>Ga0326511_10002174_pt1 | contig 16072 bp, 13 predicted proteins | sample 0_2496_0518_D_FD_203701 | JGI IMG/M metagenome (GOLD analysis project Ga0326511, IMG submission 203701) | Bovine rumen microbial communities from UC Davis, California, United States - 0_2496_0518 | ecosystem: Host-associated > Mammals > Digestive system > Stomach > Rumen | place: USA...
TATGGTCAATTACAAAGAAATAAGGCTGCATTCTGGCCTACAGAATTTCGTCGAAAGAACCCCCAATGTTGCGAGATATTATATAGATGTGGCGCACAGAAGAAAAAAAAGGGGCTTCAAAGACGAAACCATGATGCTGTTACGGGATTACCAAAGTGCAAGTCCAGAGGAAAGGGTAATCATTCGCAACAAAATAGTCGAACTCAACCTTGGCTTGGTGATATCCTTGGCAAAAGAATATTGTACGGAGAATGATGAGTTTATGGACCTCGTAGAAGAGGGAAATATAGGATTACTTGAGGCTGTTGAAAAATATGACATAACCAGAGAGTCGTGTTTTACAAAAGTGGCTCTGTTTTATATCCGCAAGGAAATAAACAATTATAAGTTAGGGGATGGGAACTTGATATCGCAAAAGAGCAAAGCAAGGACTATTTTCTTCACAAAGCGGTTAAACAATCGCATGGTTCAGGAAGTGGAAAGAACTCCAACGCCCGAAGAAGTCATGGAGCGATTCAATGAGGACTCTAAAATCAAGAAGTGCACAAAGGAAGATTTTGTAGATGTGGTCTATAAATCTATCGACAACATGTCTGGGGTTGATGGTAATTTAAGCAAAGATTTGTCGGAGTTAATCAAGTTTAACAGTGTTTCGTGTAGTCAGAATGACTATGAAGCTACGATTGACAAGGAACATACCAAACAGTTGGTTAGACAATACATTTCACTTCTACCTCAGAATGAACAAACTGTAGTAAAACTGTTCTATGGCCTGGACGAAGCAAAAATAGAGCATGGCTATAATACCATTGCAGCCAAACTTAATCTGACTGACACGAGGATAAATCAAATACATATAAGTGCATTGAACAGGCTCAAGAAGAAGCTTTTACCAGAATATAATTTGAAGACATGATAATAAAGACAGATAAAGAAGCACTATATGCAATAGGTGATATTCATGGCGAATTTGCAGCTATTGCTAATTGGATTAAGAGCTGTGACCTGCAAAATTGTGCCGTTATTTTCTGCGGTGACTTTGGCTTAGGTTTTGAGTCTCTTGCCCAAGAAAAGAAACTCCTCACGAAAGCTGACAGGCTATGTGAGAAAAGAAATATAGAACTCTATGCCTTACGAGGCAATCATGATGACCCAAGCTATTACCAGGGAGAAGATAGATTCGGTTTAAGCCATTTTAAGGCCCTTTCCGACTACGACCTGATAGTTTCCCCATCACATACGATTCTTTGCCTTGGAGGGGCTGTTTCGGTGGATAGAATCGAAAGAAAGAATTGGTATGAAATGAGATGCCTCGAAGTTCAGATGAAGAGCCGTATGCATATTACCCTTGACGAAGCAAGAAAGAAGGTAAGAAAAGTATATTGGCCTGATGAGAAGTTCATATACGACGAATCAAAACTTGAACAATACAAGGATTATAAAATAGATGTTATTTGTTCCCATTCGTGTCCCAGCATAGCATGGCCTTTAACCAAGAACGGAATACACTTTTGGTGTCGGGCTGATGGGAATCTGGAAGCCGACTTGGACGAGGAAAGAGGAAACTTCATGAAGGTGTTCGATTATCTTAAAGAGCATGGTCATCCTCTTAACAAGTGGATATACGGACACTACCACTCTAAAATGAATGAAGTAATTTTAGGTACGAACTTCATTTTGCTCGATATGGGAAGAGAAACGAAAAAGAGGGACACACATAATGCAGGTCCCAACTTCGACATGACAGAATTTTAATTATTTCAAGATATGATTAACAAAATTGATTTAGTTGCTTGTATCAACAGCAAAAGCTATGGTATTGGCTATAAAGGTAATCTCCTTTATAACATAAAGGAAGACCTACGGTATTTTAAGGATATTACCACCTCCAAAGGTATAAAGGATAATGATTCTATTGAGGACGTTGTTATTATGGGTAGGAAGACATGGCAAAGCTTACCTGAGAAAAGCAAACCACTCAAGGGTAGGGTTAACGTCATACTGACATCAGATTTGGACTTTGAAGTTCCAGTTTGTGGTAATATCGTGGTTATCAGTTCAATTGAAACAGCAATAGCTATATTCGATAATGTAAAAGAGACTAAATTTAATATACATATTATCGGTGGTGGTAATGTCTATAGAGAGGCGATAGAAAAGGGGATTCCTGAATTCCTGTACTTGACAGAGGTTGAAGATTGTGATTGTAAACATTGTGACACTTACTTTCCAAAGTTCCTCGATAAGTATGTAGAAATCGAAGACGAAGGAAAACGAGATAACGGAACATATTCATATACATTCAAGACTTATGCAAGAAAAGTCTAAAAAAGAGGAAATAATGTATAATGCCTCTGCTTTAACGAGTGTATGGTTGGAGAAGTATACAAAAATAGATGATTTGTTGATTGTATTAAACAACGAGACAACAACCACTACCATACCGTGCTCAAAAGAATCCTGTGGTACACTTCTGGGACAAGTCTTAAGTGACAACACGCAAGGCTATACAAAAGCAGCAGTGGTATGCAAGATTGGGGGCCGTGATAAAGTTATTGGAGAACTTGACATTAACTAAAAAGTTTTTTTTATGGAACACAAAGGAAAATGTTACATATGTGGTGCCGATTTGGTCTTTGATGAGAATGACCCTAATTGCACCATAACGGATTTGGATGGTGAGGGTATAAACAAAGAGATACTTTGTCCTCATTGTGGTACTACTTACGTTGCTTATCTGAGAAACGACGAGGAAGAAGAAGAGTCACATAAATGTGAAGGTATTCTAGACCAAGGTTTCGGAAGATGCTTCGAGTGTGGTGGTACGCTTATATGGGGTGGGGATTTCATGAGGTCCGATTTGGACGAAGACATCCCAGAGGAGGATGATGCAATATTCAGAAACTTGGGATGTAGTGAATGTGGAATATCCTACGATGTTTACAAACCAACAGAAAACGAAAAGAAAAATTATCCATTTTGGAAAAAAGATACATTATAGAATATGAAAGCAAGCAAATTTTTTACAGTTTTGGTAATAGGTGACAATCCAGAGGAAATACTGGAAAAGTATGATGGCAACAAGAAAGTTAATCCTTACATCAAATATTATTTCAAGGATGCAAAGACATTGCAGAAGAATGCAATCAAGCTCATGGAAAAGATGATTGATTCACAGGATAAGGCTCAGCTATCAGACACCGTAGTTGAATATCTCAAGGAAAGGGTAAAAGTAATTAAAGGCCTTTCCGATTTTGAATATTACAATGTCATTACAGACGGCTTGGAATACGACGAAGATGGTAATGCCATTTCTTACTCTAACCCAGATGCAAAGTGGAAAAAGCGTAATCTCGGCCAAAACTTCTGTGTTCCGTTCAAGTTGCTGAATGAAGACAAACAGACTGTTCAGGCTGTTAACAAAGACATTGATTGGGAATATCTCAACAATGCTAACAGGAAACTCTACGAACTTGCATGGAAACTCTCTCACAACGAAGTTGAACCTCAGAATGATGAGGAAAAGAGGATTCAGATGAATATGTCTGCACAGGGTAAATATCTGTCCAGATTTGAGAACATGGAACAGTATGTTACTTACAACTCATTGTATTGGACAAATGCTGTGGTTGACGAAACAGGTTGGTACGACTTCGACGGAAAGGACATGTACGAATGGATTTCAGGCTATTACAAGAACTTCATTGAAAAACTCGGTCCAGATGCAAAGCTAACAATCTACGAATGCACAAAAGCCGAATAGAATAAGCCCCAAGTCTCTTTACGAAACTTGGGGCTTTTCTTTAACAAAAAAGCACTGAGCTTATGCCCAGTGCCTTTTATAATAGTCTGATTTTGAATCAGTTTAACGAAGCTCGTTAACATCCCAGTGAACAAGACCGTCAACACGAATAGCACCGAAGTACTTGTTGCATACAACCTTCTTCGCATAACGAGTTGCAATACCCTTGATTGGAGCGAAGTTGAATGGGTTGTACATAGTTGGAGTCAACTGCATTGGAACATATGGTGCGTATACGTAACCTGTGTCAAGGAGTGACTTACCCTTATGACCCATGATGAGTGACCAGTGAGGTGCATATGGGTCAACGATTACCTGATAACGGCCACTGAGTGAACCAATCTTCTCGATACCCATGTTGTACTGAGCACTTTCAGCACTTGCATCAGTAACGTGGAAGTACTCAAGGTTATCGAACAGAGCTGAAATTTCAGAAGAAACTACAATCCAGTTTGCACCGCCATGAAGTGTAGACTTGTTGATTTGTGCTGAAATCTGGTTGATAGCTGTGATAAGCTCCTGGTTCCAGTCCTTCTGGGTATAGTTGGTAGAGAAGTTCTTGAGCTTGCGCCAACCGTTAACGTCGAAACGTCTCTGCCATGGAGCAACCTTACGGAGGTCACGGAGAATTTCACGGTCAACCTCAGCAGCAATCTGCTCAGAAAGGATAGATGTCAACTCTGCCTCTGCATCAATGTTGTGGAAAGCATTAACGTCAGTGCTGAGCTCTGGAGACCATGTAGCACGAAGCTTTCTCTCTGTTACTGAAACAGTTGCTGAGTCCAGCTTGAAAGATACCTCACCGATTTCAGTCTCAAGCTCAAGGCTATCGTACTGTGCCCAAGTTGCAAGGAAATTAACGCCAGTGATACCACTTACGCCAATGTAACCATCGTCAGTCTTTGTGTCACCAGTAGTAGTTTTGCTCAAGTCAAGCTCAATCCACATGTTACCCTGTGCATCACAAGGAGCACCAGCGTACTCTACGATATCCTTACCATACTTCTGAGTTACAACTCTATATGGAATTGACTCGAATGCAGCGAATGCTGTGGTACCGCTACCGTTTGTAGGGATTGCAGTTTCAGGAACAATCTTAAGGCTTGAAAGGAACTCTGCTGTATCCATTTCGTTACCGTCAGGACCAGTGAGCTTGCTTGCATTGAATGAGTTAAATCCAGAAACCTTAAGGATTACGTTATGTATAGTACCGTCAGTGTATTGTTTAGGTGAACCTGATACCCAAGAACCAGCCTGGTTGAGTGCATATGGACCTGTAAGTGGTTCAGAAACCCTAATAGTAACCTTACCCTTTGAGTTGTCGAAGAGGAAGTCATTGTAGAAGAGGTCATAAAGGCTCTTCTGGAAGTACTGAGTTACCTCTGGACCTAACTTACGAAGGTTAGTTGCTGTCCTACCAGATGCCTCAACTGCTTCTGTTACAGAAGTATAAGTAACAGATGTACCAACAGTTACATCATAATACTTGTCCTCAAGGTTATTGATTACCTCGTCTGGGAGATAATACCTTGGGTCAACAGCACCCTTCTTGTTCTTGTTGGTGCGGTCATAACCCATAAGACCTCTGTGCCTACCCTCAGTACCGTCGATTGGAGCACCTGAATTAATTTGCTCATCAGTTGTACCTTCTGGATAAGACCACTCCCTCTCAGCCGTAACAGGAAGGATGAAGAACAGCTTACCTACAGGAAGGTTCATAGCCTGTACTGAAACGATATCGTTAGCCAAAAGCTTGCTGAATACCCTACGGATGATTGGGAATACTACAGTCTCGAAAGAACCTGAGTTACTTGAATCTGTAGCCTCCTTGAGGAGATGCTTTGCCTCATTTTCATAGAGGGCAGCGATATTCTCCTTGATTATTCCGTCAGGAAGACCAGCAGTAAAGCCGAGGCTGTCCCAACGCTCCTGAACGAGCTTACGTACTCTCTGTTGTTCTTGCAAATCAATATTGCCAACAACACCGCTTGTTAGAAAATCTCTCATTTTATGAAATAATTAATCTTATTAAATCTTTTAAATATAAATATCTAATTACTCGCAAAAACTAATTATTTTGGGCAAATTCTCGACATAAGGCCGAGTGCACCCATCAGACTTTCGTCTGCATATAGTTTGCTTTCATTGATTGCCTCATTCTCTTTAGCAGCAAATTGCTTTTCTTCGTTAATGTTTACTGCATTTTGAGGCTTTGATTTCAGTTCGCTACGGATTTGATTATAGAGGTTCTGAGACTCTGTTACGGTCTTAGCCTCGTTAATAAATCTGTTAACAATCTGCTTTTTCTCCTCCATGGTAGTTGAATTCTCTGTTATGAGCTTTACAATACCACCAAGGTTCATGCTGGTAACAGCAGCATCCTTGAGCTTATCGGTGAACTCAACAAGCCTTGCCTTAATCTGGTTGTTTTCAACAACCATGTTCTGATACTCCTGCTTACATTTGGCAATTTCCTGTTTGCACTCTTCAATTACCTTCTTATAAGCTTCGGCCATCTTTGACTCGTCAACGCTATTCTTGGTACCCTTGTACTCACCTGCGACAGTCTTGTTAGCTGGGTTGTATGGATGGTCCTGACCACTTGTGTCTGGAACAGGTGACTTAACACCCTTCATCCTTCTCTTACCACTCCTTGCTATAGATTGTTCCTCAAGTGGTGCTTCGGCACTTTCACCACATTCAGCCTTGACACCCTTATCAAATGGCTTTGCCTTTTTATCAGGGTTAGCCCATGGCTTACTGTCAGTATGAGGTACACCTTTATCAATATCTCTACCGTCACCTGGTTCCTTCACACCGTCGGTTGTCATAACGTCCTTGTTCTGATAGTTGTCGGTATAACCCAACTCACTCTCTATCAGTACCTCAAACACCTTTTCTGTTGATTCATTCATATCTGTATTATCCTGTAAATTAATAGCAACTTCGGCTCCATCCTGATTAGCAGACTCAGAATCACCATTACCATCCAACTGAATGATATATTCGTTATCGCCGTCATTAAGTTCAACTTGATTGTCGTTCTGAACAACAGTAATACCGTCGGTATCTTTCAGACGTTTGAAAACTTTTACGATGTCATCGTCTTTTGCCCCTCTCAGGTCATACTCACCTTCACCTACTTTGAAATCACCAAAATCACTTGCCAATGCATCATCTTCTGCGTTCTCGCCTTCTGCGTTACCACCTTCAGCGTTCTCGCTTCCATTTGCCTCATCTTCTACAGACTCCATGCCGTTATCTTCTGAGTTAGCTTCGGCACCCTCTGCATTACCATCGGTTGCTTCACCGTTCTCATCAGAACCTTTTTCAGTGAAATCTTCGTTGGAAGTGGTATCTTCTACCTGTTCCACACTGAAATCATCGGAATTGCCCTCGTTTTCGTCCTCTTCTGATTCAGCGAGAATGGTAGCATACGCATTCTTCTTTGACTCGCTCAGAATCTTTGCGAGGTTGTTGTACTCAATCAAGGACTCCCTCAACATTTCTGTGTTTATTTCTTTGTTATTCTCTTTTTTCATTTTAGATGAATTTATAAATAAATATTCACTGGAAATAAAAAAAACTGTTTAATATGCTAATCTACAACTCTATTTTATTAATAAATATGAAAATTCATTGAAAATTTATTTATTTTGTATATAATTTTAAGGTATTCAAGTGATTATGGAATATATTTATTATTAAAATTAATAGTAGTAATGGATTTAAAAGAAATTAAGAAAGGTCAGACAGGTACGGGACTTTTAATTGAAAATGACGGTTACGTATCTAAGGATGTTTCCGAAAGCAATAAGGCTATAATAAAAGAAGCTCTCGAATTCAGAGAGAACGGTGAGTGGAATATACCAAATCCATTCGTGCTTGATGTTGTTCTTCAAAAACATTCCACAGTCAATGCTAACGGTAGGATATATCCAGAAGACATATTAAAGAGGGAAGTGGACAAATACCAGAGGATGGTTGATGAAAGGATGGCATTAGGTGAATGCTACACTCCTGATGTTATGGTGTTGGCAGAAACAGGATGGAAACCTATTGCAGAAGTCAAGGAAGGTGATAGAATCATCACTCTCAATGTTGACACAAAGGAAATAGAAATTCAGAGTGTAGTTCGCAAGATAGAAAAAGAGTATGAAGGTAATCTGATTTCCGTAGAAGGGCGTAATATATCTGAAAAGGTAACACCTAATCACGGATACCCTGTTTTTAACAGATACAATAATTTCAAAGACTTTATTTCTGCTAAAGACTTATTGAATTCAGAAATTACCGACCTTCGTCATTCATATATTCCGAAACAAGGTGTTTGGACATCAAAAGGCGATGATGTTTTTGTTTTGAAAGGCATAGATTCTCCAAGTAAAAGAACTTTGATGAATCACCCTGATTGTGTTAATGACTTCGAAATCCCTATGGATATTTTTATGAAATTCACGGGAATATATCTTTCAGAAGGTGATTATAGTAAGAGAGGTAATGATGTCAGAATCCACCAAATAAAAGGGAATGTATGTTTGATGATTGACGAATTGCTATCGCAGATGGGTTTGTTGTATAATATACAGATTAGGAAAAGCGATGGTAAACGTACATTTAGAATTTGTGACCCTCGCTTACGTGCCTACGTAGAAAAATTGGGAGATTGTTACACAAAATACATTCCTTTCGAGTTAAAGCAACAGTCTAAGGAAAATTTACGTTGTTTATATGATTGGTTTGTTTTAGGTGACGGTAGGATTCGAGGCGACAAGCGTAGAAAGAATAAGAGTCTGTCAGATGATGTATTCTCTGCTTCTAAACAACTTATCTTAGACTTAAATGAAATACAACTCAAGATAGGTTATAGTGGTAATTATCATGTTGAAGACAGAAAGTATGACAGAGTAATTGAAGGCAGGGAAATAAAAGGTGAAAATTGTCACGACTTGCATTTCTCTTTACGTTCATTGACCAAAGGAATTTATTTAGACCCACGTTTTTTAAAGACATCTGAAGTTCCATATAAAGGTGTTGTGATGTGTTTAGAAGTTCCTAATCACACTTTCTATGTAATGTCAAATGGTAAGTGTCATTGGTCTAAGAACTGTAATCACCCTGAGACTTCAACGATTGACCTTGGTAGAATCTCCCACAATATAGTCGAGATGCATTGGGAAGGAAAGACCCTCATGGGTAAGATAGAGTTTAATCTTACTGAAGGTTTCAGGAGACATGGTATTTGTAGCTCACTTGGTGACACTTGTGTAAACCTTATTATGAACGGCTATAAGATTGGCGTATCCTCAAGGGGTGTTGGTAGTGTCAAGCAGCAATTTGGTAAGGTAATCGTACAGGATGACTTTGAGATTATATGCTGGGATGTTGTTGCCACTCCGTCAACACCAGGAAGCTACATTGGCAACAAGGAGGATTTACAGCAATATGTTGAATCAGACGAGACCAAGAAAGAAAAGGATTCAATCAACGAGAAGTGTGATAAGATAAAAGAACTCCTAAAATAATGGATGAATTATTCAGAAAGGCAGCAGAATATGCCGACATAAGAGATTGGAAGGGTTCTCTGCCTTATGACAAGTTGATGAGGTATAATGAATATATCAAAGAACATGTAACAGAATACAAAAAACAGCAAGGTTAATTCCTTGCTGTTTTTCTTTTATCCCTAAAGGATTTCCGTCTTGTCTTCGTCATTTTTTACGAATTTTCCAAGTTCACCCATAACCGTATTAAACTCCTCGTTAATCATCAATGCCTTGTCATAGACATCAACTCTTTTCTGTTGAGGCTTGGTTTTTTCGGTTATTGCTTCCATGAGTCTATTAAGGACTTTCTGTGTAGCTTGCCTTTGCAGGGTTTCATTCAGAATTGGCTTTCTTGAAATCCTTGATTCCATTGGCTGTGTTTGCGGTTGTCCAGCACCACCTTCGGGTGCACCTCCACCCATGTCGACTGTTGGCTCAACACCTTCCTGGCCCATTACATCAGTATCTTCGGAACCTGGGGCACCTAAGTCATCTATGCCACTACCGAAGCCTCCACCGCCTCCACCAGCAGGGCCTCCACCCATACCGCCTTGGTCTTGACCAGGCTGTTCTTCTTGGTATTGGGCACCTGGCTCACCATAGATTCTGTCAACCGTATCAAAGATACCTGTTCTCTTGATGATTTGTGCTGTCTTTTCATATTCAGCAGCAAGGGCCTTCTCAAGCCTTATTTCCTCAAAGTTCTCCTTTATTTCCTTATCTGACCATTTCAGGATTGTCTTTAATGCCCTCGTCATTGACATAACAGGAATGCCACCACCTGGGTCTGAAACCGCATCCCTAACAGCACTTATTTTCTTCTGACTGTTTTCAAGTTCAAGCTGTTCTGCCTGGGTAGAAGGGTTATTCATTGTCAGGGTAAAGTTGGTAAGGTCATCCCTAAAGCCTAACAAATAAAGGTGAATGGTGGCTATTTTGGTCAACTCCATCAAGAATGCCTGTTGGTACTTACAGATGCTTCTTGCGAATCTGACATCCATAAGGGCAAGATTATGACCTTCACCCTTCTGTTCCTCGAAGTTGAGGAATGACTGTGGGATTCTAAGGGCAGCACATACCTTCTTCTGAATATACTTGATATCATCAATAGCATCAAGATTCTTTGCACCAGCAAGTGTTTCTATAGGCGTAGGCGTATTAGGGTCACGCACAGGGATGAAAATATCGTCACTTGCACAGTTACTAACGAAGACACCGCCATTCTCATTCACCTTATCATCTCTGTCAAATGTAAGGAGAGCGAAATTATGTCTGTCATCCTTGGTCTTCCTATCATCACCTTCAACGGTCATACAGTATACGTCATCACCGTCAATAGTCTCGACCTTTTTGACTACATAGTAGTCTTCTCTTGTAAGGAAATTATGTGTATTAGATTTTCTCTTCAAAGAGAATGGCATTACATCCTCACCTGGTTTCAATTGGTCTGCCCTTTTCATCTTACCCGTGATAAGCATAACTTCATGTTCACCAGCGAGTACCATGTAAGTACCATTATAGAATTCTACCTTATATAATTTGTCTGGATGGCCAGTCTTTCCACACCATACGACGTTACCTTCTACAACATTATTAGTGCTTTTTTGTACAGAGTAAACCTTATTCTTTTTGCCCTCTTCGTATTCTTTGGCAAGCTCTTCGATTGTAATGACCCTACCATCAGTAAGAGGTATTGGTGTTTTCTTCCACACAGGTAAGATATTCTTACGTAGGTCAAGTTGGCCAGTCAGAGGGTCGACGATTGGTGTTCTCTTTAATTCATTTGAAACCTTTTCAACGAATGCAGGAATATCCTCATCGTCAATAGCACCTACATTGATTTTATAGACCCTTCTCTCCATAGACCTTTCAAGCCTATATATGAGCATCATATCCTCCATAAGTGCCAACATACGGAAATGTCTACGTGCAGCCATAAGTGCGCTTACACCATATGGTAGGAACATTGAATTATGGAGTAGTCTGAAATGAGCTATTTGCCAATTCTTAAATGGTATCGTACTACCTTGAGTCAACTCATTTGTCCAGAAAAATTTGGTAGAATTATCCGTATTCTGTGTGTCGGCAGCAGTAGCAGGACTACCATAAGGATTAACAATTCCGTTCTCACGTCTCTCAACCTCCGCAACGGGCAGTCTTCTCCAACCTTTAACACCAAGCTTGCGGTCAATATCAAGAAGCATGAATTCATTACCATATTTCACCATACCTCTCATTACCATCTGACCTGTAATCTGCATGTTAAGTCTATTAACAAACAGGTCTTCAAGTACAGACTTGATACGGTCGGAAGATGATGATACATTAACAATCATACCATCAGTAGGGTTAGGCAATGTTGATTCTTCTGACAAAATATCCAAAGCAGCACCAATTTCAGGATAGCTATCCATAAGGTCACAATCCCTATACATAAGTTTGAGGTTACTCAAACCAGCAAAAGCAGACATGGTGAGGTTCTGGTTTACCCTCGTCCATCTGTTTTGGAGATACTTGTTCTGTTGAAGTTCAAGTTTTTTCTGGGCAAAATCTTCGGGATTCTTGGCTGTATATACCACATCATCAGGCGCAGGTGTGGCAGGTGTGCTCATGATATCACTTGGCGATTGCCAATTACCTGAGAATACTCTTGACAGGTCCTGAAACGTGGTAGTTAATCTATTTGGCATATTATCATTTTTCTAAAATATATTAGTAAATATATAATATCCAAAGATTTAGTAGTGTATTAAGGCTTCCATGTATATTTATACAGTCCGCAATCCCAAATCCGATAAAAACCTAATTGGTTAGTCATTTCCTTCTCGGTCATTGCAAGTGGCATACCGTACTTCTTGTGAAGTATCTGTTTTCGGAAACCAAATTTATGCAATCTTTGATTACCAACAATATATCTATAATCTGGAGAAAGTGTTTCTTCAAGAACAAATCCCATTTTATCATAGACATTCACATCCCTATGCGACCACCTCCTATCCAAGAACGTCTTAACTTCCGCAGGATTAAAGTCTTTGAGGAATTGCTTGAATATCTTGTTTGCAAGCCCAGGCAAACGGTAATTTACGTCCGTGGAAAAACGAGTCAGATTCCACTCGTTGGATTTCTCTTGCTTAAATGTCATGACACCAACCAATTTATCACCATAAAACGCTCCATAATAAACCGTAGAACCAACAAAACCCCGAATATGGTAAGTATTAAGGAATGCCTGTGCATCTGTCTTAGAAACTGTTTTTATGAGGCATTTTCGACCACCAATAACAGGCTTATCACCATCCTTACCAAGGAAGTGCCTAATTTTATTGGCTATGATATCCTTATGTTCAAGCCATTCATCCTCGAATATCTGAATCAGGTGATAGCCCTTGGATTCGGCAAGCTCTGTCTTACGGAGGTGATAGTTCTTGTCCTTGCCTTGATTTTCGGAGTGCCAATACAAGCCGTTATATTCTATGGCAAGTTTGTGTGATGGAATTAAAATGTCAATTTCCCTACCATCAAGCAAATCCCTATCATTCTTTATAATGTTTTCATCATCAATAAGGCTTGCTATCAAATTGTAGATTTCCATTTCGTCCTTGGATACATGGTGGACACAATGAGGACAGCCACAACCTCTCAAGTGGTGGCCTGGTGATTGTTCAAAATCTCCGTGTTTAGGGCAAGTAATAACGACAGGGGTTCTATTATTTACATAATTGGTTTTGGTGTAAATGTAATTATCACCATGAACAGATTTGGCTTTTTCTATAAATTCCTCAGTTGACATTTTCTTTGTTCCAGAACAGATGATGCAACCTTTACCAGCTAAATGAGCATCAGGCGTTTGCTGAAAATCCCCATGTATCTTACAAGTTATAGTGACAGGCATTTTGGCAGAAACATAGACAACTTTGTCATAAATGTATTCATCTCCATGTATCTTCCTTGCTTTTTGGATAAAATTATTTGTTTCTATAATTTGTTTTTCCCTTGCTTTCGGTTTGGGGCATTTTGGACATCCTGCGCCTCTCAGGTGGCTTTTGGGGCTTTGCCAGAATCTTCCGTGTGTCGGACAAATTATACAGATATCCGTGTGATTATTGATATAGTCCACTTCATCATAAACATATGCATTCCCATGTACTTCTCTTGCCTTCTCTATAAACTTTTCCGTAGTCATTCGTCGGCTTTTGTCGTATAAAGTTTCACGAGCACACTCTGAACAACCTTTACCTCTCAAATGATTGTTTGGTGTCTGCCAGAATTTACCATGCTTGGGACACACTATACATGCTTTGGTATGGTTGCCCTTATATTCCATTTGGGAATAATCATATTTATCCCCATGAACTTTTCTTGCTTTCTCTATAAATTCTGCTAATGTAGTTTTTTTTGGCATGCCTATATGTTTCTTTTTAATTTGCAAAGATACATAAAAAAGGCCAGAGAAACAAATCCCTGACCTTATAATTAATATTTTTTAACTTTTAAAATCCGTCATTGTAGTACAAGTTATTATTGTCTACATAGTTAAGGACTGCCCCTTTGAGTTCGTCGTTAAAATCTACCTCGTCAAGAGGAACCTCAGTGTCTTCACCGCCCTCAGAAACGAATGCTTTTACTGGAGCGACATCTGCGCTATCGACATAAGACACGTCGTTACCCTTATCGTAACCTGGTTGTCCCCAGAACTCATAATGACCGATACCTGTATTCTGCGTGTGTGTCTTTGTAGGTGTTACTTCACACTCAAACCATAATCCTTCCTCTACAACATCACCAATATCACTTACACATTCCTGCGTGTCCGCATTGATAAAAACGGTCACAGATTGCTGGATGTTATTGCCATAGGCTTCATTCAGATATTCCATTACTGAATCCAGCACTATGTTACGTACATCACCTTCAGTTAATCTGATTACTGTTTGCTTTGACATTTCTTTATTTTCGTTTTTTAAGTAATTCATGTATTTTGAAGGTTGGATACCGAGGGCATCCTTACCCTGTCTGATATTGTCCATTGCCCTTGCCCTGGCATCTGCATTCCAACCGCTAGGCCCTGAGTTTTCCTTATCACCATTCTTCGCCTTCCAAGGATAAGGGTTTGTTCTATATTCCCTTGCTGCATATGCCTTGTCTGACATTGGATTGAACTGTTGGGCAATACGCCTGTCCCTAGCCTTCTTTTCCCTACCAAGGACTTTCTGTGATGCATCGTTGGAAAGCTGGAAGATTTTAGCCTTAACTTCTGGCGTTTTCTTTAATATGATAATTTTACCGTCACGTAAGTTGATGGCATACCTCTTATCACCATCTGCATCTACTACTTGGCTGTCATACGAGTTGCTAAAAAGTTTAGGGTCGTTAAAACGGAAACCCTGTTGACGGAGTTGCTCTTCTGTGCCGATAACATCAATCATGTCATCCGTAATTTTATCAAGCCAGTCGCTTGAACCAAAACCATTCACTCCACGATATTCAAAAGGCATCACGTCGGGTTTATAGCTTAGAGCCTGGTGTTTAAGGTTATTAGTGTGATGCATGTCAAACCCTGGGTATCTTTTGGCTCTTTGCAATGCATACTTCAACCTTGGGCTTGCAAAAGCTTCATTGATTGCATTATGCACGATGTTACGAATCTGCTTGTCCATATATTCTAATATTGTTGTATAAAATCATCTATAATATCCAATAGTTGCAATTCCTTCTGTAATGCAGGTTCATTTATTTCTGTTGAGGTATAATCATCCTGGACGAACCTGTATACTTCCTGTGCTGCTGGCAGAACTTTCTTTTCAAAAGTCTGGTTAACAATGCCCATCTGCTCAAAAGACTGCTTGATTTGATTGAGCTCTTCGATAAGGGTTGAGGCTTCTGAATTCACCACACTCCAAGGCTCTATTCCATCCTGGCCGTATCTCAATATACCCTCAAAGATATTTATGAGATTCCTGGTAGCATCTTTGACATCATCCCAGTCAATCTCATCATCCCCGTCATAGTCATCTGGCGTGTTACCCCATTGGTCCGTGATATTGTCAAGGTCATCAAAGAAACTATCATAAGTACCCATTTCAAGCAAAACAGATTCTACTATCCTGCTCAAATCCGAATCAGTCATTCTTATTAGAGTTTTCTTCATTACAACTTTTTAATGGTCAATATATTATAAATAGCAAAAAGAGCCTAAATCTTACCAAATACCCACATATACGGACTTATACTCTTAGTGGATTTGCCGACTGAATTTCCCGTATACATCGGTAAATGGTTTGATTTTGGTGTAACCGTCTGTCCGTTATACATTTGACTAAGTGTGTTTTTCGGGCGATAGCCACCTGAACACATATAAGAATTGAGTATGGCTGCATCTTTTGACTTCTCTGATTGGAGTTTCAAGAAATGATACTTGAATACGAACAAGGCCGTTGCCATGCAGGTAATGTTATCATCATGAGAGCCAGCCATATGGTCCATCTTACCATCCTCAGTCTTGAAAATCCAAGTGTCCAACTCATTACAAAGTCGTATGGACTTAACAATAATAGAGCCATCCATCACCATATTTGCAAAGTTTCTCAAAAGAGCGAATCGCTTACCCTGGAAGTGGATACCTGGCATTCTCTCAGCATAGTTCTCAGAGGATTTTTGAGTTACTTTCATGTAATCCTTTACAACATTATCATCATAATACAGATTAGTATAGCCATAGTAATTC
>Ga0326511_10002175_pt1 | contig 16071 bp, 36 predicted proteins | sample 0_2496_0518_D_FD_203701 | JGI IMG/M metagenome (GOLD analysis project Ga0326511, IMG submission 203701) | Bovine rumen microbial communities from UC Davis, California, United States - 0_2496_0518 | ecosystem: Host-associated > Mammals > Digestive system > Stomach > Rumen | place: USA...
AATGAAACGAATTGCCCAGATGCAACGGCGGCGATATTCGGTGATGCCTTCGTCATCCATCTTGATGCCCGCGGTCAGGGCAATCGCCATATCATACTCCACCTTGTGGCGCTGGGTGCTGGTTTTCATATCCTCCACGGTCAGCCCTCCTTCTTATGGGGCAGGAAGAAGGGGTCATCCATCGTGGCGCGCTCGATGCTCATCTCCATCACTTCGCCCGTGGTGGTGCAAATGAAACTGTACGTGGAGACAACCACATCAGGCGTCACGCTGTCAATCGCCCAGCCTTCCATCGCGCAGAACATCGCATTCACGGCGTTCTCATAGCAGGAGAACACGCCCATCATCATCTCACGGGACTCGTTGTGCAGGATGTACACTTCTTTGCTCATTGGGGTCAACCTCCTTTGTTCCTTTCGGTAAATATAATATACCACGTTTCGGGCTGGAAGTCAAGTGTTTTGTGAGAAAAATTTTTGAGTCGTTTCATACTTAAATTGTAGGGGCGGGCCGGCCCGGTGGAGGGGCGGCGCTGGCTTATGCCAGCGCCATCCGGGTGTAGCACCGCTCGTTGGTGAGCTCGGCGCCGTCGAGCTTGACCTGCACTTCCAGCCCGTTGACCCGCAGGTCACCCGCCACCCAGAAGGGGACGCTATCCTTGACCCAGGTCTGACCAGCCCGTTCAGTGACCACCCGCTCGAAGTTCTCGCCCTTGTTGTGGAGGGGGTCAGCGGTCAGCAGCTCTTCACCGCCCACCAGCTCCGCCGCGCCCGTCTCCACCAGCTCGCGCTTGGTGGCGGTGGTCAGTTTGACGCGGAGCTTGCGCCAGCCGCCCTTCTTGGAGCTCGCACGGTCAGCCTTGACCCAGGCGTCACTCAGCTCGCTCACTTCCACCAGGTACAGCGCGTGCTTGTAGGTGAAGCCCACCACATAGGAGTCCGCCGCCGTGGTCGCCTTGTACCAATTCCACATCGCTTCGTACATCGTTGCAATCCCCTTTCTTTCCGGGAGGCTCTTTCCCTCACCCGGTGTCTTAATTATAGCACCACCGGGCAGGCTTGTCAACCCCTTTTTGAAGAAAAATTTTTGCGTCATTTTGTATCCAGCTCGCAGCTCGCATCCAGCTTGCATCGCCCGGCCCGTGCCCTGGCCTGGCCCATATTCGGGGCCCGTTCGTGCCAGCTTGCCCCAGCTCGCACCCGCGTAAAAAAGTACCCAGCTCGCACTGCCGCAAGCCGGGTACTTTCCTACACCAAATGCCCTCCACGGTGGAGGGGCAGGTATGAGTAAAAATAGATTCAAATTGTGTGCGTGTCATTTTGTACTCAGAATGTAGCCACCGTGGTCTCATCGTCTCACCCCTTTCACAAGTATTATAGCATATACCCGGCGCCCTGTCAACCCCTATTTTTGGGTAATTTTCTACTCGCGGGCCGGCCCGAACTAGAGTTAGGGATGACTAACCATCGGGCCGGCCGGCTAGGGTGCCTTACGACACCCAACCCAGAACCTCGATATCGTGGGCGCGGTCGATGATGGAGATGGCGCAGAGGGCGGGGTCTTTCACGTACACGGAGGCGGCGTGGAGGGCGGGCGCGAGGTCGGCGTAGGGTTCGGTGTGGGTGTACACCTTGCCATCCTCTTCGATGTAGGAACGGATGAGCTGGAACATTGGGCATTCTCCTTTCGGTGTTTCTTGGAACATCTATATAATAGCACATTTTCCTTGGATTGTCAAGCCCTTTTTCCATACGGGCGGGGCGTCCACAAGTGAGGGAGCGTGCCAGTGACATACACGGGTTCACGGAACTGGTGAATGTCGTGCACATCGCCCACCTTGACTTTGCCCGACATCAGCAACAGCGCCATCTTTATCGCGGGAATTTCCTTGTCATCAAGCATATAGTGCGGGCGGATGTTGCGAAGACCGAACTTCTCTAAGGTTCTGATGCGAATCATATAGACATCAAGCCACGATTTGGAACTGACGCCATAGTAGATGGTATGCCCTTCCTTGCACAGAGTACCACAGGCAGGGGTCAGCACGCCAGTCATCTTGTAATAGGTCATCATTGCGATTCCTCCTTTTCTTGGGCACGTATAGAGTATAGCATAAATGTGCTGTGTTGTCAATAGTTTTTTTAAAAAAGTTTTTTGTGTGAAAGGGGTTGACATTTGGAAGGGGATATGATATACTACGAGTGTACCAAAGAAAGGGAGGAAGAAACGAATGCGTAACAGTAACGTGGTCTTCGCGCTGGTGATGGTGGCGGCTCTGCTGGTGATGGTGTTCGCGGCGCAGGGTGGCTATATGAGGGGCAAGGGAGCGGGTGCGGATGAGTTCGCGTCTCACATCTACCCCTCGTGCGGTGTGGTGCGGTCGGTGAATCACGCTATGGATTGCGTGGTGGTGGAGGATGGCGCGGGTCTGTGCTGGGCGTTCTACGGCATCGAAGACTATGACGTGGGCGATGTGGTGGCGATGACGATGGAGGATATGGGAACGGAAACGGTCTATGATGACAGGGTGATTGATGCACGATACGGCGGTGTGCTGGGTCAGAAATGACCCAGTTTTTAAATGCGGGCCGGCCCGAAGTGGAGGAGGGTCACTCCTCCACCAGCTGGTAGGTGATGTCGTCATACTCCTGGTATGCCCTGCCCGCGTCATCCACCTGCAGGAACCAGAAGCGGTACTCGCAATCCTCCCCGCTGCAGCTGTTCAGCTCGTCCACCAGCTCCTGCACGGTGAAGTACTGGCGCATCGTGCGGAACACCTTGCGCACAATACCCTCACGGATGGCGTCTGCCAGCTCACAGCGAATCAGAGCGCCATCCCACTCAGCGGCTGTGAACTCACGGGAACCGAAGGTCTCACGGGCGGTGGCGATGGCGGCGGTCTGCTTCTCATTCAGCATTGTTGTTTCCTCCTTCTCTTTCGGTGGGTCATCCCTCACCGTGATTAGATTGTATCATATGCCGGGGATTTTGTCAAGGGTTTTATACAAAAATCTTTACGAAATTTTTTGCCCATTGGCAAGCGGGCCGGCCCGAAGGCGGGCGGGAGGTCACACCTCCCGCAGCTCGCCCGTCAGCAGGTTCATCGTGTCGCCGCTGGTGTAGAGGTCGCGCAGGTCGTGGTAGGTCAGGCGGATGTTGAAGAACTCCGTGAGGTACTTGGCGAACCAGCCCAGGTGCTTGCGGGTGGTCGCGCTGTACAGCCCGTGGACGCGGAGCCAGCCCTCGGCATCCAGCTCGGCGGCGCAGGTGTTGTAGCTGATGAGGGCGGTCGTGCCGTCTTCGTAGTGGCGCAGGTGGCACTGGGCGTAGCGGTGGTCAGCGAACTTTTCGATGCAAGACATTGTTTCGTCCTCCTTCTCTCTCCGGTAGCTCTCTCTCTACCGTGATTAGATTATAGCACCGGGCAAGCGTTTTGTCAAGGGTTTTTTGAAAAAAATTTTTGGGCAATTTTTTACGCACGGGCCGGCCCGGATTGGGAAGGTGGGTTACCCCACCTTCACCATCTGGTAGAACACCTCTTCCACGTCCTCGTAGACCCTGTCGTTTTCGTCCATCTGCAGGTTCCAGTAGGAGCAATAGCAGTCGGTGCCGCTGCAGCTGTTCAGCATCTCCACCAGCTCGCGCACGGTGTAGTAGATGCGGCGCGTGCGGGTGATCTTCGTCACAGCGTTGTGCTTGATGGCGGTGCGCAGGGTGCAGCCCAGCTGGGCGCGCTCCCAATCGTAGTCGGTGAACTCCTTGGAGTCGAAGGTCAGGTGGGCGGCGACGATAGCGGCGGCGGTCTGTTTGGTCATCTGCATTGTTTTTTCCTCCTCTTTCATCCGGTGGTTGTCTCTCACCGTGATTAGATTATAGCATAGGTTGGGGAATCTGTCAAGGGTTTTTGTAGAAAAATTTTTGGGAAGTTTTTGGCCCATTTGGAAGCGGGCCGGCCCGGTTGGGAGCCGGGCTGGGTCAGATGTCCCAGGAGGTGTAGGTCACCTCCCAGCCCTGCTCCTCCAGCTCCGCCAGCACGGGCACCAGCTCCTCGGGGATGGGGACGATGATTTCGTCCCAGTCGCGGGTGAAGCCGGTGAAGTCCTCCACGGTGATTTCGTGGCGGCGGTCGTCCACGTAGATGCCGATGAGGTCGCGGAAGTTCTCAAGCATTTCGATGGTCATCATTTTGGTGACCTCCTTTCTATGGCTCTATTATAGCACGGTGTGCCGGTCTTGTCAAGGGGTTTTGCAAAAAATTTTTTGTGAGAAAAAGGGTTGACAGAACTGGGAAAGTGTGCTATAATAAGACCGTACCAAAGAGAAGGAGGAAATGGCAATGGAGTGGAGGTTCTGGTTCATCGTGGCGGGTATCGCAATCGTGACCCTGATGATTCTGGATATGTGCGGGGTTCCTATCGGGTGAACCCCGCCCCGCCGGAAGCGGGCCGGCCCGGATCGGCAGTTAGTTATAACTAACTGGGGTATGGTAAAAAATTACATTTGTCAAATCTGGTAGGGCAAAAAAGTACGCAAAAATTTTTTTGAAAAAAGGGTTGACTTTCCTGCCGGTCTGTGATACAATAAGAGTGTCCCAAGGAGGACAACACAAAAGGAGGATGGAACAATGAAGGTCAAGAATGTGAACAACGTTCCGCAGTACGCGCTGACGATGCGCTATTGGGTTATCCGCGCGGTCAACGGCGAGATGTGGTTCTACGGCGCGTGGGATGACGAATACACCGCTTGCTTGGCGGCGGCGGAACTCTTCAACGGCGGCGTGGTGGTCAACCTGTGACCACCACCGCCCGAAAAAAAGTTTCCGAAAAGGCTTGACACCACCCGGCAAATGTGATATACTTAAATCACAGTGAGAGACACCGGAACACGAAAGAGGAGGAACAAAACAATGACGGTCAAGGAACTGATGGCGCGGCTGGCGGAACTGGATGAGAATGCGGTGGTGCGGGTGCCGGATACCTACTGGCAGGGCGAGGGCTACGGCGAGCACTGGCAGGACTTGGACTGGCAGATGCCGACGGTGGAGACGGTGGCGGAGCACGACGGCTACGTGTCCATCCTGTTCGACGGCGCCTACGATGTGTCCCAGGGTGAGTAAAAAAAGACCCCGCCCAGAAATGGGCGGGTCTTTTTTTACCCAAAAATTTTTTTGAAATAGGGGTTGACAAATGAAATTGGATGTGCTATAATGAGATGGGAACCCTGGCCAAAGCGGGCCGGCCCGTTTGTGAGTTAGTCATAATTAACTGGGGTGGAGGCGTGGGAAAAAAGTACCCAAAAAATTTTGTGCGAAAAGGGGTTGACTTTCCGGGTGAAATGTGATAGTATATAAACACAGGGAGCGAGAGACTCCCGGATGAAGGAGGGCATAGCAATGCTGGGGTGGTATATCAAGGAACTGGCGCGGCGTGTGTTTGACAAGGAAATCTGGGCGGCGATTTACGAAGTGCTCCGCGTGGAGTGGCTGGGGATGGATGACAACGCGCCCGCCCTGTGGTCGAAGGAAGGGCTGTACTTGGGGGAATAAAATGAAATTCCCCCTTGACAAAACCGGGAGAGTGTGATACAATAAAGATGTCCCAAGGAGGACAACAAAGGAGGAAATGAAAATGAAGAAGACCCTGCGCATCCACGAAACCACCCGGGAGCAGGAGATTGACCGTCTCCTGCGGGAGATGGAGGAGAAGGGCGAGACCCTTCCCGACTCCCGCCCGGCGGAGGGCAACCGCTAAGCGGTTGCCCTTCCGGGAAAAAGTTTCGGAAACCCCTTGACAAATGGCAAGAGATGTGCTACAATGAAATCACGGTGAGAGATGCGAAAGGCATCCGCCGGAAGGAGGAAATGAAATGGAAGTTTGGGTTGTGAAGTTTGCTGATGAAGTTACTCTGTTCGCCACGCGCAAAGCCGCAATGTCGTGCGTGCGCTACCACGTGAAGGTTGAGATGGAATTGACTATGAAAGATATGAGGGTGACGAAGTTCAAGAACACGTTCTGGGGCGACATCGCGCCCGTTGCGGATTACTCCTCGCCCGAGGGTGAAGTCATCTCCCTGCTCCGCCAGAAGGTGCTGACCACGTGGTAAGGCGCGAAAGCGCCTTTTTATTACACTTGAGTTAGTTACAACTAACCGAAAACGGGCCGGCCCGGTTTTGAAAATGGGTAAAAAGGTACACAAAACTTTTTTTTAAAAAGTGCTTGACAAGCCGGTGAAACTGTGCTACAATACAAGTGTACCAAGGGAAAAGAAAGAGGAGGAAATGACAATGAAGATGACCGCTGAGATTCGCAAGGTGTTCGCGCTGGTGGATGAGATGAAGGAAGAGGAGAAGAAGACCCAGAGGGTGCCGCACTACTACAAGCGGAACGGTCAGATGCTGCGGCGTTCCTACGATGACACCATCGAGACCGACCGCTACCGGGAACTGTTCTACTCCGAGAAGGGCGGCATCCGCGGCAATAAGTGCTTCACCTGCGAGGAGTGCGGCGACAAGGTCGATTTCTTCTCGGTCGGCTGGTGGGCTTGCGCGGAGGGGCATTGCGTGTGCTCCTGCTGTGTGGACGAGTACTACGGGGATGACCTGTAAGCCGTAACAAAAGACCCCTTCCGGGGTCTTTTATATTTTTATAGCAGTTAGTCATAACTAACCGAAAGCGGGCCGGCCCGATTTTGAAAATGCGTAAAAAATTCCCCGAAAAAAAATGCTTGACAATCCGGTGCAAATGTGCTATAATAAGACTGTAAGAAGGAGGGAGCAAGATGCTGGAAATTATTCTGATGATTATCTTTGTTCTTGGATGGGGCGCTGTTATGGTTCGGTCGTACTGGGGCAATGGCGGGATGGAAGATTTTAAAAAAAGTTTCAAAGAAGTGCTTGACAAAATCCATTGGATGTGATACAATGTAATCACGGTGAGAAACACCGGCAGAGATTGAAGGAGGAGAAAACAACAATGAAAACTATGTGGACTATCGCCAAGCAGACTTCCGATGGTAGGCTGACTATCGTTTGCAACGGTCAGATGTGGGTGTACCAAATGACGGCTCTGCGGCATTATAATATGATGTGTTCTGCCTCACAGAAAAAATGCCAAGTCGTGGAAGTGCCTGCTTCGTTGAAAGGTGACCTGCACGGTTTGCTTATGTTCCTGCACGAGGACGCCGAGACCCGCAAAGAAATTTTGACAGATTGAAAAAAAGTGCTTGACAAAACCCACGGGATGTGCTACAATAGAATCACCGGGAGGGAACCCGGAAGAATGGAGGGCTGAAAAATGGTGACCATCTACGAATGCTACATCTACAATGACGGCGACTATGAGCGCTGTGAGAGCAAGCGGGTGCCCCGCGAGATGGCGGACGCCATCATTGCCGAGGCGGCGCAGGGCGTGGGCTATGGCGTTTACTGGTGGCTGGAGGTGGAGGGCTAAGCCCTCCATTTTCGGGCCGGCCCGGCGCCGAATGATTAAAAAATTTCTAAAAAAAATGCTTGACAAAAAGCCGGTGCTATGCTATAATACCATTGTAAGGAGGTGCTGACAATGGCACGCAAGGGCAAGAGCAACTACGAGATTTACAAGGGCATTCGCCGCGACTGGGGCGCGGTCAACCCGGTGACCAAGGTCATTCCGGATAAGCGGCGCAAGCCGCCCAAGCACAAGGGGCGGGCGGTGGAGGATTGAAAAATCCTCCACCAAACCTCTTGACAAAAGCCGGGAAGTATGCTACAATAGAATCACCGGGAGGGCAGGAAGCCCACGGGTGAAGGAGGAAACAAGAATGAAGAAACTGGAAATCGTGCGCATCGTTGCTCTGATTCTCGGTGTGGTTGCGGTGGTGGTTGCCCTGTGCGTGCGCATCCCCTACGAGATGCGGGAATACAATGAGGGCATTTGCCCCACTTGCGGCGGGATGTATCATCTGGTGGGCACGCCCACCAAAGTCGCCAACTACTTCACTTATGAGTGCGAAGACTGCGGGCATACGGTGCTGACCCACCTCTGCCTTTCCGGTGACTAAGACCCCGAAAGGGGTCTTTTTTTATACACGCATCTTGCCAGCTTGCGAAACGGGCCGGCCCGTTTCTATTAGTTAGTTATAACTAAAAAGGGGCAGCTGGCTTACGCCAGCCGCTCCAGCACGTCCAGCCGTGCCAGGCTCGCGCCCTGGAACTTGACCTGCCACTGTTCCCCGCCGATGGTGACGTCCCCCGCCACCCAGAACGGGGTGCTGTCCTTCCGCCAGCTGGTGGCGCCCTCGAACTCTTCCAGCTGGAAGAACTCGAACCATTCGCCAGCGTTGCGCTTGTCACGGGGCTTGACAGCTTCCGCCTTGCAGTAGGGCGTGCCGTGTTCCCGCACGTACTCGATCACCTTGTCAGCCTGCAACGCCAGCTTGTGCGCGCCGCCCCGGTTGGAGCTCTCGCGGGTGAGGCGCGTCCAGCTCTCAGGCAGGTGACCACGCAGGAAAGCACGGTACACGATGCCGTCGATGACGGCGCCCAGGATGTAACCCACCGCGGCGGTGTTGGCGTTGTAGGCGGTGGCGGCTTCGTGACGGTTCATCATTCTGATGACCTCCCTTCTTTGTATCTCTATTATACACCCTGCCGCCCGGCTTGTCAAGGGTTTTTTATCCACAATTTTTTATCCACAGGTGAAAAGTTATCCACAACTTTAGCACTTTAGCACGCTAAAGTGAGGCGGGCCGGCCCGCTTTTAGTTAGGCGCGACTAACTGACCAGCTTAAAAAAAAAGAGCCCTCGCGGGCTCAGTTCTCCCAGATGTACCAGCGGGAGGGGTCGCAGCTCATGTTCAGCGCGTGGTCGTCAATCCACTCCTCGCAGCTGCCGCGGTCGTTAGCCGTGAACACCAGCTCCCCGATGAAAGCGTCGTGGCGGGTGGTGGTGTCATAGACTTCGAACTTCGGCTCCTCTTCTTCCGGCTGTTCAGCGTTCAGCCGCTCCCAGTCTTCCTCGGCACCGATGACCATGGTATTTTCGCCGTTGTACAGCATTTTTCTGTACCTCCTTTTTTCTGTCAGGGCTTTTCCCTCCCTGCAATAGTATATTAGCACATAACCCGGCAAAAGTCAAGTGTTTTTTCAAAAAAATTTTTCTGTGGATAACTTGCCTGTGGATAACTTAACCTGTGGATAGCTTGCGCGGGCCGGCCCGATTTGTGTAAGCGCTTACATACTTTCTTTCACGGTCATGTAACAAAGCGTGTAAATACTTACATGGGTAGAAAAAGGCGCAAAAATTTTTTTCAAAAAACGGTTGACAACCGGGTGATAATATGCTATACTATCATCGTCGGGAGGAGTTAAGCCCACCTCCCGAAAGTGGTGGAGGGGCGAGCAAGGGACGCCATTGTGGGCAAGGGTACCGCCAAGGAGCGCGAGAGTAGCCCTTCACCCTCCACCGCGAAATTTCAAAAAACCCCTTGACAACTGCCCCGGTCTGTGCTATACTTTAATCACGGTGAGAGGCACGAAAGGTGCCCGCCAAGAAAGGAGGCAGCAAAAATGCTGCACATCGAAAATCTCTCCTCCTACGCCCTGCACTATTCCTACATCGTGGCGCGTGCCGTGAACGGTCTCCTGTGGTTCTACGGCGCTTGGAATGACCGGGACGTGGCGCTGTCTGTCGCTTGCGAACTGGGCAACGGCGTGGTGATCCCGCGCGAGGCGGTGGAGGGCTGAGCCCTCCACTTTGTCTCGACTTTGACTTCGACTGACTTTGACCTTCGGGCCCGGCCCGATTACGGGCCGGCTAAAGAGGCCAGGCCGCCCACTATATTATAGCAGATTGGAAACGAAATGTCAATAGGTTTTTGAAAAAAATTTTTTGAAAAAAGTGCTTGACTTTTTCCGGCATATGTGCTATCATATAGTCACAGGGAAGGAAAACCCACCAAACCAGAAAGGGGAAACACCATGAACACCATCACCACCATCACCCGCCCCGACGGCTCCTGGATCAAGTCCACCATCTACGAAGAGATGGATAACTTCAACATCTTCACCTACAACGTCACCAAGGAGGAGGGCTAAGCCCTCCCCTTTGGGGCAAAAAATTTCTCAAAAATTTTTTCAAAAAACGCTTGACAAGCCGGATGAAATGTGATATACTCTAATCACGGTGAGGGGAGAGCCCACCGGAGAAGGAGGAAAAAGCAATGACGAATGAGGAAATGCTCAAGGCGGTGGAGGATGAATGGATGGCTTGGTGGGAGGAGACCCACCGCGATGACCCGGAGGAGGAAGAGCCGGAGGGCTAAGCCCTCCTTCGGGCCCGAAGCCCGGCCCGGACGGGCCGGCATATTTGGGCCCGCCATTATATTATATCATATTGGCGCCGATCTGTCAAGGGGTTTCGGGAGAAAAATTTTTTGAAATTTTTTTGCGAAAAAGGTTGACTTTCTCGGCAAAATATGATAGTATATAGACACCGGGAGGGAACACCGGAAAGAACAGGAGGGCGAAACAATGAAGAACTACAAGAGCGATAAGGTCATCGGTCAGCACTATGCCACCGCGGTCAAGTGGATCGACCGCGAAGACCTCTGGGATGAGGTGGTCGACCTCATCACCGATGTCTACGGCATCGTGACCGCCGTGGTTCACTGAACCACAGCGCCGATTTTTGCCGCGATTGTTAAAAGTTTAACAATTTCGCCCGGCCCGATTTTCGGGCCAGTTTTGTGGCCTGGCCACCAATTATATTATATCACATTGAAATTGAAATGTCAAGGGGTTTCGGGAAATTTTTTTAAAAAAATTTTTTTCAAAAAACGCTTGACTTTTCCGGCATAATATGATAGTATATAGACACAGGGAGAGAGTCCCTGAAATAAAGGAGGGCGACACAATGACTTACACCTACAACACCCCGAACCCCCACGGGCGCATCCGTGACCTGCTGATCGACGAAATGCTGCTGGCGATGGAGACCAACGGGGAGACCCTTCCCGAGTCCCCGAAGGCGGAGGAGGAGTGACCTCCTCCTTTTTTTTGTTTCGGGAGTTAGTCATAACTAACTTCGGGCCCGGCCCGATTTGAATCTGAAAATGAAATCGGGTTTTGGGATTCGCCGGCCCGAAAAAGGCCGAAAAAAAAAGATTGTTAAAACTTTAACAAACGCCGGCCTGTTTTTCGGGATTGGAATTGTTAAAGAATTAACAATTTTTTCCAAAGCGGTGAAAATGAAAACGGGCCGGCCCGTTGGTGATGGTTCCCCTTTTATTGTACCATATTGAAAGGTATTTGTCAATAGGAAATTATAAAAAAATTTTCTTTCAAAAACGCTTGACAGACCGGCGCGATTATGATATACTCTAATCACGGTGAGAGATAACCCACCGAGAAAGGCGGAAAACAAAATGCTGGAAATGCTCAAGGCTCTTAAGAACAATGACGGTCTGACCCTCCGCAATGGCAAGCCCATCACCTACAAAACCGGCTATCAGGTTGCCGATTACGGCACGGAGTGCCGCACGGCTGAGCAGGCACTTGACGCCATCAACAACATGGGCGGCAATTGCGGCGTGTGGCTGTCCGACGGCATCTTCTACATTGACCACTCTTTCCGCGTCAACACCAAGGGCGAAGCCCTCCGCATCGGACGCGAACACGCGCAGATTTCCGTCTTGCGCTGGCGTGACATGGCTCTGCTGTACTGTTAAAAAGAGTAGAAAAGGCGGCAAAAAGCCGCCTTTTCTTTTGCCCTATTTCTGTGTAAAGAATGACTCATTGTTAAAAGTTTGTCAATCTTTGTACTGTGTCATTTTACTCATTGTTAAAAGTTTAACAATCTTCGGACTATTATACTTTCATCACAGTTAGTTAGTCATAACTAACTGGTCTGGACGGTTAGTCTTGACTAACTTTAGTTAGTCACAACTAACTTTAGTTAGTTAGTCATAACTAACTCATCTGGACGGTTAGTCATAACTAACTAAAGTTAGTTAGTCATAACTAACCTAGTCGCCGGCCTGTAGATCAGTTAGTTAGTCATAACTAACCACGACTGGCCTGTCTGCAGGCCAGATCAGTTAGTTAGTCATAACTAACTACGCCGGCCTGTAGTCAGCTCATAAGCCAGCCAGCTCACAGGCCAGCCTTAGCGAGGCCGGCCCGCTTGTAGCTCGTGTGTAAAAAAGCGCCCATCTTGGGCGCTTTTGCTTACAGCCGTTCCAGCAGATCCAACCTCGCGAGGCTCGCCGCCCCGAGCTTCACCTGCCACTGTTCGCCGTTGATCGTCAGGTCACCAGCGACCCAGAAGGGAGTGGAGTCCTTGACCCAGGTTGTAGCTCCCTCGAATTCCTGCAGCTGGAGGAACTCGAACCGCTCGCCCGCGTTCAGCTTGCCCTGCGGCGCAATCTCCTGCCAGCTGCAGAAGGGCTTGCCGTGCGCCAGCACCCACTCGGTGAGCTTGTCCTTCTGCAAGGCGAGCTTCTGGAAGCCGCCGCGCTTGGAGCTTTCCCGCGTGATGCGCATCCAGCTGATCGGCAGCTGTCCGCGATAGAACGCCCGCCAGACTGTGCCGTTCTCATCGACGGCTCCGAGGATGTAGCCGACCGCCGCGGTCGTGCGGTTGTAGGTCGTGCCTGCTTCGTTGCGGTTCATCATGTGATGACCCCCTTTCCATGGTTAGAGTATACCACATTTTGCCCGGCTTGTCAACCCCAAGTTATCCACAATTTTTTATCCACAATCCAAAAGTTATCCACAGGGCCCGGCCCGATCCAGCTGACAGCTTTAGCACTTTACTTCGCTAAAGTGGCAGCCCGGCCCGGCGGGCCGGCAGCTTCAGCTCTTTACTACGCTAAAGCGCCAGCTGCCAGCTTCAGCTTGCTAGCGCTTTACTACGCTAAAGTGCCAGCTGCGGGCCGGGCAGCAGTTAGGCGCAACTAACAAGGCCCAGATCGGGCCGGCTGACTTTAGTGCTTTACTTTGCTAAAGTGGGCGCGGCAGGGCTTTGTGCCCTGCCGCTTGCCTTGTCTCAGCCGTCGCAATACTTGACGGGATACAGCACAGCGCCCTCCGGGTCTTCGGCGTAGTCTTCTTCGTAAAGCCGCTGGGCTTCGGCTTCGGCGTCTTCTTCGTCGCCGTAGACTTCGTCAACGTCGGGATTGTAGCCCGTCCACCGTTCCACATAATAGCCGTAGACTTCGCAGGTATCCGGTTCATCCCAGCTGTCAGTGTACGCAATCACACGCGCGCCCTTGTCCGTGTAGTATACTTTCCGCATTGTCTTTCTTTCCTTTCCTTTACTTTCAGCTTGGGCGGCAGGGCTTTCGCCCTGCCGCTTTCAGCTTGTCAACTCAGGAGGCGATACGCCGCCAGCCGCGCGCCGCCGAATTTCAGCTGTACTTCGGCGCCGTCGATGGTCACATCTCCAGCTACCCAGAAGGGCGTCGAATCTTTCACCCAGTGGGTGGCGCCTTCGTGAATGCGCTTGTAATAGAATTCTAGCGCTTCGCCATCATTTGTTGCCCCAGGATTCTGCCGCCGAATTTCCTGCAAGTCTTCGACAGTGCAGACGGGCTCGGCGTCTTGCATGACAAATTTGGCAACTTTCTCAGCCTTCAGCCGGATAACCTTTTCACCCGTCTTGCTATCGCAAGATTGCACGCACAGCTCGGCAGGAATTTCACGCACAGCGCGGCGATAGACGACGCCGTCGGAGACAGTATGCAGATAGTCCCAGAAAGCCGCATTCTTGCGATTGTACTCCGCAACAGCCGCGCGGACCTGTTCAATAGTCAGCTTTTCCATGGTTTCTTTCCTTTCCGCCGCCGTAGCGGCTTTCAATTCATGCGGCGCGGCGGTGTTGCCGCGCCGCTTTTAGCTTGTTACTTGACGCGGTTCTTCGCCGCGTCGACGTCGTAGAACAGGAAGGAGAGACGGCGGCGGATGCTGTACGGCGTATAGTTGACGCCCCAGCCAAACTTGCCGTAGGCGGTGAAGGCGCCGCCGTGAGTGGTGTAACGGTCGTAGAGGGCGTTTTTGTTTTCCATGGTTTTCCTTTCCTTTCCGCCGCCCTTGGGCGGCTTTCCCTGCAAGGCTTTCCGGCTTTTCCGGTTCCCTGCCTTGCAAGCATATAGTACACCTTGGGCGCGCGCTTGTCAAGTGTTTTTTTTGAAAAAATCAAAAAAATTTTTCAAAGGGGCGGCATGTAAAAAAAGGGCATAGTCTTTCCCAGAATATATATGTGGGCGGGCTTTTTTATATTTCCAAATAATGGGAGGGCTATTTTCTGTATGGTAGAATTTTCCATTTTTGAAATTGTTAAATATTTCACAACTAAAAAATCAGCTTTGTAGCTTGTCAAAAATGGGATTGATTGCAACCAAATAGCACAGCCCGGGTTATTTTCGGGATACGCCCAAGTTAGCTAAGACTAACTGCCTACTACCTCCCCAAATTCCACCAAAAGTCCCAAAATCAAATATTTGACTTTTTCCAAAAAATATGCTATATTAAACCTAGAAAGGCATAAAGAGGCCTGTCCCCGGAGATGAGACAACATGAAAAAACCTTATTCATTAGATTACGACATCGAGCGCGATGTAGACCGCACCGCTGCTGTAATCGACATCCTAGATAAATTGGAAAAAAATCCCAGCCCCAATGAGCTGGAACAAATGGCTGACTACATTCTTTACGGCAAGGACGAAGACGGCCTCAATGCTGTGTAGCGCGGCGAAGTAAACAACGGTTAGCGCCGTTATAGCAATTTTAAGACGAAAGCAGAAAAGAACCTATCCTTGGATGAAATTTTGGAAAACCCTCTAGCCAACCAAAATGAGCTTTAGCCTACTACTAAGCGCGATCCTTACCTCCACAAGAAACCTACTATTGCCAAGCCGAAATACAATAAGAAGACGGGTGAAATGATAGATCCCGGCGATAGCGATATTCCCGGTATGGTAGAACTTTGGCAATCTATTGATCGACTAGAGCATTGGATACACGTATTGGAAGGCAAAATCGCGCCAACCGAAAACGACATCCTTTTTGACGATCCCTATCGCCTTTATCGCCTAAAGCACAACTTAATTGATATGAGGAGGCACCAGTACTATTTAAAGGATGCTTACAAACCCACCCTCCATTTCCTCTCTATAGACCACCCAAAGGCGCAGTACGTAGATTGGAATTCCGACTGTTTCTATTGGATAACAGTGCCGCAATGGGAGAAGAAAATTGCCGACTCCTATCTTTCTTCCGTCTCTCACAACCTAGAAGACTATGAGACAAGGGTAAACGCACAGGGCGAAACTGAAGTAAAATGGATGGTGCGCCAACACCACTTCGATTGGGAAGACCCCGCACACATACGGGCTTTAATCGCAAACTATGACGCGCTTTATGACCAATTCTATGAGAAGCTAGATACTTACGGACGCACTCTAATCTTTGACTTCGAGCGCTATCGCGCCATGTGTAACTTTTCGCCTGTAAGAGAATTTATTCTGCAGTGCAAAATAGAGAAGGTACCCTATAATGTTATTACTTATAATTTATAGGTAAAATTTGGGCTCACCTACAACGAAAATCATCTCTGCGTAATATTGGCGCGCGAAATTCCAGAAAAATTCGCAACAACCGCAAAGAAGCATCGCCTCTTATTAGAGACACCGCAATCCGAAAGAAAGGCTTGTCGCACTTGCGGTCGTATGTTGCCTCGTGATCCTTTATTCTATGTAAAGAATCGTAGTCGTAAAGATGGCTTTTCTTCTAATTGTAAAGAATGTGAGCGCCGCAAGCGCATTGAGTAGGGAGGTTAGTCATCAAATGACAGAAGAGTTAAAAAAGCGCAAATGTCTGAAATGCCGACAAGAGAAACCGATAACTGATTTTTGTAGTACACCGTCTAAGTTCTTCCCCGGGCATCGTTCTATGATTTGTACGAGTTGCTTAGAGACAATGGTAGATTAGAGTAATTTAGGAGAGGTTGATAGACTTTGCCGTTATTTGGATGTGCCGCTAGATTTAAATAAATGGACGCAAATGTATACTGTATACAAAGAGCATACTCTCACTGCA
>Ga0326511_10002176_pt1 | contig 16070 bp, 10 predicted proteins | sample 0_2496_0518_D_FD_203701 | JGI IMG/M metagenome (GOLD analysis project Ga0326511, IMG submission 203701) | Bovine rumen microbial communities from UC Davis, California, United States - 0_2496_0518 | ecosystem: Host-associated > Mammals > Digestive system > Stomach > Rumen | place: USA...
TATTTCGGTGAGCAGGCCATTGGCGGTACCGGTCTCTACCTTGTGAGCCTTGAAGGTGTTGCCTTCCAGCGTCCACACCTTCTGTGGTGCCTCTAGGTCCTCTATCTTCTGGTCTTTTGCAATAAGGGCCTCGTTGGGCATGAAGCGCAGAGCCTTGGCTGGTGCCACGAGAATGCCGTTTTTCTCGAGAGTGTAGATAGTCACGTTGGCCGTGAGGCCGGGCTTCAGTTTCATGTCGTTGTTGGGTGCCGAGATTACCACTTCGTAGGTCACCACGTTGCTCTCGGTGGTGGCCTGTTGCCGCACCTGTGTCACGTGTCCCTCAAATTGGTCATCAGGGAAGGCATCTACAGTGAAGGCCACGCGCTGTCCCTCTTTCACGCCGCCAATGTCGGCCTCGTCGATGTCTGCAATCACGCGCATGTCGGTTAGGTCCTGGGCGATGGTGAATAGCTCAGGGGTGTTGAACGAGGCTGCCACGGTCTGCCCCTCTTCCACGCTCTTCGAGAGCACTACGCCGTCAATGGGGCTGGTGATAGTAGCATAGCCCAGGTTCGTCTGTGCCTTCTGCACGCTCTGCGAGGCAGTGGTCACCTGGTCTTTGGCTTTCAGGCAGCTCAGCCGCGCCTTTTCGTATTCGTCGGCGCTCACCAACCCTTTGTCGTAGAGCGTCTTGTAGCGGTTGTAGTTGGCCTGCTCATAGTTCAGGGTGCTCTGCGCACTTGCCAGATTGGCCTTGGCCGTATTCAGTTCGCTGGTAAGGTTGGTCTTGTCGAGTTCGGCTATCACCTGCCCTTTCTTCACGATAGAGTTATAGTCTACGTAGAGGTGGCTCACGATGCCGCTCACCTGCGTACCCACGGTGACACTCGTCACTGGCTCTATGGTGCCCGTGGCGGTGATGCTGTTCTGTATGTTGCCTCGCTCCACCTTCGCGGTGACGAACGAAGTCTTCTGCTCTTTTTCGCAGCCGGTCAGCAATGCCAGTGCTGCCAGGGCCGTCAGCGCCCCTGTCTTCCACATTGTTTTCATATTATTTCTTTTTTCAATTTTCACTTTTCACTTTTCACTTTCCCTTGGTAGAACTCCAGCATCTGCAGTGCCAGTATGGTTTGATATTTCGACTGCAGTTTGTTCTGTTGGGCGGTGAGCAGGCGGTCTTTGCCCGTCATCAGCTCCACGATGTTTTTCAGCCCCAGTCGAAACTGTTCTTGCAGCAGGTCGTAGCTCTGCTGTTCGCTCTGTTCGGTGGCCTGTGCTGCTCGGAACTTCCGCTGGTTGGTCTCCGCATCGAGCCAGTAGTGCTCGATAGTCTGGTAGAGTTGCTTCTGTTCGTCGAGAAGGTCCAGTTTGGCCTGTTCCAGCTGCAGCTTTGCCTTGTTCACCGATGTCTTTGTCTGCCGTCGGTCGAAGATGGGTATCGAGAGCGTCATTCCGCCCGTTACGTCGAAGTTTGTCTTCAGCTGCGAGCCAAATGTAGCGCTGGAGCGTGAGTTGGTGCTCGTGCCCATGCCAGCCGTCATGCTCAGTGTGGGCAGATAGCCCGCCTTGGCCATCTTTATGCTCAGGTCGTTGCTCTCTATGGCTTTCTGGCTCCCCTTTATCTCCGGACGTGTGGCCAGTGCCTGCTCGTATGCATCTTTCAGGGGGGGGATGGGCTGCAGTGCCTGCTCGTCGGTGGTGGTGGGCACCACGATATCGAAGCTTTCGCTGCCGTCGAGTTCGAGCAGCTGCTTCAGCTGTAGCTTATAATTACTAATGTTCGCGCGCGCATTCACAATATTATATTCATCGGTGGCCCTTTGTGCCGCCAGCTGTGCCACGTCGGCCCGCGACATCTTGCCTACCTCGAGCATCGCCTGGCCGCGTTCCTCGTTCTTCCTGCTGGTCTGAAGGCTTTGCTCGCTCACCTCCAGCGCGTCGGTCAGGTAGAGAATCTGCACATAGAGCTGTGCTATCTGCTCCTGTATGCTCTTGGCCGTGGTCTCTGTCTGCAGCGCGGCCTGTTCGGCAGCGAGTTTGTTTTTGCGCAGGGTGTTGATGTTCTTGTTGCCATTCCACACCGTCCACTGGGCGTTCACTCCATAGGAGCCGTTGTAGTAGGTCTTCTCCACCGAGCTGTATGCCTGGTTGTTGGCTACGGTCATGGTGCCCGTATCTTGCCAGGGGCTGTAGCCCACGCTGTGGTTGGTCGAGGCCGAGAGCGAGGGCAACAGTGCGGCCCGGGCCTCCTTCACGTCTTCGTGTGCCGACTGGCTTTGCAGTCTTGCCTTCTGTAGCGTGATGTTGTTCTGCATGGCATAGTCCAGACACTGCTCCAGCGTCCACTGGCGTTGTGCCCAGCCTGTGGCGACTGTCAGCAGCATTGTGGCACTTATCATCAGTTTTTGTTTCATATTTGTACTTTTTACATAAATCACTGCAAAAATAGTAAGAATTTTCGAGGTTAAGAAAAAAATCGTCACAAAAATGGATTGCAATTGTTTTGTTGTGTTTTTACCTTGCGGCTGATACGGCCGACCTCCATCCGCTTGTAGTATATCACGTAGCCGCCGCGCTCCCAGTGAAGCAGCTTCATCAGCGTGCGGCTGCGGTTGAAGAACACATACACGGAACCGTCCGCCGGCTTCTGGCCGGAAGAGCGGGCTATGCCGCAAAGAGGCTCGACTCCCTTGCGCAGGTCTACCGAATTGCCGTAGACCATGAACTGATTCGTTTCATTCAGACTAAACATAATCAACATTTTTCTTCACAACCTGCGTTGCTGCCTTTTAACTAACAAAGTCATAACATTGTTTAAAAAACATGTGGATTATGAAATATATTCCGTATATTTGCACTGAAATCACAAAAAATAGACATTATGAGAAAAATCTACTTGTTTGTGCTCGCAGCCAGTCTGTCTGCACCGGCTTTGGCACAAGAAAAATTCGAGTTGGGCAAACCAAACAACAGCCAGTACCGATATCTTGACGAGTATCGGGCACTGAAAGAGTATATCGACTATTCGAAGTATCCCAACTTCAAGCTTGGGGCAGGAACCACCGTGAACGAGTACCTGAACAATTCGCTGGTGAAGAATCTTACCAACAAGAACTTCACCGAGACCGTGGCAGGCAATGCCATGAAGATGGCAAGTTGCGTGGACGGTAATGGCAACATGAACTTCACTACGGTAAAGAACTATGTAAACGCAGCCACGCAGGCGGGACTCAACGTCTATGGCCACACCCTGGCCTGGCACTCTCAGCAGCCCAAGGGCTGGCTGCTGAAGCTTCTGGCCGACAAGCCTGCACCAGAACTTGAAGACGGCGACGTAGACGTATGGACAGAGACAGCCAACAAGGATTTCCGCTCGTCGCAGAATGTAGGTTGGAAAGCCTCTGAATCGGACTATGGCTTCAGCATCAAGTTCGACGCCACCAATGGCCTCATCGTAAAGACCACGAAACAGTATCCTTGGGAGGTGCAGTTTGTAGCTATGTCAGACATTCTCACACAGACAGGCAAGACCTACAAGATGACGGTGGCCGTAAAAGGGTCGAAGGCAGGCAAGCTGAATGGCCATCTGGGCGACTGGGGTGGCGGCCCCAGCGTAAGCATACCCTTCACCACCGAGTGGAAAGACGTAGAGATAAACATAAAGCCCACCAAGGAGAGCAACTTCCTGCTGTTGCATGTGCCCAACTACGTAGGCGAGGTCTATGTGAAGAGCATCAAGTTTGAAGAGCAAAAGAAAGGCAAGACCATCGAAGAAGACCGCCGCTGCCTGAAGGCTCATGCCACGGCAAGACAGGGCGAAGCATGGGACAATCAGCTGTGGCTGGTGCCAGGCTCGTTTGCTTCCGGCGCAAGCTATGTGTTCACTGCCGACGTGCGTGCCGACAAGGCAGCCTATGCCTCTACCCAGATCCACAGCACCCCCAGCTCCTACGTGAGCAGCAATGCCCTGGGCAACATCAGCTTCACGACCGAGTGGAAGACAGTGACCGTTAGCGGTAAGTTCAGCGCTGCCGGCCAGAGCATCGCCTTCAACCTGAGCGAGCTGGCCGATGAGAACAACTACTATTTCGACAATGTGAGCCTCAAGGTCAACGGTGTTGAGAAAATCAAGAACGGCGACCTGGAAGGCACCGACGTGAGTTCGTTCAAGGTGAAGGAGTATGGCGGCGGCGTTGTTGCACCGGCCATCTGCGAGCATCTGTCTTACGTATATGTTCCTACAACCATTCCGATGACGCAGCAAGAGCGTCACGACACGCTGGTTTTTGCTATGGATAAATGGATAAAAGGCATGATGACGGCTTGCGGCGGAAAGGTGAAAGCCTGGGATCTGGTGAACGAGGCCATCTCGGGCGGCGGAAACGACGGCCAGGGCAACTACACCCTGCAGCACTCAGAGGGATATAACCCCGGTGGCACATGGGACGTGGGCGGCGATGCCTTCTACTGGCAAGACTATATGGGCGACCTGGAATATGTGCGCCAGGCTTGCCGACTGGCCCGGAAGTACGGCCCAGAGGATGTGGTGCTCTTCATCAACGACTACAATCTGGAATCGGACTGGGACCAGAACAAGAAGCTGAAGTCGCTCATCAATTGGATTAAGAAATGGGAAGCCGACGGCGTGACCAAAATCGACGGTATAGGCACGCAGATGCATATCTCCTACTACGAGAACAGCGGCACGCAGACGAGCAAGAAGAATGCCATCACCAACATGTTCCGGCTGATGGCGGCAACGGGCAAGTATGTGCGTGTAAGCGAACTCGACATGGGCTATGTAGATGCCAGCGGCAACAATGTCCCCACTGGCAGCATGACCGAGACGCAGCACAAGAACATGGCCAACTTCTACGAATGGATTATCAAGGAGTTCTTCCGTCTGGTACCTGCCGAACAGCAATGGGGCATCTGCCAGTGGTGCACCACCGACTCGCCTACGAACAGCGGGTGGCGTGCCAACACGCCCGTGGGCATCTGGGACATCAACTATTACCGCAAGCATGTATATGCCGGCTTCGTGCGCGGCCTGGGCGGCGTGGCCACCGGCATCGACGGTGCCAAGACCGACAAAAGCGCAGACACGCCGAAGAGCATCTACAATCTCAGCGGCATGCGCATGCAGGTCGACTCGGTGAACGATCTTCCTTCTGGTCTTTACATCGTAGACGGCAAGAAATTGGCAAAATAACAAGACGATGCTGACAGAGAAGACGATGGAGCGGCTGCGAATACTCGCAGAATCGGCGAAGTACGACGTGTCGTGCTCGTCGAGCGGCACAGTGCGCTCTGGCAAGAAAGGCATGGTGGGCAACACCGTCGGCGGCGTAGGCATCTGCCACTCGTTTGCCGACGATGGACGTTGCATCTCGCTGCTGAAGGTGATGCTCACCAACCATTGCAAGTACGACTGTGCCTACTGCATCAACCGACGGTCGAACGACATTCCCAGGGCTACGCTGTCCGTGTCGGAAATAGAAGAGATCGTGATGGAGTTCTATCGTCGCAACTATATAGAGGGCCTGTTCCTCTCAAGCGGTGTGGTGCGCACGCCCGACTATACCATGGAACGGCTGACGGCCATCGTCAGAGACCTGCGCACCATTCACCGCTTCAATGGCTACATACACCTGAAGACCATTCCGGGAGCCACGAAGGAACTGCTGACCGAGGCCGGACGTTATGCCGACCGCATGAGCGTGAACATAGAGACGCCCAAGGAAGAGTCGCTGAAGGCACTGGCTCCCGAGAAAGACCACCAAAGCGTCTTCTTGCCCATGTCGCAGATTCAGCAGGGCGTGCTCGAAAACAAGGAAGACCGCAAGAAGTTCCGGCATGCGCCGCGCTTCGTTCCGGCGGGCCAGTCTACGCAGATGATTGTCGGTGCCACACAGGAAACCGACCGCGACATACTCACCATGTCGGCGACAATGTATCAGCAACCCAGCATGCGGCGAGTCTATTACAGCGGTTATATAAGCGTGAACACCTACGACCCACGGCTACCCGTGCTGAAGCAACCGCCACTGGTGCGCGAGAACCGGCTATATCAAGCCGACTGGCTGATGCGTTTCTATCACTTTAGCGTAGACGAAATTGTAGACGATGCCCATTCGCATCTCGACCTTGAAATAGACCCTAAGCTGGCCTGGGCCCTGCGACACCCAGAGGCGTTCCCCGTCGACATCAACACGGCCGACTATGAGCGCATCCTGCGTGTTCCGGGCATCGGAGTGAAATCGGCTATGCTCATCGTCAACTCGAGGCGCTTCAACCGCGTCACCTCCTACCACCTGAAGAAAATGGGCGTGGTGATGAAAAAGGCAAAATATTTCATCACCTGTGGCGAACTCACCTCAAGCTTCTCGCAACCCATCGTGGGCATCAACGAGCTGCACCCCGAACGGCTACGCCCACTTCTGCTGTCGAAGACACAGCAGAAGCGGGCTGCTGAAGAACGACAGCTGTCATTCGAATTCCTGCCATGAACTACTACATCTTCGACCGCACGCTCGACGGTCTGCTGACGGCAGTGTTCGACTGTTTTGCCCTGCGCCAGCACCCTGTCACGCTACTGACGAGAGGCAGCCAACTGCCGCTGTTTGCCGGCGAGCCCCACACGGTGACGACCAACGGCGAGAAAGCCAGCCGCGTATGGAAGGGGCTGGAGCAACGCCTGTCGGCGGGCGGCTTGCGAATCATCACGCTAAGCTGGCTTTCGGAAGAAGAGACACTTTATCAGCCATTGTTCAGCTACATCTGCAAAGTGTTTCGTCAGCCGGAGGGAGCAGCCAGCATAGAGCGGAATGCCTCCGACGAAGATGTTTTGCACGTGCGCAACACCTGCCGCCGGGTGCTACACGAATCACAGCGCATGAAGCAGTTCATACGTTTCCAGAAGGCCAAGGATGGCACCTACTTAGGCGTTGTATCGCCCGACCACAATGTGCTGCCACTCATCATCGACCACTTTGAGGATCGCTTCGGCGACCAGCCCTGGCTCATCTACGACGCCCACCGCCACTATGGCTACTATCACACGCCCGACGAGCCGATAGTACGCATCACCTTTGAAGACGAGACTACCCTACCCTTCGATCTGGACAGCGGCAAGCTGAATGCCGACACTCTCAGCAGCGACGATGAACTATTTCAGCAGCTATGGCGCACCTACTTCAAGGCCATCTGCATTCGCGAGCGAACAAACCCCAAGAAGCAACTCAGCGACATGCCCCGCCGCTATTGGAAATACATGACGGAAAAGAACTGACGTCACAAAAAGAATGGTCTTCGACCTACTATCTTATATAGTCGGCCGAAGACCATTCTTCTATCTATTCACTTTACGCTTCCGGTTATTCTGCCTTGGCGCGGTTCTCTTCATCTATAGCCTTGATCTTGTCTTTCACCAGTTGCATGTCGTCCTTCAGCTTTTGCACCTTACGCTTCATCTCGTCGATGAGCGAACTGCCCTTCTTCGAACTCACGCTGAGGAATCCCAGGTTGTTCTCGTAGGTCTGCACCTCCTGCTTGATGGTGTCGTACTGGCGCATCAGCCTTGCACGCTCACTGTCGAGGGCGGCTTCGCCACGTTCAGCCACCTGCTTCAGGTTGTCCTTGAATTTGTTCAGCCTGCGACGAGCCACGCTCACGTTCAGCTCTTTATACAGTTTGTCGAGCACGGCATGATATTCCTCATAGAGTTTGTCTTTCTCACGGAAGGGCACGTGGCCAATGCTGTTGTATTCCTCAACCAGTTTCTGCACACGTGCCTGCAGATCGTCGCCAGCCTCATCGGCCACCTGTCGCAACTGCTCAATCACGCTGCGTTTCTTCTCCAGGTTCTCGCGCTCCTCGTTGCGCTGTCCGGCCCCCTGGGCATTGCGAGCCTCAAAGAATTTGTTGCAGGCACCAAGGAACTCTTCCCAAAGCTGGTCTCCCAGTTTCTTAGGCACCATGCCAATGGTCTTCCATTCCTTCTGCAGGGCAATGAGCTTGTCGCTCGTCGACCGCCACTCCGTGCTGTCTTGCAGTGCCTTGGCCTTCTCTATCAGTGCGCGCTTCTTGTCGGCATTTTCCTTATAGGTTTCTTTCTGCTGGCGGAAGTGTTCTGCTTTACGGGCAAAGAACGCATCGCACGCGGCACGGAAACGCTCAAAAATCTTCACGTTCATCTTTTGCGGTGCAAAACCAATCGTCTTCCACTCTGCCTGCAATTCGATGATTTGCTGCGTATGACGCTCCCAGTCGGCACTGGTCTTGTTCTCTTCGGCACAAATGGCCTCAACCTTCTCGCAGAGAGCCGTCTTTTTGGCCAGGTTCTCTTCTTCGCGTGCCCTAAGATCTTCGAAATGCTGCTGATGACGCTTGTTGATAACGGTGGATGCGGCTTTGAAGCGCTGCCACATTTGTTCACGCAGATCCTTTGCCACGGGGCCAATCTCCCTATACTCCTGATGCAACTTCTGCAGCTGGTGGAAAGCGCTTATCACGTCGGTCTCATCGGCCAGTTTCTCTGCAGCCTCACACAGACGTGTCTTGGCCTCGAGATTCTTCTTGAAATCCAGCTCGCGGGCTTCGCTGTTCAGCTTCAGCAGGTCGTAGAACTGCTCTACATACAGCTGATAGTTGCGCCACAGTTCGTTGGCATGCTCGGCGGGCACGTTCTTTATTTCTCGCCACTCCTGCTGCAGGGCCTTGAACTCCTGATAGGTCTTGCTGGCCTCCTCGGGCGAGGTGACCATGGCTTTTATCTTTTCTATGATTTCCTGTTTCTTCTTCAGGTTCTCTTCCTTCTCCTGTTCTTGCTCGCGGAAGAGCTGCTGGCGGCGCTCTTTGATAATGCCCATTTCGGCCTTAAACGCCTCTTCGTCTTCGTCGGGTAACACTTGGTAGGCATCGGGATCGCCGCCAGCATCGAGATATTCTTTCTGGCGTGCCTCGCGCTCAGCGATGTGCAGCTTGTAGAAGGTGGTCTTCAGGTATTCCACCTCGTCTTTCTGCGGAGCCTCTTCGCCATGGGCTATTTCCTTCACGCGTTCCAGCACCTCATGCTTCGTCTGATACACCTTGCGCTCGGTGGCTGCCGGAGCATCGGTTTGAGCTTCAGCCATTCCTACTACTTCAGAAGCATCAACGGCGGCTGTCGGCTGAGATTCTTCCACTACAGAAGTCTCAACGGCGGGTTCTTGCTGAGTTTCTTCTACTACCTTTACTTCTTCTTGTTTCCCCTGTTCGAGGACATTTTCTTGAGAGTCCATCATTTAACTGTTTTAAGTTATTGACTTGGTTCGTTCACACATTTTGGGGGTCAAAGGTACGAAAAAGTTGGAAGCAGGGGGCAGAAATGTTCAGTTATTTCCACATTATTAGCACTTTTTAACTAAACTAACCGTTTTTACCCTACTCTTTCCTGCCAGCCCGCAGACTCTCCTGCTCAAACCAGAGCTTTTCGGTGCAACGTCCACCATGCCAGTGCCGACACTCCCACCGATATGGCCAGCGCCAATGGGAAGCCCAGCGGATGGTTCTCCATGCCATTGATGAGGTTCATACCGAAAAGCGAGGCGATGAGCGTTGGGAACATCATGAGAATCGATACCGATGTAAGAGTTTTCATCACCGTATTCATATTATTATTAATAATAGATGAATAGGTGTCCATGGTCGACTCGAGAATGTCGCTATAGATGCTGGTCGTCTCGCGGGCCTGTGTCATCTCGATACTTACGTCTTCTATGAGGTCGGCATCGAGCTCATCGATCTGCAGTTTGAACTTCAGTTTCGAGAGCAGCGTTTCGTTACCGCGAATCGACGTATTAAAATAGGTGAGCGAGTCTTGCAGGCGGCTCAATCCGATGAGGCTCTCGTTGTTCACGTTGCGGTCGAGGTTACGTTTGGCTTTCTCTATGAGCGAATTTATCTGCTTCAGGCGCTTCAGATACCACACTGCCGAAGAGTAGAACAGCCGGAAAATCATGTCGACATAGTCGGTGAAGCCCACGCCTCGCTTCTGCTGATAAGACACGAAGTCGATCATCATGTTGGTTTCGTAATAACACACGGTGATGGTAACGTCGCGCTTGTGAATGATGCCGAGCGGCACGGTGGTATAGGGGGTGCGGGAGCGCACCTCCTTCACGTAGGGTATGCGAAGGATAATCAGCATCCAGCCGTCGTCGTACTCGTAGCGGGCACGCTCGTCGGTATCACTGATGTCGGTAATGAAATAGTCGGGTATGCCAAACTGCTTTTCCAGCTGGCGCTGGTCGTCTTCGGTTGGGCACGTCACTTGTATCCAGCAATTGGGCTGCCACTCGCCAAGCTGGCTGAGCCCACCGGTTGTGTTCCAGAATGTCTTCATTGTTGCTAATCCTATTTTTTAGTGAAGAACGAATAGTAAGATGATAAATAGTGTATGCGCAGGCATAACTATCAACAATCAACTATCGACATAAAAAACTGCAGAGCGGCAAGGGGATTAGCGGCCTTGCCTGCTGCTCCCCCAGCCTAACGTTTATACGTTTCCGCCGGGTAATCGTCCATAATGCTATAATTTAGTTAATATTTTTTTTACAGGCAGTGCAGGCACTCCCTGTAGTCGCTGCAAAGGTACGAAAAAAAAGTGAATAGCACATCAAAAAACAGCAAAAAATTATTACTTTTTCCTTCATATTCACTCTCACATTCAGGCAACAACTCTCGCCATACTTAAAAATTTTCAATCAGGAAATGTTTTGCTCCGAATTTTTTGATTTCAAGGCAGTTTGCTAACAACCTATAAACCAACGATTTAAAAACAAGACCGTTATGATGCTTTTGCAATAAAGGCTGTTTTAGCTTGCAATTCAGACTGAATTGAAGTCTAATTCTGTCTGAATTGAGTCACAATTAACTGCAGATTACTACCTAAAACAGGCTGAACAATGGCAAAAGATGCTCGGCATCCTATCAAAAGAAGGCCGAAGAACGCCGTGAAACATCTCGAAACAAATGTTTCACGTTCTATTTCGCGATTTTCATTTGTCTTGAAAATCGAAAAAGAAACATATTATTTTTGCCTTTCCGATACTTTATTCATTTTTTATTACTACCTTTGCGCCCGCAATAGGCAGCCGGGCCCCAAAACGAAGGGCTTCGGCGAAAAAGGGAATCAGGTGGAAATCCTGGACAGTGCCTGCTGCTGTTATCCTCATTTAAGCGGCTTGCCCGTATAACGCCACTGGCTTCAGAGCCGGGAAGGCAGGGCAGGCTGAGGAAAGTCAGAAGACCTGCCTTTGCTGAAAATAATAAAGGTTCGCACGTACAGGAAGATGCGTGGCGGAAAAGCAACGATAGCATGATGAAGAAACTACTTATAGTAGGACTGCTGCCCTTGTGGGCAGCGTCATCGGTGAGCGCCCAGCACAACGTGTGGCGCACCGACAGCTTGCAAGAAGTGGTGGTGACGGGCACGGGCACGCAGCATTTGCTGAAGGATGCCCCCGTGCAGACCGAGGTCATCACCCGGCAGATGCTACGACAGTATGGCGGCAGCTCGCTGCAAGACATTCTGAGCGGGCTTACCTCGTCGTTTGCCTTCAACGAGAGCGACATGGGCGCGCAAATGCAGATGAACGGCCTCGGCAACGGCTACATTCTCATTCTCGTAGACGGAAAGCGAATGCACGGCGACAATGGAGGCGAGAACGACCTGAGCCTCATAGACCCGCACAACATAGAGAAAATAGAAATAGTAAAGGGAGCGTCGAGCGCACTCTACGGCAGCGATGCCATTGCCGGTGTGGTGAACATCATCACCCGCAGACACGAAGGGGGGTTGCTCGCCGAGAATATTTCGAGGGTGGGCAGCTATGCCGACCTGCGGCAGCACAATGCGCTGGCCTTCACCGTAGGCAAGCTTACCAGTCAGACGAATTTCAACCTGCAGCATAGCGATGGATGGCAGAACACGGCTACCGAAGACCCACGACAGACGGAATTTCTCGTGAGCGACTCGCGCAACAAGACCGTGAACCGGCATACCAACTGGCAGATATCCGAGCGACTGTGCTATAAACCTTCAGCCAACAGCGAGATCTATGCCGAAGGCAGCACCTACTGGAAGCGCATCTACCGCCCCAGCGGCAAATATGCGGCCATCGACGTGAAGACATACGACATGAGCTACCGCAACCAGAGCCTCGCTGCCGGGGCAAAATGGAAGATGAAGGAAAAGAACATGCTGACGCTCGACGTGAACTGGGACCGCCATGCCTACTATTATGACTTCACAGCCACCACGCTGACCGACGGCATCGACCCGCTGGGCAACTTCACGCCCTACTTTCCCTATTTCTCCGGCGACAAAGAAGTGCAGAGCGACCAGCGGCGCACCATGGCACAGCTGAAAGGGGTGTTCGCGCTGCCAGCCAACAACCAGCTGAGCGCTGGGCTGGAGTGGCGGCACGACCTGCTGAAAGCCCCCATGCGTGTTGCCGATGGCGAGGCCAGCGACCACACCGAGGCACTCTACGTGCAAGACGAGTGGCGCGTGGATTGCGGACACGCCATAACCACCCACCTCACAGGGGGGCTGCGGCTGACCAACAACGGGCATGCCGGACGGAGGCTCACCCCAAAGCTCTCGGCCATGATGGCAATTGGCGACGCATGGCGCATCAGGGCCACATGGAGCCAGGGATTCAAGACACCCACGCCAAAGGAACTGTACTACCGCTACATACGCTACATGAACGGCACATACCTCTATCTGGGCAACGACGAACTGAAGCCACAGACCTCGAACTACCTGTCGCTGGGAGGCGAATGGAACTGGAAGGGAATAAACGTCGCCCTGACCGGATACATGAACAACGTAGACCGAATGATAGCGCTGGTGACCATACCTAACTCGCAGGCACCCGGCTACTACATAGCCACTTACGATCCCACCAAGACAAGACAGTATCAAAATCTGGAATCGGCCAAGACACGGGGCGTAGACCTCTCGGTGCGCTATCGCATCAACCGTGAGTGGTCGGCCGGCCTCAGCTACAGCTATCTCGACACCGATGCCGAACACTACGATGCCGACCACGAACGCTTGCAAAAAATCGTCATCGACGGCACTGCCCACCATAAGGGCAGTTGGTTCGCAACCTGGAAGCACGAGCTGAAGAGAGGCGGGACGCAAGAGACAAGAGAAGAGAGAATAGTCCCCACACTGGGTCTGGGCCTCTATGGCCGCATGTCGTCGAAACGATACTATCAGATAAACGGTGACGGAAAGGGCTATCAAATATGGCGAATCACAGGAACCTACTCCTTCGGCCTGCCGAAGAAACAATCTGCTCACCTTCAGCCGCTCGCATCAACCCTCTTCATCATCGAGGCGGGCATCGACAACATCTTCGACTACTGCGACCGCACACCCCACGGTCTGCACCTGGGCACCACAACACCGGGGCGAACCGTCTATGCCACGCTCACCGTGCGTTTCAACAAGGGGAAAAAACTTAAGTTCAACAATATAAACAACAAAACATCAAAACATCAAGACAATGAACAAGATTAAATTTCTGATGCTGGCCTTCCTGGCAGCATTTGCCACGCTGTCGTTTACAGCGTGCAGCAGCGATGACGACGATGACAACGCCAACAACTGGACACGCTACCAAACGACCGTGACCAACGAGGTGAAAACTCAGAAGCAGCACGACAAGGCCATCCTGCTCGTGGCCTTCGGCTCCACCTGGGAGCAGGCCTTCAACACCTTCGACACCACCATCGATGCCTACAAAAAGGCGTTCCCCGCCTACGACGTGTTCCTCTCCTATTCGTCGGCCATCTGCATCAACCGTGCCGCTGCCGCCGAGAACGGGGTAGAGCGCCACTACTACGCCCCCAACTTCTGGCTGAACGCCTTTGCCAACGAGGCTGTGCAGTACAAGGAGATTGTGGTGCAGTCGCTGCAGGTAATCCCAGGCGAGGAGTACACCCGCGTCATCAACTACATGAAGGACTTCGGCAACAACTCCAACGGCGACCTCGACGATAAATATCTCTCGCGGGTAGAGCTGAAGCTGGGCGTGCCCCTGCTGCAGGATGCCGAGACCGACGTAAACAAAGTGGCCGAAGAACTGAACAAGCTCTATGCCGGCAAGGCCGCCGAGGGCGTGGTGGCCTTCATGGGCCACGGCAATCCCGACGACTACGACACCTACAAGGCCAACGTGCGCTACACCGAACTGGAGCAGGCCCTGCAGAAGTACAGCAAGAACTACTTCGTGGGTACGGTAGACATGAAGAATAACTTCAAGACCCACGTGCTGGCCCGCATGAAAGCTGCCGGCATCAACAACGGCAAGGTGTACTGCCACCCACTGATGTCTATCGACGGCGACCATGGCCACAACGACATGGCTGGCGACGATGACGCATGGGACAATGGCTTCGAGACCAACAGCGAAGGCGAAGTTGAGGACACTTCATGGAAGATGTACTTCCAGCGCATGGGCTACGACTGCACCAACGAGACCATGATAGAGAAAGGCCTGCTCGAGCTGCCCACCGTGCGACAGGTTTGGATGAACCACACACAAGACGCCATCGACGGCGAACCGCTGGAGTTCTACCACTCAAAGCATCCCGAATAAGGTCTCCTGCAACGGATAACGACGAAAGGCCCCGAGGTTTCTACATCATTCGAAACCACGGAGCCTTTCATCATCTTAGCATATCTTAGCCACAAAAAAAAAAGAATTCTGAAAAAACGTTTTGCCACTTCAGCAGAATTTCGTAACTTTGCAACAAATTGCAAACTTACTACTAAATGGATAAACACAATTTTGTAACTATCGCCAATCTTACCCGGGAGAAAATACTCTACATGATTGAGATGGCACAAGAGTTTGAGCGACACCCCAACCGCGAGATACTGAAGGGCAAGGTGGTGGCTACGCTGTTTTTCGAGCCCTCCACCCGCACCCGCCTGAGCTTTGAAACCGCCGCCAACCGGCTGGGGGCCCGCGTGATAGGCTTCGCCGACCCCAAGGTGACCAGCGGGACGAAGGGAGAAACACTGAAGGACACCATTCTGATGGTGGCCAACTATGCCGATGTGATCGTGATGCGACACTATATCGAGGGAGCAGCACAGTATGCCTCGGAAGTTAGCCCCGTGCCCATCGTGAACGCAGGCGATGGCGCACACCAGCACCCCTCGCAGTGCATGCTCGACCTGTATAGCATCTACAAGACGCAGGGCACGCTCGAAAATCTGAACATCTACATGGTGGGCGACCTAAAATATGGCCGCACCGTACACTCGCTGCTCATGGCTATGCGGCACTTCAACCCCACCTTCCACTTCGTGGCCCCAAAAGAGCTGGCCATGCCTAAGGAATACAAACTCTATTGCGAGGAGCACGGCATAAGATACCAAGAGCACACGGCCTTCAACGAGAAAGTGATTGCCGATGCCGACATCTTATATATGACGCGCGTGCAAAAGGAACGCTTCAGCGACCTCATGGAGTACGAACGGGTGAAGAACGTGTATATACTGAACAACGACACGCTGCGACTGGCAAAGCCAAACATGAAGATACTGCACCCGCTGCCACGCGTGAACGAAATAGCCTACGAGGTAGACGACAACCCGCATGCCTACTATATTCAGCAGGCCGGCAACGGGCTCTTCGCCCGTGAGGCCATCTTCTGCGACGTACTGGGCATCGGCATCGACGAAGTAAGAAACGACAAAACCATCATCCTATGAACAAGAAAGAACGTCTGGTAGCCGCCATTGAGCACGGCACCGTCATAGATCATATCCCCGCTGAGAAAACCTATCAAGTAGCTTCGCTACTCGGGCTCTTCGACCTCAGCACGCCCGTAACCATCGGTTTCAATTACCCATCGCAAAAAGTTGGGAATAAGGGAATTATAAAAGTTAGCAACAAGTTTTTCTCCGACGATGAAATCTCCCGGCTCTCGGTGGTGGCACCTAAGGTGATACTCAACATCATACGCGACTACGAGGTGGTGGAGAAGAAACCCGTGGAAACACCGGCAGAGATACGCGG
>Ga0326511_10002177_pt1 | contig 16060 bp, 26 predicted proteins | sample 0_2496_0518_D_FD_203701 | JGI IMG/M metagenome (GOLD analysis project Ga0326511, IMG submission 203701) | Bovine rumen microbial communities from UC Davis, California, United States - 0_2496_0518 | ecosystem: Host-associated > Mammals > Digestive system > Stomach > Rumen | place: USA...
CGGAGGGAGCTTCAGATAATCCTCGATGAGGTTCTTTGCTTCCTCCCAGTCATAGGCTACGGCTGTCAGGTGCCCCGCAGTGCGCAGGGCCCGCAGCCAGTTCTTTTGGTTTTCAGTCGGGCGGTTCGGCTTCACCTTCATTTCGATGTACAGCCCGATATATCCGCCGTGTGCTGTCGGAAGGCAAACATCAGGAACGCCGGGCTTGAGTCCCTGCGCTTTCAGTCGCCCTCCTGTTATCCTGCTTCGCTTTCCTTCGTTCGGGATATGATACATCAGCGAGAGCTCTGGGTATTGTCCTTCGGCGAAGGCCGCCCAGCGAAAGAGGAAGGTCTGCTCGTTTTCTTCTTTCTGTTGCACCATGCAGCTCCTTTCTTGTAGTAGCGGGCGTAGATGTATACGCCGCCGTTGGTATCGTTGTATACCACCTGAGCCTGAGAGAGATGATAACCCTCATAGAGCTTCTCGAACTCGGCACGGTTCTCCGTATCCTTGGCAAGCTCGACGATCTTCCGCTTGCTGAAGCGGTTGTCTCTCTGCTTCGGTGGAGGATCAATCAGGTTCCGAGAGCGGGTATACTTTTTCTTTCCTGCAAACTCACGAGCCTGCTTGAGCATATAGCGAGTGAGGGAAGCGATCCCGTTCTCGTCAAAGATCAGGATATCCGTTCCGACTATGCCGAGACCCCAGAGCTGTACAAGATCAAAGACTGATATCTCTCCGCTCATGATCAGGTGATGATGATATCTGCCTGATCGGGAGCCCTTCTCGGTGACTGCTATGTACTTCAGCTCAGAGAGTCCGTTCCGCTCTCTGTATCTCTTCACCCTGCGCAGGAAGTTCCTCAGCTCACGAGCTGCCTCTTCGTCAGTCTGAGGGAGATGCTCTTTCGAGTAAGTGAGCTCGACTTTCAGATCGTGATCTGTGAAGTTGGCATTCGCTATCCTGATCAGCTTGCTCTCCGCATAGATATCATTGAGCTTCTGCTGAGTCTCCGAGGTAGGCTTTGCCTTCTTTCTCCTGCAAGGTGCCTTTGTATACACGGGGTATATATTTACCTCCATGTAGTCGCCGCACTCGTATCGGGTCTCTCTATACCAACTTCTCATTTTCTTCCGCTCCTCTCGGTGGTTGTAAATATAAGATAGATTACAAGCTCGTATACGCCAGCATCAGGCGCTTGCTTTTTTACTATATAATAAGTATAGGTATGCGGCTGCTCAGCTGGCAGCCGCTTCCCTTGATCTCTTAGCAGCGTGCTCAAGGCTCGCCTGCTTCATGTTCCAGTAGCCGCGAGCTGAGTCCTCAGTCATGTACGGAGTACTGACCTCTGAGCCGCACTTCTCGCACTTCACCGTCACTCTCAGCTCGGCGTCACGCTGGTATTTGACTTTTCTGCCTCCGCAGTAAAAGCAAGGCTTCATTTTCTCACCTCCTCGTCGGGCTCGTCCGTCTCCTGGCGGGAACGCTCCCACTCCTCATCTGAGACGTAGCCCTTGTTATCCGCACAGTAGGCTATGAGGAGCGCTACTGCGATGCTTGCAATTGCAATAAGTAAACCGACTATCAGCTCAGCTTTCGTCATCGTCTCCGCCTCCTATCCATTCGTTCCACGCAATAGCAGCCTGCTCAGCGGTTTCAAACTCACCACTGATACACTCAGGATCAAATGTACCCGCTACATCGAGCTTGACTCCGAATGCCATGCTACACTCGGGACAGTGTACTATCCAGCCGCCGTTGACAGTCTGGTGCCGCTCGACAAGGCTTCCGCAGCGGCAGCGTTTCATTTTTGTTGGCTTCATCAGTATTCTCCTTTCAGGATCATGTCTGACGCGAGCATTGTCATTGCACAGCATACAGCATGACCACATTCATAGCGGGTCTTTCCTCTGTTACAGTCCCAGCAGAAGCACAGGAGAAAAGCATATAAGCTCTTAGCCGTAACAGTTGTCTCGAATATTTCTAACATCTTAATCACCCTCCAGAAGCTTCTTGGCATCTTCCTCGAAAAGGTCCACCCAGCCGCAGGTAGTTCCGAAGTATGCCCTGACGCACTGTAGGAACTCCTGAAGCAGCTTCACCTTGGCTTCGAGCTCCTGCGAGTATGTATCTTCCGAGAGCTTCTTTTTCAGTTCCATGATATATGCCTTGATCTCAGGTTCTGTATACCATTTGTCCCCTATAAACATGATCTTGCCTCCTTCGTTCAGCCATGCGGATAAGCAGTCATAGCATGAGTGCATTTTCTCGCAGCGCGAGCGCTTCTCCGCGTCTTTGCAGTCTGAGAGCACCTGATAGAGGCACTCGTCTATTCCTTTGGAGATTTTTGATAAAAAGTCTATCAATGACATCTTACTGATATTATCACGGTTCATTATTTGCTCCTTTCGCACAGTAGAAATCGGGAGTGACAGCTGCGAATTGCAGTGTCTGGTGCTCGATATATGCCATAGGGCAGTCGTGCCGATTGAGATATATGCAGTCTTTGCAGCGTACAACTCTGACGTACTTTCTCGGCGGCAGAGGGTTCAGGCGGTTCCAGTCCGCCTTTACCTCGTCGCCGTAAGGGAAGGACGCGGTGCTCTTACCGCAAGAGCTGCACACAGCTTTATAAGTGCGAGATGGTGTCAGACCATACTCGCGCAGCATCTTAGCTCCTAATTCCGTAGGTTCGCCGTCTACGATCTCGGCGGTTCCGCCGCAGGAGCATTTCCTGAGCTTCATTTTCATTTCGGGCGCCTCCTTTTCATACGGACACCGAACTTCTCATAGTAGTCCTGTGCTTCTTTGTCGTGCTTCATGCCCATGTACACGCCATAGCTGACTCCGAGGGAGTTCGCTGCGGCAATGTCACGGCATAAGTCCAGTGTCTGACCGGGGATTTTCTTCACTTCGCACTTAGAGCGCTTGCGAGGGGCGACTTCGTAATCATTCATCGTCATCTTCCTCCTTGTTCCAAGCTTCGATAGCTCCTTCCGGAGTATCTGCACTCTTTCCCTGCTTATCGCATATCAGGCACGATACATGATAGACTGTTTGCAAACTGCTGATATCAAAATGATGCGTAGGACCTACGAATGTATTTCCGCACTTGCACGGCTTAGGTATCGGCTCATTCATCGTCATCTTCCTCCTCGTCGTCGTAGTCGTCATCGTCATAGTCCGCGTTGCTGCTGCTTGTTATCGGCTTCATGCTGTTGATATCAACAACTCCGCGAGATATCAGGGACTGCTTCGGCATCTCTACGGGAAGCTCTATCTTCTTTATACTTTCCTCGCAGACGTGCAGTATTTCGAGCGCTTTCTTAAAATACTGCTTGCGCTCCTCTGTGTTCTCGGTGTCATTTATGAACTCAACAAGCCCGAGCATATCGCGATAGACTGTACTGAGCAGCACTTTGAAATTGCTCTTGTCAGCGTTCTCGGGTGGCTTCTCGACTGCTTTCTGAAGCTCTGCCACCTTGGCTTCAAGTGCTTCCTTCTCCTTCTCCGCTTTCCGTATTCTTTCATCAGCAACCTTCTGGAAATCGTCAAGGTCTTTTTCTTTCTCTTTGAGTTTCTTTTCAGTCTCTTTGAGCTTTTTCTCAGTCTTCTTGTCGGGGACCTGTACTTCCCTGACTGCAACATCTACGGGAGCGCTCTCTATATCGCTGAGCTTGGCTTCCAGTTCGGCAGACCTTGCAGCTTCTGCGGCAAGCTTCGCCTGAAGCTTTTCTGTTTCTGCTTTGCTCTCCTCTTGGAGGAGGGAGAGCTGCTCACCCTGCTGCTTGTACTTGTCGAGGAGCTCTTCAAGCTCCCTTGTGGTGATTTTGGCGACGTCCTCAGACTCCATGACCTCAGCACGGTCCTCAGGGTTAGCGGTAGCAAGGAGTGCAAGCTTCGTAATGCCGAGCTGTGCATTTGACTGCACAAACTCTTTTCCGAGCTTTTCGTAAACTGATATGTACTGATAAGCCTGACGGCGCTTCAGGTCAAACTCCTTCTCGGCATAGGACTCGAAGCTCTCATATCCGAGCTCAGTGTAGAGCCCATCTATCTTCATTGTTCTGAGGTCCTCGCCGATGGCGCAGACCGCGTTGACTGCGGTCCTGCCGTTGGCTCTGATGCGCTCCGTGATCTGTATTGCTCTTGCAGCGGCGGGGAGATTGCTCTCCCCTGCTCCTGCTGTGATAATCTGGTCCATAGTTTCCTCCTTATCTTATCAGGCAGCAACCTTTGCTTTCTGCTGCTGCCTTTTCTTCCTCTTGGCTTTTTCTGCCGCTTTCTTGCGGTCGGCGGCTACTTTCTTCAGGTACTCTTTGTATCTGCGTACAAACTCCTCAATCTCAGGAGGCTTCACCTGGGTTCTGTTGTTCTCATATCCGTAGCACTGAGGCACATGAAGGTTGTTCGTGACCTCCATTGTGTAGTACGGTGTTTCCGGATGTCCCATAGTGCGCAAAAAGAGTATAGTTGTCTTGCCGTCGGCGTGTCTGTCTGCGTAGCCACCGACACAGTGATTGAGCTTCGCGCCCTCGTCGATGATCTCCGCGCAGGTACGCGGGAGCCTCAGGATCAGACCGAGCTCCATATCAACGACTTCAAGGTCACGGCGCTTGGCGTCTGCCTTTCCGAGCTTCTTTGTCGCTGCGGCTGTATCAAGTTCTCTGCACAGGTGCATCGTTCTCTCATGTGCCGCAAACATATCCTTCGGCATTGTGATGGCTGTGCGTGTGAGATCATAGCCGAGCTTTGAGCACTCGCGCAAGTAATCAGCATACTGGTGCATGAAGAAGTATGTCCCCTGCGAGTTCTGCCGTCTCAGTGCGTAGTCCATGATCTGCTTGCGGGTGAGCCCTGTGAACTCCTCGGCAGCCTTGATATATGTACGGCTGTTTTTGAAATCCTTGAAATACTTGATCGTCTCCGTTGAGGAACGCCCGTGCCAGAAGTCACGGCGGAACTGTATGTATGAGCCGTAGTTTCTGCCACTCTCCTCCTTGAGGTATTCGAGTTCCGTCTTGTCGACTCTGAGCATCTTCTTGAGGTCATTGCTTCGCCAGTTGATACGATAGCCGGTGCCGTGACTTCCGCCGCCATAGTAGGTTGCGACCTGTCCGACGTAGTCTCTCGCTATAAGCCAGAGCCCGCCGTGCAGGAGGTATTCAAGCTGTGGGTGCTCCGCATACCTGCACAGCCACTGTATGTATGGCGATGGCAGTTCCTGGAAGTCTGTGCCCTTGAACAGGTACCGCAGGAAGCTACGCTCTACGCAGTCGTGATTGATCAACGTATAGCTGTAGTCGCCGCAGCCATAGCCTGATTTATTGAAATTTGGCTCGGTTGCTCTTGTTTTTTTCTCGGTCCACAGGTATTTTCTGAGGTTGGTGTCCCAGTAGCTCCTATACTGTACCGCACTGCCGGGGCTGAGCTCGTACATTGCTATCGTGTACCATGAGAGCTTCGGGTCGAACTCGTAAGGATCAGCTGAGAAAGACTGCTCTGCCTTGATGCACTGTATGCGCATCACATCGCCTGCACCCGAGAATACGGCGAAGTTTTTCCTGACATAGTAGTACTGTCTGCCCCGTGACATCTGCATATACTCGACCAGTGCTCCGCAGTTCGCACAGTAGCCAAGCTCCTTGTGCTTGTAGTGCTTTGGGTTGTTGAGAGTGTCCTCGTAGCGCTGCTGACAGGCTGTGCAGTAGCAGTCTGTCACCTTGCTGTCGCGCTCGTCATCGAGAAACTCACCGCATAAGCCCGCCATAGGGCTGCGGAAGCCGCGGCGGTAGAATACGAACTTCGGGAAGTAGCTCTCGATCTCGTCCCTGAATTCCTCGATGTTTATAAAATATTCGTCCACGCTCTCGCCTCCTCAAAAGTCCAGAAGATCGTCGAGGGATATGCTCAGCGTGTCCTTCTTGTTCTCTGTCATGGTGATAGGCTTCGCAGCGCCGTTGTCACCGCTGAGGTCAATAGTCATCCTGAAGCTCACTGTCGCGGTCGAGAAGTAGAACTTCACAGCGCGGCGGTATGCTTCGATGTCGGACAGGCAGCTTCCGCAGCCGTTCACTACCTCCTTGAGGCACTCCTGGAAGGTCTTCCCGCTCTGCTCGATAGCCTGCTCAAACTCAGGCTCCTGATCGCAGAAGCTTTCAAGTGCTTCTCTTACGGCTGACGCGATAGCCTGTTCCTTTCTTCCTTTGATTTCTTCACCGAAATATTTCTCTCTGTCCATAGTTTTCTCCTTATCGGTTTTCTGTGCAGTCAACTGCACAAGTACTCTTTTCGGGCTGTCAGCTCGTCCAGCTCATGATGATATATCACAAGTCTGGCTATTGCATAGCCCTTATCGTATGCATCTGTGATCGGATCACAACTCTTTGCGATACTTTCCCAGACTCTTATACTTGTCTTTATCTCCTTTCGTGCCGCCCGGTATGCGCTTCCCCTCCGAATGTGCTCGGCAAGGAACTCTATCGGCACTCCTATGATAGCGATAAATGCTATCGCTATCAGGATATATGCTATCAGTCGCATTGTTCTACCTCTTTTTCTTTCTTTTTCTGTAAAGCCCTGAAGATCATCGCCTCAAAGGTGAGCCTCTGAGTATCTGACAGGATCTTCTCTCCGAGCTTTTTCTTATATCGCTCGTAGAGCGGCGAGATCTGCGGGTGATTGACGTTCAGCTTGTAGCCGTAGTTGTTCGGCTTGGCATATATGCTGTCGGGCTGAGACACTCCTCCAAGCTTCAGAGCGTCATCGTAGAATATCTTTTTTCCCATAATTCTCAGATCTTGTAAAGTTCTCTCTTCCGTGCCGCCTCGGCGACATCATCTACTGCTTTCAATTCGCTCTCGGTATAGTCCAGCTTTCGTGTGCCTGTCCAGCGGTTGAAGCCGTTCTCCTGGAGCTTGTTCCGTAGGTCACGTTCCAGCGGGAAGAACGCCAGACCTGTGAAGTAGTTCCAGCCCTCGATGGCGTTGCTGAAGGCAATGTCACCGCTCGGAGCCTTGACCGTAGCTGTTCCCTGTGTCTCGTCACACTCATAGGCGACGTCTCTTATCTTGTATCTTATCATGATATCACCTTCAGAACGTCCTTTGCGAGGGCGACAAGGCTGTCACCGGTGATGTATGCCCTCTTACTGCTGCCGCCTTTCCATGTGATCACTATATACTCTAAGTCGTAGGGAGTATGAGTGATAACGTGATACTCCGCAGACTCTATGCCCTGATCTATCGCCTGAAGGAATGGCGTGAGCTTGTCCGTGACGAACTGGCGCTTCTCGTCGAAGATCTCTTCATCCGTTCTCATATCTCTATCCCCTCACTCTCTATCAGGTTCGAGCAGTCGGTGCAGAAATACGCGTATTTTCTAAGCGTGTTGTCGATGATCTCTATTCTTTCAGCGTGTGCCTGCCTTTCAGCAACGAGTTCTTTGAGCTTTTTATTCACTGCGCTCATGAGCTGCTCGTCCTCGATGATGTGAGGGCCGATAATAATAGCATCCTCGCAGGGGATATCCTTGACTATGCGCGGTATGTCCTGGACGTCCTCAAGGGTGTGATTTTCTTTAGGTTCACAGACTTTTTCTTTAGGTTCACAAATATTTTCTTCATAGGGCGGTATTGCCAGATCAGCCCACTGCTGAGCGAGTTCCTCGTCGGTCTCTCCCTGCTCCGTGGTGGTGGGCTCGTCCACAGGCTCCTGTGCCTGCTCCTCGATAAGCCCGTCCTCAATGTGCTTCTTGTCGTGGCGGCCTCCGCAGAATATTCTCAGGTCGACGCCGTCAGTCTTGAGAATATCCTTCACATCGCCCTTGGTTATGCAGTGCAGGTCGGCTTCTATCCCGAGCTGCTTCTTTCGGTCTGCTGCGCCGAGAATGTTCTTGATGATCTCCTTCTTCTCGGCATCGGTAAGATTTTTCATGTGTTTTTCCTCCATATCGGTTTTTCTGTGCAGTTGACTGCACAGGTCAGTTGCTGTACTTGGCGACGAGCTCGTCCCAGTCGCAGCCTTTTTCAACGGTGACGTGATGATAAAAGCGACGCAGAGCTGCACGGACGTTTTTCTCAAAGACTGCCTGCTCCTCGGGAGTGTGCTTCGGGATATGTACAGTTATATGAGCGCGGTCTGTATCATAGCTGACTGTGCGCTCCTTTTCGTTCTCGGTCTCTGTCCAGTTCCTGATATCGTCTTTCCTCATACTATCACCTCATTCCTATGCTTATGTGGTTACGGGTTGTACAGTTGCCTCCTGCTCCACCTTGTGGTATAATGTAGGCGAAGCTTTCAGTAAGGCACATTGCTGTCTGCCTTCTACCCCACTCAGAGAGGGGGTGATTGTTTTCTTTTTCTTCTTTGGTCCTATATGGGATCTGGAAGCACGGTTGGATGAGGTGTCCCGCCGAATTCCAACTCGTGCTGACATAAGGGGATCGGTTATCGCTGCCGCAAACGGCGATAACTGATCTTGCTAAGAGCTGATTGTGCCGTCAGCTCTTACTTGTATGAACCTACAGTAATCTTTATGCCCGAGATGCTGTTCCTCTTTGTTTTGCTTTTACTCGTCTGGCTCGTTTGCCTCCTATGTTTTTCAAGCTTCGGAGGGGACGAGCTTTTCTTTTCCTCCTGCTCCATGGTCTCACTCCTTTCTCGGGTGGTAGGGACATTTGTGTCCTTAGCTGATGGGCTGTGTGTGACTATCAGTCAACAACATTCGCAAAAAAAATTTTATACTGGGTATCGACATCAAGTTTTAAAAGCCTTGTAAGTTTTTCGATTTCCGACTGCTTGAACTCCGAACGACCTGTTAGCTTCTTCCAAAACCCCTGTCTTGTGAGATTTAGCTGTGCTGCAACGCTTTTTACGTTCAGCTTGCAGTTCTCTATGCAAGACATGAGAAGCTGAGTGTCAGTCATTTTCTCACCTCCACAGTAATGATTGTTGACTCTTTGCCAACATCTACAGTATATCATTGTGTTGGCGATTTGTCAACAGAAATTTGCATATTATTTTTCTTTCTATTTTTTGCACAAATCCGTGCTGATATTTTTGTTGACATTGCGCCACGCTTCAAAGGTAATTTTTGTTGACACTTCGGCAACAATATGCTATAATGATTATAATATAAATAGGAGGTGAGATACATGACTTTTGGTGAAAGAGTTAATAAATTAAGAACAGACAAAGGCATGACACAAGATGAGCTTGCTCAGGCAGCCGGATATAAATCAAGATCAACCATTGCAAAAATCGAGTCAGGGGAACGTGACGCTTCTCAATCAATGATCGTAGCAATCGCCAAGGCACTTGATACTTCTTCTTCTTCTCTTATGGGCTGGGACGATGACGTGAACCTTTCACTGACTTCTGAACCTCAGTATAGAGGTTTTAATATTCTTGATAAAGATAATATATACATGATACCGATTTTCAAAACTGTATCCGCAGGCTTTGGAGCATACGCGGACGATCAGATCTGCGGCTATGAGCCTTTATATCTTGAAAGTCAGCGGGAAGCTGAGGAGACTCTGGCTATCGCTGTCAAGGGTGACTCGATGTATCCGAAGATAGAGGAGGACGACCTCGTCGTCGTCCATAAGCAGGACTACTTCGAGAACGGTGATATAGTTGTAGCTGTAGTCTGTGGAGAAAACGACGGCTTTGTGAAGCGTGCTTTTCAGACTGAGGAAAAGCTCACGCTTGAGTCTATCAATCCGAGCTATCCGCCGATGATCTTCTCGGGCTCTAAGCTCGATGATATCAAGATCATGGGCGTGGTAAAGAAAATAATCAAGTCTGTATAAGGAACGATATTGCTGTTATCCCCGAGAATGTCTTCTACGAAATGCTTGAAAACTAAGGAGGTGCACTATGGATAAGTCAATGGTAATTGCTCTTATACTGATAGCTGTAATCGCTATCATACTCATCATGTCGGTGACTCATATCTCTGCTAAATGTGACGAAATTTCCGAGAACATAAAAAAGCTCGTAGAGCTGAAAGAAAAAGAGCAGAAAAAAGAAGAATAAAAACAATCCCCTGCTCCGTGCAGGGGATATTTGCGACCGACATCTTTGTCGACCGCAGAAAGGAGGAACTATGTCCGATAAATACTTGATGTATCTTCGTAAGTCCCGAGCCGACGGCGAGCATGAGACCGTCGAGGAGGTACTGGCGAAGCACTATAAGATATTGCAGGACTATGCAGCCGCCAAGCTCGGCGGAGCTATCCCTGAGGACATGATCTACCGAGAGGTAGTCTCGGGTGAGACTATCCAGGATCGCCCGGAAATAAAAAAGCTCCTCGACCGTATTCAGACCGAGGAGATAAAGGGGGTTCTTGTTGTGGATCCGCAGCGACTGAGCCGTGGAGACCTGTCTGACTGCGGAGCTATTATCAGAGCGTTCCGCTATACTGATACACTGATCGTCACGCCTCCGAAGGCGTATGATCTCGGAGACAAGTTCGACCGTAAGTTTTTCGAGATGGAGCTCATGCGCGGAAATGATTACCTTGAGTATGTCAAGGAAATCATGATGCGCGGCAGGATAGCCTCCGTCAATGAGGGAAACTTCATCGGCTCCGTCGCTCCCTACGGTTATGATAAAGTAAAGGTCGGGAAGGCTTATACTCTCGTCCCGAACGCAGAAGCTGACACCGTGCGCCTGATGTATGAGCTCTGGACGAAGGACGGTCTCGGCACCACCACGATCGCGAACCGTCTCAATGAGCTGCATATCAAGCCGAGGAAGTCCGAGATCTGGAACAATGCGAGCATAAGAGATATGCTTCGCAACCCCGTATATATCGGAAAGATACGCTGGAACTGCCGCAAGACCGTGAAGCACTATGAGGGCGGCGAGCTGATATCATCACGCCCTAAGTCTCAGAAAGAGGACTGGATACTCGTCGACGGCAAGCATGAGCCTATCATCTCGGAGGAGACGTTCAACGCTTCTCTTGCCCGCTTCGGAAGCTTACCGAAGGTAAAGGCTAAGTCAGGACTGAAAAATCCCTTCGCGGGTATCATGCACTGCTCCTGTGGCCGCCCTATGATATATCAGCCTCATAAGAAGTGCGAGGCTCGTCTGCACTGCGCCTATCAGATGCGGTGCGGTAATCGCTCAGCGACGTACAGAGAGGTAGAGGAGGAAGTAATCAGAGCACTCCGACAGCTTGCGGCAGAACTATCTGAGCAGCTTGCAGAAGGCACTCAAAACACTCATGACGCGCACAAGGCTATCGCAGAAGCTCTACGCAAGGAACTCAATGCGCTTGAAACTCAGCAAGAGAGACTATACGAATTTCTCGAGCAGGGTATCTATACCAGCGAGGTATTTGTTAAGCGTAACGCTGCACTCGCACAGCGCCGTCAGGAACTCCAGGAAGCTATCGAGACAGCTAAGAGTTATCAGGTATCAGAGACAGACTACCAGCAGAAGATCATCGCACTGCACGATGCTATCGCTATGCTTGAGGATCCTACTGCCTCAGCAGAGGAAAAGAATAATCTGCTCCGCACAGTGATCAGGGATATCACATATCACCGCGAGACAGAGGTCCGCGACAAGTGGCACCCTGTTCCGTTTTTTCTCGATATTTCGCTGATTTGATTTTTCACAGGTATCATATATATCATTGATGCGCGTATTCCTCTGCACAATAATGATATATATGTTTTCAACATTAAAGAAAGAGCTCCCCGAAGGGAGCTCAAGCTTTCCTAATATATTCTATCGCCTTCACAGCATTTCCCTGCTGAAGATGAGAGATCATGCTGCTCTTGATCTGCCAGACGTCTGCATCTAAGAGCCTTCCCGATGCCCGAAGCCTCATAATGCCTTTGAGCTTTCTGCGCTTCGCTGTCAGCTTGCGCTTATCAGGCTTGAGCACAACCTTGCCTGTATCGGTGAGAATAAACTTCCAGCCGAGGAATGCTATGCCGTGCGGCAGCTTCTGAAGCATAGTCTTTTTATTAAGACTCAGTCCGAGGCTGCCGAGATGTGCCCTGATAATCGCCAAGGCCTCCCTGAGCTTCTCACGGCTCTGATCTATAAGTATGAAGTCATCCATGTATCTGACGTAGTGCTTGATCCGAAACTTCTCCTTGATGATGTGATCCATCTCGTCGAGATACATCAAGGCTATGAGCTGACTCACCTGACTGCCGAGGCCTATTCCCTTTTCGCCGGGAAAGCTGTCGATAATATCATAGAGCATCTTCTGAAGATGCTCGTCTGTGATGCGCTTTGCGATCTGCTGCTTTGCTATGCTGTGATCTATGCTTTCAAAGAAGTGATGCACGTCGCACTTGAGGTAGTAGCCCTCGTTGCTCTTCACGGCACGGTAGTATCTGTGCAGATGCTCCTTCAGGCGCTCAAGGGCGTAGTGTGTCCCTCTGCCTTTCTGGCAAGCGCAGTTATCAGCCATGAATGATCTTGTAATAGCGTCATATACTGTGGCATCGCAGAAGCTTCTCTGCACCTGCCTGTCGCGGATCCTTGTAGCGGTGATGTGCCTCTGCTTGGGTTCATAGACTTCAAACTCCTGGTAAGGCAGCAGCTTATACTTGCCGCTCTTAATAGTGTCAGTGACCTTTGCGGTGTTCTTCAGAGCATTGAGCTCGTACTGTGTGACCGAGGTTTTCCATCTTACGTTTCTACAGCATTTCTTCAGGCTTCTGTACATCTGCCCGAATTCAAGATAATCCTGTTCTTTCATAATTCCCTCCTAAAAAATAAAGTGCCGCCTGTTTATAGCGGACTACCTCTTTTGAGGCAGCCGCATCAGGCGGCTATTTCGTCGGCATTGCCGATCAGGTCGACTCTTCCTTGCATAGAGGCGCTGCTTTCACTTCCGCTACTTGTTCTCGCCGTAAATATATGCAATCCGCCGGGGCGCCGTAGGCATTGTTCGCATTGTTGTTGTTCAACGCGCCCGAAGTGTTGACGTTGCGCTCGTTGTTGGCATTAGAGGGGTTCGGGGTACGCAACCACCAGTTGTAGGCATATTCAAGAGCCGACCTATATAGTAAGCTCAGACAGTCAGCTGCCTGAGTCTTTCCATATCATGCTTGCGCCATCCCATGACGCGGTTCTCTGCTGTGAGCGTCAGACTGCTCCATATCCCGGCTTTCTGTGAGGGAATGCAGTAGCTTTCGTACGCAATAGTCATCAAGCCCCAGAGTGCCTCGAAGTCAAGGAGGACCTGATACTGCAAGGATAATCTCATCTTCGCGAGCGGTATCGTCGATGCGTCTATGCGGTTTGCCTGCCTTACCTTTGCGACGATATCAAGGCAGTTGTCGATGATACGACTACAAAGGTTCCAGCGAGCCTTTTTCGGGAATATTTTTTCATTTTCGCACATCTGTATTGTGTATTTAACCATGTCAAGAGTTTCTTTGAGAGCCTGTAACTTGTTCTCTGTTCTTTTATTCTTGGGTACTGACATATATATTACTTCCTTTGCTGTAGTTGTTGTGTGTTTTCCGCCTCCTGACGGAGTCGGATTATCTGGATTACTGGATTATGCAAGCCGCCGGGGCGCCGTAGGCATTGTTCGCAGTGCTGTTGTTCAACGCGCCCGAAGTGTAGACGTTGCGCTCGATGTAGGCACCAGAGGGGTGCGGGGTACGCAACCACCAGTAGTAGGCAGTGTTGTTGGATGTCCTTTTCTTTATTCTGTCCTCGTTGCCTGCTCCGACATAGGCATCGAGCACGGTGCCGACGTTAGGAGCTGATGAGAGATTTACCTCGGTGTGAGACAGCAAGAAGATCTTGTCCTCTGCTATCGTATACGGCGTCTGAAGCTGGAAGGGAATATCTCCGATGCTTCCGAACTCGAAATCGTTGCAGGTGATATACTCTATCTCGGGCGTTGCAAGCACGGACCTGAGGTCTGAGCTCAGCTGTGTAAGCTTGCCTGCACTTGATCTCTGTCCGTATGGTCGGTCAAATATGTTTGTCGGTTGCCACCATGTGCCGCCTGCGGAGTCCGAGTTGAGGAATTGCCGTATACCACTCTGATAGTAGTTATTGCTGCCGTATCTTGCACGCTTGACAGAGTTCAGCTTCCCGAACGGGCTCTCGGGATCTGACATCCTCAGCTTGATCGTGCCGAGGTCTGTAGCTTCGGGAGACTCGCCGGAGATCCACTCGGTGAGGTTTACGTTGAAGAACGCGGTTGTCGATGTGCTTGAGCTATATCCTGCGCACTTGGCGGGAAACTGCTGATAGTTCCAGGTGTATACAAGCTGCCCACCGACGGGAACTGAAGCCGTCGATGTGAAGTAGTATGTCTTGCCTCCACCGTATGCAGCATCGTAGCCTGAGGGGAGCGTAAAGCGATATGTTCCGGCAGGAAGTGCTTGCTCCAGATAAAGGAACGCCTCGTTAGCATCAAACTGCACTATCTCACTCAAATCACGCTCGCAGAGTGTGATGCTGTGCGTGTAGCCTCTGGCTGTGAGTGACGGGTCGAAGTGCTTATCGTATGCTATAAGGTCGATGGCTTTGGATGAGCTGTCGCCCCATACGCTGTAGTATGTGCCGAGAGGCAGAAGCTCGGGAGCTTTACCGGCACGGACTATCTTCCGAACATCTGCCCAGGACTTCGGCTCAGTAGGCACTTTCCCGCCGCCTGCCGCCCTGCCAAGCAGAGCGGTATACATATCATCGGCGGGGAGGCCCTTACTCGCCTTCAGGATCTCGAATAAGCTCGTCATCCTCTACTCCTTTCTCCTCACCCTCGGTCTCCAGGATCTCAAGCTCCTTTTCCTCGGGCTGCTCGACTTCAATCTTCTGTCCCTTCTGGAGAGATGGGCTGCTCAGGCTCATGCTTTTGGTGCTGCTTGCCTCGCCGTTAGAGTTCTTCCACTCATGTGAGCTGTTCATGACGTACATATCGCCTGTTGCGATGTCGTAAGCTATAGAGCCCATGTAGAGCTCTGTGCCGCTTACTGCATCATATGCAGGCAGATCGGCAGCCGTATCGCAGAATATCTCCGCTCTTACGACTGACACTGTGTTATTGGTTCCGCTGAAGCGGATGAAGTCTGATTTCCTGATGCTGTACATAGTTTCCTCCTATCAGAGCTCTTCGAGGAGCCCGCTGTATTTGTGGTCGTCGATTTCGAGGATTACCTCTATCTTTTTCTTTACAGGCTGAGCCTGCTGCGCTGGCTCAGGTTGCTTCACAGGTTCAGGATGCGCCGGCTCTGGCTTCTTGAAGCCGTTGAGGCCCTTGCCCTTGATGATGGACGGATAATCCATGTAGGACTCGTCAAGGTCTACCTTCTCGGTGATACCCGATACTCTGCCCACGTCAGATTTCTGCCATACACCGTAAGTTTGAACGTACTGCGGCTTGCTGCCGTATCTTGCTACCCACTTATCGTAGGCTGTCAAGCGTGAGATGTCGAGCCTGTCCGCGAAGCCGTAGATATCTGAAGCATATATACCGCAGTAGTAGCCGGCCTGCTCCATAGTCTGGCAGAAGCCGATACAAGCATCTGTTGCGCCCGCCTTATCCCATGTATTAGTTGTCTCAAGGTCGATATACACAGGGTACTCGAACTGCTTGCCCTCGATGATCTTCAGGAAGCGCTTCGCATCCGCGATACCATCCTCGCGGGATATGCACTTGCTGCCGACAATGTAGTATGCGCCGACGGCCAAGCCAACACCCTTAGCACCGGCATAGTTCCGCTGGAAGGTGCTATCCTCATAGAAGCCATCATCTGAGCCGCCCGCCTTGATGATTGCGAACTCGATACCGCTGTTCTTGACTGCGGTCCAGTCGATAGTCAGCTGATGTCTGCTGACGTCAATTCCGTTTTTCATCTTTTTCCTCCTCACCTTCAAATACTTTAAGCCTTTTTACAATTTTCTTCGCCCATAGGGCTTTGGGATTTATCTCGCAGTAGTTTTCCAACATCGAGAGCATCTCCATTATGACTATATATGCGAATACTGCAATTGCCGCAAGCGTGCCCGCTATCTGCGTCAGCTGCTCGGGCTTGTCACCGTAATAGTGCCCGAGGGCCTTGATACCTATTTCCAGTCC
>Ga0326511_10002178_pt1 | contig 16056 bp, 25 predicted proteins | sample 0_2496_0518_D_FD_203701 | JGI IMG/M metagenome (GOLD analysis project Ga0326511, IMG submission 203701) | Bovine rumen microbial communities from UC Davis, California, United States - 0_2496_0518 | ecosystem: Host-associated > Mammals > Digestive system > Stomach > Rumen | place: USA...
CAGAGTAATCAAAGTGATATCGCTGGATATCAAAAGACATTGACCTCGTTGCTACAACTGTCCTGCCATGATTAAAGTTACTAATGATGGTTTTGACAACATTCTCATCACCAATAACAGACAGATAGTCCAAAACATCCGTCCCGGAATCAGTATGGGTCACCTCCCTATCCTGATAGAGCGTTCCCACGATATTGTTTTTTCCATTTACTGAAAATTCAACTCTATTCATAGTAAATCCTTTCTATTTTTTCAATTAGCTAATCATTGCAATCTGTTGATAGGATCCGTCTCCTGCAATGACGTTAATTACAACCTCGTTATCCGACCTGATTTTTGATGTAACCGTATCGTATGGTTCCCCTGCTTTCGCATGTTCAAAATCAAGTTTACGGATTCGTTTCTTAATGATAGCCCCTCGAATAATATGTTTTGTGCCATTTCCTTCGTCTACGATACCATCCATTTTACCTGAAGCAATCAACAAACCAAGTTGCCCTTTCGTTACTGGTAGCGTTGGATTTAACTGAACGTCGTATTCTGCTTTTTTAATTTGGTAAGCAGACGATTTTGACAGCATAATCTCCATAGCCATAATGTCCGGCTCTGTTCCTTTAAAGAGCGAAACCTTACGTCCTTCATTTGCCGGGAAGTTCGGAGGAAGAATCGTAGCAGCATCTGCGTCTACCAGCTGAGATGGTTTATATCCATTTACATGAAACATTCTACGAAGATCAATAAACGTACTGTTTGATTGTTCTTTGGAGATAGTGGAAGACTTCTGAAGGACAAAAACCATAGTAGACATCTGATCATTTTCAACAAGACCATTATATAAAATATTAAATGATTTAGCAATCAAGGTGCAAACTTTTCGGTCAAGTCTCCATGACGGGATTGTCAAGATAAGAACTCCGTTTTCGCGGAGATAACCAAATGCTCTTGTTATCATGTTTTCTTCTCTGGATGGTACGACCTTGCCGTCATATTTGATAATCTGAAAGTCACTAACCAAAGTTCTGGAGACTACAATGTCAAAGCAGTCACGACTAGACATCAACATCTTGTCTTCACCAATAGCTACCTTTTCAAGTAACTCGCGGTTCTGTCGATTAATACGGAAAGAGTCAGCAAAAAAGGCATATGCTCTAATCTTGTCTTTTACGTCCTGAATTTGCTGCAGCACATGATAGTTCATTTCATAGCGCTGAAACAGAATGTTCATTTTTCTTTCCTGACTATTGACGATATTGCGAATAACTCCTGTTATAAAATCCAGAGCAATTTCTGCTGAGGTGCTTTCAACCATCGTATTAGACGGAAATGTTGCATATCCCTGATTAACAAGCAGGCTTCTTCGTGGAGTTGCCATATCCAGTAAACGACGAGCTTCGTCATGGAAGTATCCAACTGCCATAGGCAAAAATGTAGGATTGGACTCAATCGTCTGTAACGGAGTTAACGCGCGGGAAACGATATTATTATATGAACGCATCCATGCATCGCTAAAAGTAAACTGATAACGCAACTCATTGATTACGTCCATAGCATCCCATACAAGACCTTTAAATCGAGCAATCTTCTTATCAATGTCAATGTTGTCGTTATCTATATTCTTAGTATATGTATCCAACTCATGTTGGATACGAAGTAAAATATCTTCAAGTTTTGGAGTGGCATTATCCTCAAAATAACTCATAGTATTCAACTCGCTTTCTCATAAATGTGCATGGCGATACAAGATTCGCCATCTTTCTTGCCGTAAATGGCAATATAGTTTCCTTTATCGATAGTCTTTTTAACCTGCAGCTTGTCATACACAGAGCCAAAAACGATGGTTCTGATATTTTCATTTGCTACTTTTAAGGTCAAAAAGGCCATCATCTGACCTCTTTTATCTTTTTTCTTGGATATTTTTTCAACATACCCCCATGTCGTAAAAAGCTTTCCATCTTCCATTTCTGCAAAGTTTATAGACGGAATAGCGGAAACCGACTCATTATTGTATATGTAATTTTCTCTTAGCAGAAGTGCTTCAGCTTCAGCCTTGCTAATATTGACCGAAATGTTCTCTGTGCCTACCTTTACTTCAGAAGTGTCTTCTTCGTTATACTGTACGTACAGGTCATGTCTATTACCAAATGTGTCAAAGCATCCAGAAAAGATACCAAGCATAACGATTTTGCGATTAACCTTCTGCCCGGAAGTCTTTTCAACAAAATCATCCAGTCCATAAAATGGGCGCTTGTCAACGATTTCTTCTACGGCCTTTTCCCCCATGCCTTTTATTGCACAGAATCCAATACGAATTTTACCATTTTCTACCGTAAAATTCCAGTTAGATTTGTTTATATCCAAAGGCAGGAATTCCATTTTGTGCTTTTTGCAGTAGGAAACAATGTTACTTATGTTTTTGAAATTTCCCATTGTATATGTATTGGACAAAAAATTCGCAGCAAAATGCAACGGATAATGGAACTTAAGCCAAGCAGAAACATAGCAGGTAACAGCATAACAAGCCGCATGACTTGCATTGAAGCTGTATTTACCAGCATCAAGCATGATTTTGAATACCAAATTTTGGACATCAACAGATACGCCTTTTTCCGAAGAACGTTTTAAAAATAACTCTTTCATCTCCATGATTTTGTTTATTTTCTTCTTGGAACAAGCTTTTAACAGCTGATAACCTTCATCAGTACTGAGTCCATATGCAACGGCAATCTTCATAATCTGCTCCTGATAAATAGCAATACCGTTGGTTGCTGCAGTAATGGCGTCATATTCAGGAGATACTTTGGTAACGTAACGATTACCTTCTTCTACCTGCATATATGTTTCATCTGTTCTCGCAGATATACACGGAGGACGGACTAAAGCAATGCATGCCGCCAGTTCCTGAATAGACGCAGGGCGCAGTCTGGGCATACGTTTTTTAAACAAAGAAGAAGAAATCTGAAACAAACCATCTGTATCTTCTGAGCTAATCAACTTCCATACATCTCCGTCCTTATAGAAATCAGGATCGCGGAGATTCAGTTTAATGCCTACATCCTGTTGGGTCTTTGTAATGACACTAATCGTAGCCAATGCAAGAAAATCAAATTTTACAGCAAAATGTTCAGCATAATCTTTTGTAACGCAAATCGTGGGCAGGTTAAGTCCCTCTTTTGATTCATGCATCTTGATTGGCGCCTTTTCCAACATGGAATTTGGACTAATAAGCAAACCTGCAGGATGTACTCCCCTATTTGTAATAGGAAGCCCCTGAAGTTTTTGTGCATATTCAAACACCTGAGGGTACTGTTCAGAAAAGGCCTTTAATTCAGCTTTTGATTCAATTGCTTTTTTAATGCTGAAATCTGCCACTTTTTCACCGTTATCGTCTGTAACGAATGCGGGAATGGCCTTTGTGATGCTGTTTACAATCTTCTGGTCAGTAAGGCCAACCAGACGAGCAGCATCTTTAATTGCAGCTTTTGCCTTACGCATACCATACGTCATAACGAGACAACAGTTTTCTTTGCCGTATTTATTTACAACGTATTCAATTACTTCGGAACGGCGGGCGGCATCAATATCCAAATCAATATCTGGAAGTCCTTTTCTGTTTGGGGACAAGAAACGTTCAAACATTAAGCCAAACTGAATTGGGTCTGCAATTGTAATGCCTAAAAGCCAACTTACCAAGCTGGAACCACAGGAACCTCTTCCCGGCCCCATTGCAATATCATTTATTTTTGCGTACTCGATAATGTCTGCAACGATGAGGAAGTATCCAGCAAAGCCTAATGTGTTAATCGTATTCAGCTCAAAATTGAGCCGATCTATGTATTTGCGTATATTGTTGATAGGAGACTTATGGCTAAGAGACTCATAACACTTTGCTGACAGCAGTTCAATATCAGTTGTATCACCTTTCTTTTCTTTGTATTCTGGCATAGCAAAGTTATAGTCTATTTTAGCCTGACATTTTGAAGCAATATAATTCGTATTATTAATTGCCTGACAAACAATAGCTTCTGTTACATTGTTCGTATATACAAAATGTCGTTTCAATTCGTCTTCATTCATAAGATAATAAATCTTATCCGGCATGGGCGCACGCCCTGGTTGACAGGACTGAGAATGAAGTTCCTGAATACTGCAATCTTCAGCATTCAGATAATGGATATCATTGGTAGCAACAAGAGGCGTATTCGTAATCGAAGACAGGTATACAAGCCAGTCGTTTACAGTAACCTGTTCTGCAAAAGAACCGGGCTGTACCTCCAAATAGAAATTACTAAAGATTTTCTTGAAGCTATTTATTGTTTTAATAGCCTCTTCGACTTTTCCTTGGAGGATCAGCTGTGGGATATCTCCTCCTACGCATGCTGATAATCCAATAAGGTTTTTTCCGTATTTGGTGAGAACAGAAAAGTCTGTTCTCGGTTTGTAATAAAATCCTATTAACTGTGAATCATTATGAATGGCGATAAGGTCTTTTATACCTTGGTCATTTTGGGCCAATAAAACAAGGTGCCGACAATTAGCACCTTGTTTGGCCTCTTTCGTCATTCTATCATTCGTAATATAGGCTTCCATGCCAATAATTGGAACAATAGAATTCTCTTGGCAGATATCATAAAATTCAAACGCTGCCGACAATGAACCATGGTCTGTAATCGCAAGATGGGTTAATCCCATTTCTTTTGCTTTTAAGACGTATTTTTTTACGTCCGTAACCGCATCGCCTACGCTCCCTTTTGCAAAGTGAGCATGCAGCGGAATGTACATTTATGCTATCCCCTTTTCTCTTTTCTGTTTTAACAAATACTGCTCTTGTGCAGATAGTTTTTTGAATTCTTCTGTTACGGGCAGGTCAATGTCTGTTCTCGGAACATAGATACGATTCTGTCTCAGAGCTTCATTTTTCTGAATCTGGAACAAAAGCTTTTCAGTTTTCTCAATAAGCCCCTGATTGCTGTCTGCAAATTGAACGATAATCTGAAGCAGGTTATAAAGGTCTTTATAATCCCGACGTTCAATTAGCGTCTTTTTCATTTGACGAGCAATTAAAAATGTCTGATAACAGTTTTCGTATTCCAATTCGATATTATGTTCAATATCTACACGACGACGGTCTGCTTCAGTAAAGCGACTATGACAATATTCTAACTGCTCTCTTGCCGTTTTGATAATACTCAAGAAAGACTCTATTGTCTCTCCAGTGTTGATGAAGCATTTTACCTTTTCGTCGCTGTTTAGAAAATCTCCAGCCGACAACTTGTTTTCGTCTTTTGCTTTTTTCTCTGTTTTAATCACTTGAAACGCCTTATATTCTGACTCTTCGGGACTAACCTGACCTAGTACTTCTCGATTTTTGTATTCAAGTTCATCGGCAAGTACCATTTCTCTATCGCTGATCTCTTGTGCTTCTTGCTTCTTTGACGCAGCTTTTACTTGTTCTATTAGATCAATGACCGTATTTTTCTTCTCTCGACCATTAATCAAGTAGTCAAAGTTTTTTCTACTTCTTGTATTATGTTTTTTTCTTCTGGGCAAGAAGGTGCCCTCCTCTCTTTGTGTTTTTATTTTTTTATTATTATAGCACAAATTAAAGTCTTTGCAAAGACATTATTTCTTCTTCCCAAAGACTAGATTCAAAATTGTGCGGCCCACTTTTGCTTCTAAACCAGTTCTAGAGGTAGGAATCCCTGTTTTACGAGCAAATTGTCTTTTGAGATTTGTTATTCCCAAAAAAGTCTTCCACGAAAAGCCTCCTTTGTTCATGTCCTCACCTTCTTTCTGCATGTCCCTTTCCATCCTTGCATGAGTGGAGTTTCTACGGCTTCCTCTACTGGCCATCCAGATATTTTAATCCGTGCGCGCAATGTTCCTAGTGAAACTTTGCACTCCGGGAGTCGGCTTAGTTCACGCATATTATACTTCTTTCCTTTATACTTGAATGTACGATAGATATGCGCTGTGCCTGTTTCCCTGTCTACCAATGCATTGTTTCTTTTTCCTGCTGAATATCTCTGTCTTAATAGTGAAGGAGAAAGTCCTGTTTTTTTACTTAGCTCTTTGAATGTTGTTGTCTTTCCCCTGTATTTAAATCTTTTTACGAGATTTTCTCCTTTGGGCCTAACAGGATTGTCAACAACATCCTGCAGCGTATCACCTCTATGTATACGCTGATATATAGCGTCTTTAGTCAAACCAAAAAGTCTGGATACCTCAAAAACACCGATTTCTTTTCCATTATATATACATCGATGCGACATTGACTTTTGCTTTGGCGTAGATGCAATTTTATCTATTGACCATCCATGCTTCATTCGATATTGCACTCCTGCAATAGATACACCTGATTTTTCAGATAGCTCTTTTAGTGTGTAACTCTTTCCGTTACAATCATATGTCTTTGCTTCTATGATAGACACCCCCTAAGCTACGTTATCCCTTCGGATTTGCCATTTTTCACCACTTCGACACCAGATACGCTGATTACTGCTGCCACGGAACTGGAGAGTAAGATCTCTTAATGTCTCTTTATACTCACCATCTACCAGTACATCTATCTGCTCAAGCAGCATCCTGTGTGGACCATAAGTGTACTTCAGAAGCTCTTCCAGGGTGTAGCCGGTATAGCACCAGATATCTCCACCCATTTTGTGAACTTCTTTGGCCAGGTCAAAAAACATCATCGGCTGCATGAATGGTTCGCCGCCGCTAAACGTCATGCCGTCCAGAAGTGGATTATTCTTATATTGTTCCAGAATTTCTTCTGTAGTAGTTACATAGCCGCCCTCACTATCCCAAGTGGCGGGATTGTGGCAGCCACAACAATGATGAGGACACCCCTGACCAAATACGGTCATACGAATACCCTCGCCATCTACTACAGAATCGTCCTGAATACCTGCGATTCTTATTTTAGCCATGTGAAATCCTTTCCATATTCCAGTCGTAATGCATAGTCAGCTTCATAGCTATCTGTCACAGGCCAACCATTGATGTATTCCAAGCCATCGCCTACATCCTGAACAGTCTCTTCGTCCATATCACTTAAGATATCTGCTACCGTAGCGATTTCAGTATCATCAGCAGTATCTTTCTTGGCGTCCAGGAGTTCGACGCGCTTGGCCCAAAGTTCATTGATGTAAAAATTGACATGTCGCAAGCCTTCTTCTGTTAGAATAGGATTAGGGCTACTATTCTCGCCATTATACCAACCCACGATACCAGTACTGCTAAGATCCAACTTCGACATAAGCATTACTTCTACTTCTTTGAAGTTAGAACTGGTTAGTACAGATTTTACTACATGCCAATTATCCTGTTCAGGCTTGCGATAAAGTGCGGTATATATTTCAAATGCTTTATCAATCGTGTAAAGCCAGCCGCGCTTGTCCTTATATATTTCAGCCATCAGTATTGCCTCCAAAAATCTCTGACCCATGTTACAGGGTATTCGTAAGAGTCATGTTCGCCCCGTTCCTTAAGATATCCTTGAAGCTGCTTTAAGGCAAATACAATTTGTCCCTTTTTGTAATAATACTTTCTGCCTGGGCCGTCATCTTTAATTAAAATATCTATTCCTGCAGCGGTAGCTCCGTCGATATCCCATTTCAGGCAGCGAACTGCCCAAAGATCTTCCATGCGACTGAGTTTTACTGAAGAAATCCAGCCAGCTTCTGCAAGTTCTTTAAGTGGAGTACACCTATCGCACATATACAAATGCTTTTCAATTTGTCCTATTGCCAATTTATTCTCCCTCCAGAATGTAAGAATTCCTCAAAAGAAACGCCGTCTTCCTGAGGAACGAATCCTGTCTGCTGCATTCTCTTAGCGGCGTTTGAAAACCCCTGCTTATCATCCAGGACAGTGAACTCATCGCATTCAGGGTTCAAGGCCAGTGCACTGCCGTTATCCCACTTTACATGGAGCTGGCAAGCATCGTCTACAGACTCAACCGTACCGCATGCGCCGACCATTTTGCGGGCGGCTTCGTCTATCTCACCCGTCGAATCAATGATATCATACATGTAGTCACAGCGAATACGGCGACCTAATGCTCTTTGAGCTTTTAAGAGTTTTGCCAATCTTTTACGCTTCTTCTCCAGTTCAGCATAATTTGTTGCGGCTATCAATCTCCCCAGAGGCGTCCATTGTTCAATAGACTCATCTAATTGCTGATGTTCTATAAATGGCGTTATCTCTTTTATATGCTGCTCTAAAGAAGCTATGCGGTCATCTATTGCGCTCACAGTATCACCTCTTTCGATTTAGTCTTTCAATACACTTCCAGACCTGATAATCCTGCAATCCTACCATTTCATCTGTCTTGACTATTTGCTCTGGATAGAGGGCCAAAATATCAAAGTCCTCGTCATCCAGTATGGCAAAGGCATCGACATTTTCATCGTAGCCGTGCGCCGTAAGCCATTCCCGGATTTGTTCTCCGCGCCTATTGTTATTAATAGGTGTTGTGTCTTCTATAGACAGACCATATTCGGCCAGACGCTGTTTAAGTAAATCACAAGTGCCGTGTTCATATCCATGGCGCCATGAAGAAGACAGTATGATTTTTGCCCCAGTGGCATCAATGATTCTCTTTAGCCGCTCAAATGGAGCATCGTTTACAAGCTTTATAGAAAACCGATCAGCGGCAGAATTCATCACGCCGTCTATATCAAGAAACAAATACTTCATGTTTTACTCTTCCTCCAATGCGTCGTTAATTTCGTCTAGAGCATCATCAGCTTCAAGACGAGAAAAGCCCCTACCGCATGAATCCTTTATTCAATCAATAAGGCATAAAGCCTTTCGAGTTTGTCTTCCGGCATCTTTCTTACTTCTGCATAGCAGTTGTTGCGAAGTTTTTCCAATCGCTCTTTGATCTTGGAGAACAGTTTGTTGTACTCTATATATGAATTAATCTTCTTAAGATTATCTTCGCTATACTCCAGAAGCAAAGACTGACTCGTATCATAACGGCCCTTACCACTTAAACGTCCGTATTTATCAAACTTTGATTTGAAACGGTCATCCAGTGTAATATCGCCCCGTTTAGGTGACACGGATTTTATTGTATGGGCCGTAAAAGACCAAGTGATTCCCCATGATGACATATAGGCATAGATAACTTTGTCGCCAGCTTTTGCGTTGGCACAATCGTATAGCTTTAACTCATTGATGTTGATTTCCAAAATGACACCTCTTAATATATCACATAGTCACAATCAAAATGTGTATCTACATCCGTAAACTCTTCTACCTTGACGTTTTCAGAGTTAATTCCTGCGTCGCCAAAATAGTTTTCGGCTTTTGTTTTGGCGTCAAATCTATCATCTGATGCTACCAAAACTTTAAAACCATCCGTACTCGTGGCGACATAGAGCCCTTCAAGTTCTGTGATTTTCATTAGTTTACTACCTCCTCGATAAGTTCTACCAGACTCTTTTCATTGCTGTTGATGATATTGTCTGGAACATAAAAGAAAATCTTTTCGTCTATAACTCGTGCTTCATCGGATACATAAAAGCCTTCAGCGTCAAAAAGAGTCTTTTCCAAGCCTTCTATACTGACAAGCTTTTCTCCGAAACCAGGAATATTCAGCAGTTTAGTCGGATATTCCCTACCATTAAATTTAATCAATGTTATCACTTCCAGTTCTTTAACGAGTTTCGCAGTATTGAAATTTTCTGTGATTCCATGCCTCAATAGCTTCTTCTTCGGACGGATAATTTTCCGTGCAAACATTGCAACTAAATGATGGACATTCACAGAACCATTGTTCTTTGTCGTCTATGTCCAAATACATTTCAGTGTAGATTTCCTCTGCTTTGCAAATAGGGCAAGGTTTTACTTTTAATTTATGCATTTAGCATTTCCTCCAACTCTTCAGGTCTTGTTATTAATCATGCGCAGATATATCTCCGCCTCATCTTCAGAAGTATCCGTGAATTTGTATTCCATTTTTTCACCACCAATTTTTTAATGCCAAGTCAGTTAATACTTTGCGTTCTAGTGGAATCCTCATGTCCGTCGCATAGAAGTTACGCGGCACGAATAATGTCGGCTGCAGTTGCCGAAGATATCGGTGCTCTTTAAGTTCTGCCAAAAGTATGCTAAGTTTTCCGCATCTTCGAGGCCACCTAATCCAATTCCTTTTTGTCATCCTAGCATTTCCTCCAGTTCTGCCGGGCATATTAATACTCCATGATCATCTGCGTGGTCATTCAATATGACAAGTGCTATTGCTATAGCTTCTTTGGGGAGCCGATATGTTGTTTCAATTGCAATAACGTCTGCCATTGCGCCGCATAAAACTGTAGACAAGGTTTGCCCAATTCGTGCATACCGAATTATATGCCCATCTACCTGAACCGTTTTGCTGCTATAAGGAATAGTCTTACCGTCGAGAAGAACCAGCGCCCTACTACGAGGGCGCATTTTACCAAGTTCAGCCTGAACCTTCTCAATAAGTTCTTCCCGTGACACATTGTTAGGTACGGTTACGATTTTCACTATAGTTTTTCCTCCTGAGCTCTTTGCTCTGGTTTTTGGGGAGCGTTACCGCAGAACCAATACATATTCAGTCCTTGAACTCTTTTTAGGGTTCCTGTATCTAAACCTTGTTTAGCATACCATTCCCAGCTTTTAGGTGAATACGGATGGATGAAATATTCCATTTCCGGAAAATAGAAAGAACAGTCTTTTTTGCCATCTACAAGTGCTTCGAACAATAAACCTTCTCGATTTTGCTGATAGACAAAGAGCTTTTCGTTTGTTGGACCTTTCTTGCATTTGTCACTCATCCGTTTAGGCATACAGCGAGCAATTGCTCTGCAGCGCTCGAAAAACAAGTCATGCTCGTGAAAATTACGGGGCAATCTTTTGATTTTTCGTTTATAATCCGCGATATGCCCATTGGTTTCCGGGCCGCAGCATCTGATATGTATGAAAGAATCTTTTTTCTCGTCTATAGCATCGTTCATCTTAACATTTCCTCCAACTCTTCGGGAGAAATCAGTTTGGTTCCCAATTCGCGGGCCTTCTTCGCTTTTGTGCTGGTACTGTTGACATCCTGAATCACCAAATAATCTGTCTTGCTGTTCACTGCAGAGCCTTCCTTGCCGCCCGCCGCTTCGATTTTTTCAACATAGTAGCTGCGTGGATGCTCCATCTTCCCTGTAAGCACGAATATTTTTCCGGCAAATTCACTTGTCGGAGCTTCCTGCTTTTGATACGGTGCGATAGTAACATACTCCTTCAGGGCAAAGTATGCCTCAGCAAAATCTTCACTTACCAGAGTCTCTGACACTTTCGGTCCGATTCCCTTAATCGTCGTGAAATAATTTGGCTTGGTATCTCTACATCGTATGGCCATAGAGATAAGAAAATCCATATCGCCTTTGTACTCGTCTGCCAGCTTCTTGCCAACATCATTGCCAATACCGGGAATACACATCGCTTTAATAAAGCGCGGTAATTCCACATCTTTTGTAGCGGCATATATATTGCTGAATAGCTTTTCAGCAGATTTTCTGGCGAATCCAGGCAAACTTTCAATAGCAGAAATATCCATTGAGAAAATGATATTTTGCTTGTATTTCTTGCATGTGTCAGGCCACTTTTCTACGATTTTACGGGCGGTCTGAATAGATAAGCCTGGGATATCCAGTACATCTTTCTGACCCAAGAACGCAATGTTCTGAGCGATACGTTCGGTGCAGTCGGGATTTGTGCAGAATTGCTGGCCATTAATGGTTTCCAACGGGCCACCACAAGCGGGGCATACATCCAATACAATATCTTTATCGCCCGGTTCAAGCACTTCACCAATCTGCGGAATGATTTCGTTGGCTTTATAAATAGTTACCTTTGCACCAATCTTAAGCCCCAGCTTACGAATTTGTTCCGCATTATGCAAGGAAGCTTTAGTTACGGTGGCACCGTCGATTTCCACGGGGTCTACGATGGCTACGGGCGTAGCTTTAGAGCGCCCCATCTGCCAGATAACATCACGGACTACCGTAGTATAGATAGTTCTGCCCGGCTTAATCGCCACGGCATTACGCGGATGGTGAGCCGTATTTCCGAACCGATAGCCAGAGTTCTGCTGACAGCTCTTAACAACAATGCCGTCAATCGGATAAATCTGCAAGCTGTTGATATCATTATAAATTTGCTCTACACCTTTAATGGTCTGCTCAGCTGTATCGAAGCTGAAGCCGTCGGTAAATGTAAACTTAGTCTGTTCGGAAATAATCTCGCGCATTTCTGCAGGAGTCATATCCTGACCTGGCAGATCATAAACGATATAGCTTAGCAGGTGCAGATATGGACTGCGTTCTTTGCGACGCAAAAGACCTGCTGCAGCATTACGCATATTCTTCATCGGTTCTTCACCGTAATGCTTCAATGCGCTGTTAAGGGTATCAAAATCTGCCGGGGTAATGAACACTTCGCCTCTAATAGCATAATCGCTATTATTGACATTACTGCCTTCATATTTGGGGATAAAATTCGGCAGGACTTCGCCAATCTCGCCGCCCAAACCTCGGGTTACAAAACGGCATGAGCCATCGGTATTCGGATAGGCCACCACCGTGAGGCCATCATACTTTGGCTGTATCTCTACCGGCCACAGCTTTTCAATCTGCTTCTTCAGGTCAGCTTCATCATCTACGCCCTTAGTCCATTTGCCCAAAGAGGTGACTGGTGTCGGGTGCCGGAATTTTTCAAAACCATCTACGGCATTGCCAGGAACATAGTTCAAATCCTCGGCGCCATACTGGTCGATATAGCTACGACGAAGTTCGTCATAGTCAGCGTCAGACATAGACGGATTGTCCATGTCGTAATATTCATGGTCAGCTTTTTTGATGGCCGACAGGTGTTCTTCTCTTGTCATACCAAATCCCCCTATCTGGCAACTTTTCTTATCCCAATACTCCAGCGTTCTCGGTATACCTCGTAATCTTTTGCCAACACGCATTCAAAGTCCATAATAGCTGGGGCAAGGTCTTCTTTATCGAGCCATCCACAAGTGTTGCATACTAACCGGCCATCATTTTTGTCAATATAAAGCAGATCGCCTTTGAATACACTGCCATCAGTGTTGCCTTTGGTTACTCTGTATACTTTATCTGGCTCCATTTCGGCGCCGGTTATCCATCCTCCGGGATATCTTAATGGTTCACCGCAATGCGGGCATTTGTCCATCCTAGTTTCCGGCGACTCTATCCCATATACGTGCCACGATTCTTTGCTTTCTTCGCCACATACGGGACACATATACAAGGGATCTCCGCCAGGAGTTAAGTAGTCGCCTTTAGGTGATGTCCAAGTTTTCATATTCTGTCACCCCGTTTCTTATTGCCCGGCTTTATACCAAGCAGGGCTCGAAGCGTATCCGTAAAGTGTGCGCCTTCCTCTACGGTTTCTAAGCCCTTTTCACTCTCATAAGCATCCTTAATGAGCTCTTCGTAATACCGCCGATCGTCTGTTTGAGATGATTTGAATTCTTCACAATGTACATTTCCGCCCGCGTTGATATCGCCATGCACCTGGCCTTCAACATGTACGCTGCCACCAGCATCAACATCAACAGCGTCACCGCTAACTCGAACACTTCCGCCGGCATCCACACGGTTTACGTTGCCATTGACAGACACGGAACCGGTTGTTTCGATGTTGTCTACGTTACCTTCGACATAAATATCAATGAGCTTGCCTTCAACGAATTCGCCGTTAATGGTTTGACCGTTAATTACCACATTGTTACCATTGACAGATATACTTCCTGAGCCAGAGTAGTTTATCTCATGACCATTAATTGTTATTCTCATTCTACACCCCCTAAAGTCGCCTATAACATTTTTTGTCTTTGCAAAAACAATTATAGCGCAGCTTTGTTTCTTTGTCTACAAAAGCTGCGCTATCTTGCAATGTTTTTAGTTTTTAGTTAAGCTGCTTTCCAGGGTTCATCCTGGAGTTTCTCGACTGGCTTAATGACCTTAAGTTTTTCAATAGATTTATCTTCCTGAAGCCAGTCACGGACGCGTTGAGTAATCTCCCAAGCCAGTTCATAAACATAAGATTCACAGCTGATATCCACTTTGTCAGGGAAGTCATGCCATGCGTCCAAAAGAACTGCATCAATCTTTTTATCCATCTGAATGGCTTCTTCTACTTTGCCGTCGCGTTTGTCTTTTTCCCAGTATTTCACATTACGGGCCAGGACATAATCGAAATTATCGTAACGTTTGTATGTATCGATAACAAACTGGTTAAAATAGCCGTTATTCGGATCCTGATTATAAGCAATATTCAGAAGCAGTGGGCTGTCACATACGGCCACTTCTACTCCCGACTGAGCCAAACGCCACAGACGATGCGCCTGCTGAGCAAACAGATAATGCTGGTCAGCCATTACGTTATAGGCCTTATCATAAACCAAGTCTTTGGCGAATTCGCCCACCAGTTCTGTTTTGATGCCATCCATTTTCAACTGAGCAAAGATACGTGCTGCTAGAGTAGATTTACCAATTCCTGGGCCACCATAAAAATTAATGCAGATCATTAAATTCTCCTTTCTCATGCGCGGCTAAAGTTATGCCGATTGCTATACCAACAAAAATTCCAGCCAAAAACTCACACATCGTTTCCGCCTCCAAATAAACACATCACAAAGGTTGTGCTTAAACACCCTACAAAACCACCAATAATTAAACCTAACTCAAATTCCATGTTTTCCCTCTTAATCGTTTTCATCTTTACAATCCAACAATGTTCCGATTAACACGATAATACAAGTGACAATGCTTACCCAAAAAACAAAGTCGCTCATTTTGTTGGAAGATGACAATGTTTCTATGAGACATTCGATAATAAGAATAACCCAAATAGCATTGGATGCAAATTTTGAGATTATCTTTTTATGTTCCAGGTATATAGTCAGACAAGCTACTATTACCCAAATTGTAGAAATCACTGAACTCATGATGTCAATGCCGTTTACTATATTCCAGATACCGCTCGCTATAGCAACGCCTGAAATCAGGAAGAATACGGCAAGACATATGTTCTTTAAATTAAGCATGTTTCACTCTGTCCTTCAATTCTGCAGCTTTAGAGTTATTCCAACGGTCTACTGTTCCAACCAGATAGCCCGTGATCCGTCTAATTCTTTCGAATTTACTATTGCTTTTTACAACATAATGAACATTTACATAGCCATCGTCAGCATTGAGTACAGCAATGGACAAAATGTCCTTGCCTTTTGTCTGCTTTTTGACCATGTTTATGTAAGCGTCATGCTCTTTTGCACCCATGCCGACAATATCTGTCACTAAAATATCATTGAATGGTGAAAAAACTTTTTTATCACCAATAATTGTCTCAAGTTCTTTGTTGTTAACTTCAGCCAATTTACTCTTCCTTTCTTTTAAATACTAAATTTTTCCTTACAATATTGAATGAATGGAGCATACGGCGTTCCGCAATATTCAAATTGAGATATTGACGTGATTGAGCGTCCAACATACTCCGACATAGTTCTCAGAATGTCTTTGTCATCGCCCATTTTGGAACGATTTTCAGAGAACCATTGCCAGAAATTATTACCGTCTCCAACCCCGTTTAAGTACTGGTTTATTCTGTTCCATGGAATTTCATATCCCATCATGGCTTTATCGTCTATGTATAAGTCTGCATAGATTTTTGGACTGTACTTCAACGGTTTTCCATGGTGAGCTTCCCAGTCCTGCAGATGCTGTGGGTCATTATCATTGACTGCATCAAAATACAAACCATATTTTGCACAAGCGTCCACTGCTGCCTGCAGATGTTCACCATTACGACATGTCCAAAGAATTACTCTGCCGCCTTTTTTCTTAAACTCTTTAAGGACATAGATCCCAACTAAGTCCATATCGTCTACAGCAGGCCAAGGGCTGCGACAAAGAGTACCATCAAAATCAACTGCGACAATCATTAACAACAAACCCTCTTAACATGTTTTAAGCTTTTTACTTCCGTATTTTCATGGCGATGACAGTG
>Ga0326511_10002179_pt1 | contig 16052 bp, 24 predicted proteins | sample 0_2496_0518_D_FD_203701 | JGI IMG/M metagenome (GOLD analysis project Ga0326511, IMG submission 203701) | Bovine rumen microbial communities from UC Davis, California, United States - 0_2496_0518 | ecosystem: Host-associated > Mammals > Digestive system > Stomach > Rumen | place: USA...
TTTAAAACCATCTGGTATCTCACCGTGTGCGTCTATCCAAACTTTTTCTTTTAACGGTATCCACCAAGGACGCTTATAATTATGTCCTCTATTACATATCATTCCAGAATCGCCATCAGCCAATTTTACTTTTATCATCAATATCTTTGATGTATGTGAAGTATAAGTCCTTATTGTACCTATTGGTGCCTGTCTATCTGTTGATATACTTTTAGAACCTTTACTAAATGTTCCCTTATTTACCTTACCGCATTTCTTTTTAGGTCTATGTATGCTCTTCCTTTCACAATATTTACATAACCTGGATGCAGAAAAATCTGTATCAAACTCGGAATTAAAATCTTGTGCTAACACTACCCAATCATTATCATATTTAGAATAATTCTTTACGAGCCAATCATGCATTTCATGTGTATAAACAGAAGTATTGTGCTTTGTTTTAACAACTATACCATACCTATATAAATGAGTGTGCATACCGGCATACGATATATCTGTATTATGAATTGCATTGAATACATCTGTGAAATGCTTTTGACTTTTAAATACTCCAGTATCAGCATTATCTACTATCCACTTTTGCATTTCATCAGTATATACTCTTGATGTTCTTGTACCGACTTTACTTCTATCCATATCATTCACCAATCATATCAGCAAGAACAGAGTGTTCAAGTGTTTTAGCCTGTGCGAGTGCTTTCTCATACTCAAGAATCAACTTGCCGTTGTTTATCATCTGTTTAGCAACACCAATAATAATTTTTGTCTGTTCATTCTCAATAGTCCGCTCTTCTGCGGTCAAATTGTTATTAAGCGTCACCCTTATTCTATCTCCCATAACGTCATGCAGTTCTACTAATGTCATTTTATTTCTCCCTTCTTTACATAAAAAATGTGATACAATGTTCTGTCTTTCGACTTCATAAACATTGTATCACACTATACTTGATAATGCAAGCACTTTTTTGAAAAAATTTACAAATTTACATCGCTGGCTACATAGTAGCCTTCCATACCATAATCAATACAAAAATCTTTTATCTCCTTTGTTTTAGATGCAGACCTTGAATATTCCATTAAAAACGACTCAATATCATGCACTTTAAGCCTGACTAAATGCATTTGATACTCTTTAGATTGACTGCTTTCCTGATTGCCGAACTTACCCTTACCACTATAATCTTTAATAAGTGTAAATACCTCTTCTTGTGTTACGCCGTCTACAAAATCTGACAACTTGCGCTCTGTAAACGTACTTCCTTCAAGCACTATAAAACAGTTTATGTCAATAGCCATTAATTTCTGCATGGTAGCATATGCATTTGCAAAAACAGAAAATGCTCCGACCTGTACTCGATACAACAATGTGTTCCCAATTTGATATTCTTTTATTACAGATTTTATACCTCTAATCGCAAGTTCAGTTTTATAAGAAACGGCATTATCGTAAACAGAGAACGCTCCAACTTGTACTTTATATACGCCACCAGACATTTCTTTATTCATATACTCTTGGAGATACTTATATCCACCGTTCAGCATTACATAGCCGTTAAGTGCTTTCAATCGTCTGAGTATAGATGTAACGGCTTCAAACATTGCATCGCTTTTATTATATTCGTAAATGTCAATATTATCGCACCAAAACCCATCACAGCCTAATTTCTTTATCTCTTTTGCTCGGTTCACTAAAAAATCACGTACCCGAGTTCTACGTATATCAATCCACCACTCATGTGGCCAATCATCAAGCTGATATGGCTTTCCATTCTTCTGTATACGATAGGGCTTTAATTGGTTGTAATAGGAACGAGTATCTTCTATAGCACCGACATTTAAATAGCCAAGTACGTTATAGCCCTTTTTCTTTAAATCAGAAACTTGTTCCCGATTAAAATCCTCTGGTTCTATAACAATCGTACACGCTTTACTTGTTTTCTTTAATCCTCTTGCTTTACTGCTACTGGTAAGAAATACTTTGTAATCAATCATAATACTGTCTTGTGAAATACCTTTCTAAAATCTTTGCGTTTTGAACAAGTTACGACCATCTCATTTTCGACAATATCAAAATAAATATCACCATCTTCTGCATTCCGCATTACAAGTGTTCCATATTTTTCAAGCCTTTTACGTGTTTTGCCACGACCTGAACCCTCTTTGTGATGATAATTAAAAAAAGCCGCAAGCGCATGAACAGCCTTAGCTATTGCATCATTAGTTGCATTTGCATCACCATGCCAGGAGCACTTGAAAATATCTGCTAATAATTTTATTCCGTAACGAATCATTATATTATTAGCCGCATTTTGTAAATCGCCCATTGTAAGATATGTCCACAGATTATCAATCGTGAATTTAAGGGCGATAGAGCAATTATTCACATAATGGTGATTATCATGTTCAGAAACTTCTTTCGCCTTTATCTGAAAAATACAATCGCAGAAAACATTACCAACAGCAAAACTATCTCCCTGTGTTAAGTATGTAACAGATATGCCAAGTTTCTTTGCTTTTCTTTCCTGATTTCTAATTGCATTTCCATATGACTTCTGATATTTATCAAGTTCTTTACAGCTTGGCAGATATAAACTATGCACTTTAAAGTTTTCAAATACTTTTGTTAATCCACCATAGTGGTCGCCATGAGCATGTGATATTACTACTGCATCTATCTCTTTTACGCCTGCCGCTTTCAGCTTAGATACTACAGTAGAAGAGGACATAGCAGTATCTATTAATATGCAATGTTCTATAGTTTTATTATCTGCGGCATACTCTAAAATAGCAGTTGCATCGCCATAAAGTTTTTCATTCTTATCAAAAAAGTGAATAGCCCAGATTCTTACTCTGCCGTAAACAGTGACTTCTTCTGTTGGTTTAACAGAATCTTCTGATTTTTCTTTTGAATCTTGAATAGTTTTAGTAATAACCTTATAGCCAGCATTTTCTAATAGAATCTTGCGGTTTAAAGCATTAGCTACATTTGAAAATGCACCACACTGAACTTTATAATAACCGCCTTCTTTCACTATAGCGGTTTTAATCCCTAACTGCTCTATTATTTTTGCCGCCTGCTTTTCTGCATTTGATTTGAATCTATACGCTCCAACTTGAATCTTGTACATAACATAACCTCAAATAAAAAGTCTGTTAAACAGACTAAAACAGCCGCTTTTTAGCTTTTGTCTTTGTCGGTTTAACAGACTGTTTAACAACTACTTTCTCTTTCTTTTCATTTATTCCCGCTACTTGTCTTGCTTTTACTATTACCCAGGACTCTGTTATTGGCAAGAACGCTCCTGTACTTGCGTCCCAATCTTTGAAATATTCATACAATGTAACTTGCTTAGAAATTTCTGGAAATTGATTCTGCAAATCACGAAGTTCTCTTGCCCACGCATCCCACTGCTTATCAGATATTATATTCTGATTTAAGTGATAATACAAGCATGAATGTACCAACACTTGATATCTTCTCTGCTGTATCTTTTCTGCTATCTGCAACTCCTGCCCTATAAATAATTCATATGTTTTCATAACAGCCCTGACCGGAATCGAACCGACATTACAGGAATCAAAATCCTGTGTGCTAACCGTTTACACTACAAGGCTGTAGTAGTGGCGTTAGGATTCGAACCTAAAATCTCGGGTTTTACAGACCAGAATACTTTTGCTGTATGAGTCCCAAACAGGACTCTTCTTACGATGCGTATACCAATTCCGCCACGCCACTATAAACGGGAGCAGAAGGATTTGAACCTTCGTTGTCTGTTGATGGAGACAGACTGTTGCCGTTGACATACTCTAACAACCACATCACTGTTGCACCCTTTGTCTACACTTACACTCCCATGGTCGGTTTAAAGTAAACCGGTAACTGCACATCGGGAATAATTGGCCTGTCTTTTCTCATGGCTTTCAGAACACCGTGTACTTTAGCATCCCTACTCATCATCACGATACTTAACACTGAGTTACCCACATTTGCTCTTAACTCCGCAGAGGGTAGATAGGAATCGAACCTATGAAAACCAACTTTTTTTTAGAAATTGCTGTACGAATCCCTCAAATCTAAAACAGGATTCATAATCATCTACCCTCAAATAGAGACTCTGGGACTTGAACCCAGAACCTTCGGCTTATAAGGCCGACGCTCTGACCTGTTGAGCATAAGTCTCTATAAAATGGCGTACACTCGTTTTTTTAGGAGAAAGAACCGACACACATACCACAATAGAAAGGAGTGAGTGTACGCCATAACCACCATAATAGGGTTCGAACCTATAACTGCAACTACCGGTAACATCAGTCGCTGTTTTACCGTATTAAACTATATGGTGTGAGTAGAAAGAGATGTGCGCTGTATGGACCGACTCTCTTTCTACTGTTGCAATTCTTATGGGGACGCACTGCAACAAAAACCCAAATGCTACCGGTGGGGATCGAACCCACATGCTCAACTGAACAACGGATTTTAAGTCCGCACCGTATACCAATTCCGACACGGTAGCATAGTGTTGAGCGGCTGATATTTTTACGTGGATGAGTAGCTATCATTTACAGTCTCTTATCTACTCTTTTATACCAACACGAGACTACACCGCTCAGCTTTTGTTTTTATTTTATTTTTACTGTACTGGTTCGTTTCGTTTCGCCACGACCCGTTTTCATCACAAAAAGCAAATTTTTTTTAATCATTAAACAGAAACAGAACGACTTATTAATTATTAAAGTATAATGTTATAATGTGTATTTCTCACGCCCACTCACCGGCTCTGCTTGACATTTTCTTACGGCGCATTAACATCAAGAATCTGCGCCAAACTTAGGAAATTTTCTATTATACATGTGACCTCCGTGACCTCCAACTGACGATTGTTCCGGAACACTACAGTTACAGAGTAAGGCTGGTGCTTTAGAGATTAGGGCCACCATTTAACTGCCGCTTATCCCTCTCATGCGGACAGCACCCAAAACACATGTGTTTAGTGTTTAATCATCTACTCCTATCGAAGCGATTTCATCCGCGTCAAGACCGGTAAATAACTTCATCATAAATTTATCAAATTCCGACATATCATCTACCATCTTTTTGTTCTCTGCCTGAATATCTCCCATCGGCATCTTCACTGTTTTCACAAGAAGGTCGAGGTCATAATCATCGAGAACACCTTTCTCAACCATTCTCCTAATAACTACTGTTAATTCAGAGATAAGGTCAATTTTTGTGCCGCTAAATTCGCAACAACCGCCATCATACTTAATCATTTTTAATCTCCTTTCTATTGATTATCGCTGACTTTATTACCCAACCGGACCACTTCATCTTAACTAAATCTTCCTTGATGTTCTCTATATCGTCAATCTGACGAGCAATACCGATTTTACTAAGACAAATCGGCCCGATTCCGTAATGTCTACTGACAGGATTTGTAAGTTCTCTCCCGCAACACATACATGTAATTGTAGGCTTTGCAAACCCATGCAGGTTCATATATACCATGCCTCGTGTCTCTTTTTCAACAGTACCACGCATCGTCACACAAGGCATGGGCTTATTTTTGTTCCATTTGAGCATGAAATCAAAACTACCGGAAGAAGGCTGTGTCATGTACTTCTTTACTGTAATTTCATACTCTGTACTATCTGTACTTGCTTCTACAGACTGCTTTTTAAGCTCTGTGCGCTTCTCCGTGACGTTTTCAGCACTCGCATGTAAAACAATATGCACTTTATCTGAAAATGTCTTAGAAGAGCTTGTGAGAGCTTGTACAGAATCGTACTTTACGCCGTCTACTTCGACAGCACCTTTCCAACTCTCAATGAGTTTTAACATTATTCTCACCTCTTTCTTATCAGTTGAGAACAGCCGCTTGAATTGGAATTGTTGTCAACTGTTCACTTTTTTCTTTTTTGTTGCTGTTCTCAACTGATGTAAACATTGTATCACACAATTCTGTATAATGCAATAGTTTTTGAAAAAGTTTTTTAACTTTTTTTCATTTCCTTATTAACGATATTTTCAACAATAGTAAGCGCATCTTCATGCTCCCGTAAATACTCGTATACATTTGTAAGACCATGAATCTTGCCCTGTATAATATCGCCATTCTCAGTATCTACAATATCAAACCAAGAGCCCGACTTAACTATTACATCAAATTTTATAGCTACATCTACTAAATCACTAAGATAATCCACGCCATCATCATAACGCAAAGTATACTGTCCTGTTCTATGAGAAGGCGGACATGTTGAGTTTTTAACCATAGACATAAGAACAATATTACCAAACGGCTCAGATGCAGATTTATTTAACTCATTACCTTTTTCATCTATATATTTACCTCTTGCAAATTGAAACCGGCACGCACAATGATGCTTCAAGGCTTTACCACCAGGCGTTGTTATACCACCGTATGGGCTATTTAGATTCTCACGTATTTGGTTTATAATAAGACCTGTACAATCGTACCTATGCATAAACATAGTTATCTTTTTTACAAACCTCGTCATGGGCAGTGATATACCGCCATAGACCTTATCTTCATAAGTGCGTTTTTCATCAAGTTCCATATCTGATACTAACGCACCAACACTATCAAGTACCCACAATCCTATTTCACCAGTATCAACAGCATCCTCTATAATCTGAAAAATTTCTTCTGCCGATTGTCCTTTAGGCTGTAATATAAGTAATCTATCAACATCTACACCAAGTTTTACAGCCCAATCTTTATCTAAACGATTCTCTGCATCCACATATAATACGTCACGATTATCATCGGACCTCTGATAGTTAGCAACAACATCAAGCGCAGTGGTAGTTTTACCGCCATGTTCTTCTCCAAAAAACTCTGTCAATTTCCCAATAGGTATTCCGCCATATGTGCAATAATTCATTCTCGGAGAAGTAAACGGTATTTTTCTATAATCAAATTCGCCTATACCCTGAGATATGATTTCTTCGCCGAATCTTTTGTTTACATTCTTCATTATTTCATTAAGTTTCTGACCCATCTATAATCTCCTCGATATACGGCAATCCATGAAGAAATGCTACAAAATCGTTCCACTCATCAAGTTTGTGTCCAGTACGCTGTCTAATCATAGTAACCACATTCTCATAGGTAAATGTAACTGTTCTTTTCTGATTATAAGAAGATGGAAGTAACTGTATCATCTGCCACCAATCGGTTTTATTCTTCGTCTGCAAATATGAGTTTCGACATGCGTTTAGACAATCAATAACAACTTTCAGCACCATATAAGGCTTATGCATCTCTCCATCTTCATCAAACCTCGCAAGCGTTTCTAAATGTTCTGTTGAAAAATCCTCTACTGCAAACTCTTTAGCATGAATTTTATGCATAGTAGAGCAACTATCAGCAGTAGTGCCTATTTTATAGGTATCAAACTCTTTCCACCAATAAAGTGGAGCAGTAATATCCATAGATACAAAAATTTGTCTGAGATATTTTCTATGTTCTGGTCCTGCTTTATATAATCTGTGCATAAGGTCTAAGTCATTTTTGCCAACTACAAAACCATCTGGCTGTGAACAATCTCTTGTTTCTGGATTTTGTTTACAAGAGCCGCAATGTTTTTCATCACACATATAACTGTCGCTCTTATCCCAACTATTCTTAGGGTTTCTCATACCACGAATAGCGTGTTTAAATCCCCACACATTATCATTCTCTACTTTAATCATTTACTGTCTCCTCTATTGCTTTCATAATCTCTTTATACTTCTTACTCCGCTTCATAGTCTCTGCAACTTCATGTGCCGCAAGTCTGATAATCTCATCCTTACTTTCTTCAAGAACAGATTTAACCATACCTGCAATCTCCGGCTTAAAACCTTCCGGACTACCATACCGAAAATAAAATAAATTTTCACGAACATCCTTAACCACTTGTTCTGATGCTTTTTGCATAACATGCTTCTGAATGGCATCATCATCAATAGTTACTCCAAACTGTACAATATGTTCCATTATTCCTCACACCCTTCCAATAAATCATTTACTGTGCAACCAAGTGCTTTTGCTATAAAATATATTCTACTTAATCTTGCGCCAGTTCTCATTTTCAAATATCCGTTTATACAAGTACAGCTAACACCACTCAATTTATGTAAATCCTTCTGTGTTAATCCCTGTGCTTTTAATCTCTCTGTTACATTCTTGGCTATCGCCTGCTCTATTGTCACCATCTTTCTTAAACCTCTCGCATAAAAACATCACATTACAAGCAACATGCCATAAATGAGGCAAACCGCTTTCAGCATCAACACCATCAGGATTCTCTACATATAACAACCAATGTCTATAACATGCATTTTGCAACTGCTCGACACTGAGCCTTCTCCAACCGTCTCTACCCGTATCTGGATACTTTTTTAGGCCATACTCCCTTACTCTCGCTATTGCTTCTACAACAGAAGAACATTCAAGCATCGGCTGTATTTTACCTGTATCTAACTTATCTACTTTCTCATATTGTACCATTATTTACTTCCTATCCTTGTTAATTCTTGCTCACTAATTCTTCGAGACAACACTTTTTTACAACTACCCAAAAGTTCCTGCGCATTTTCTACTTTGGCTTTCATAATTTTATAGGCTCTCGTATACGCCGCAGATACTATAAACTCTTCTTGACTTGCTAATTCAGCAAGGGAATCTTTATCAGCTATAGTTCCGCTCTCTTGGCTTGCCCTCGCAGTATGATACATTTCTTTATACACTGCTTTAGCTATATCATCACGTATGCCAAGGTGTTCAGTCATTCCAGAAGCAAAGTAAATATAAGTAGATAGGTTCATGCAGAAATCATCTAACTCTTCGTTTGTAGGCGGGTTCTCGCCATCTTTTAAGCAGTCTTTGATAAATTCTACATAAGAATCCAAATCACGACAATACGGAGATATAATTTCATCTACTATTCTATCTAATGCGCCTGCGTTACTCTCTATATTTTCTTGAATTTTAGTAAGAGAACTTGCATTTTCATCAGTTATGTTGAATTTCATCGTCACCCTCTTCTGCCCACAAATCTATAGGCAAATATTCACACTCAACAGTTTCCTTTAAAGGTTTCGATTTAAACCCACAATTAAAACAATGATACGTAATAATTGGCGGAAAAGATGCTGTGGAGATTATTTCCATAAAACTTCCACAATTAGGACATAGATATTGCATCATAAATCTCCCATAGAACCAAAGTCTTTATACTCAGGATAAAATTTATGTTTAAACATTTTCACTAAGCATATACCACCTTCTACTTCAAAAGGGCACTCTTTACACATAAACGCTAAATCATCTTTTACACTTGTATCTATGCACCAAATCTTTGTAAATATATCTAACAACTGTACTGCCATCTTGTTATTAGATTCTCTATACGCAATATAAACAGGCTCATCTGATTCACACGTTGGACAACTCATTCAAAAATTCCTCCATGTTATATTCAAAAAACACTCGTTTCTTTTTTCCTTTTATTTCTACAACATTACCTATGTATTCATTTATATCATATCTAACACTTTTATTATTTGTACGTCTTAATTGATATAATATCTGAATGGGTAAAAATAATGTTTTATTCTTATCAATAAACCAACAAATAATTCCTGCAAATACTCCTTCTATCTTTGATTTTTCAAGCAAACCATTCCATTGTGTTGCTGAAATATTTCTAAACGGTAGTGTATTTCCATGAACAGACTTACATTCAAAATAATATTCATAAGGCTCTCTATACACTATGAAATCACAGATATTAGCACTTGTACCTTTAAATTTGGTGGTCTGGTCATGTAGTCTGTCTATAGAAACTCCAGGAACTTTTTCAAATGCTTCTCTTACAACATCTTCAAATTTCTTACCATAATTAACCGCCATACTCTTCCCTCAACTCATCATAATGGTCCATTATGTATAAACATATATCTGTTGTTAATCCTGTGCGGGATAAATTAATAACATTGTTTATACAAAACATATTTGTTACACCTTTTCTCTGAATTCTCACATAATCCTTAAACTGCTCTTTTGTAGGCTTACTTAAAGTTTTCATCATATCCTCCTATTCCATAATTCAACTGCTTTTTCCTCTGCTTCTCTACTATGTGATGTACAATTATAATCAGACAACATAACTTTTCCTGTTCTTGCCATACAACTCATACATCTCACAAAAGCCGCTTTTTCAGTTTTTCCCTTATTATAGACTCTCGAACTTTTTTCTAAATAAGCCTCTCCCCCACAAAATGGGCATTTCTTTAATTCCATAATTTATCCATCCTTTTTACACTGATTTCTATAACCGCAATAAGTACAAGTTTTACGAGCTACATTTTCTGGCTTAGGCGGCGCAATTTGCCTTTCAACATATCCGTCACATCTACGTATATAATTTACAAGACTACCGCGCATTTCATCTGTAACATTAAACATAAATGCTTTCATATCAAGTACATCACGACTAATATACACAAATAAAACTTGGTCAATACCGAGTGCAAATGAATACGCTGTGCCCTGATTATAGTGGCTCGGGTCAACATCTTTACGATTCATAAACTTAAAACTGCTCTCTGTTTTAAGCTCAAGAATATAATATCGTCCCTTGTACTTGATTATTCCGTCACACATAAATGACATATTCAAATTTTTATGATACAGCTTTGTCTCCATGCCACTCTTTGATTTAATTTCAAGATAATCGAGATTCCGCTGTTTTACAAAATCTGCAACGTCTATATATTCACAGTCTATTCCATTATCTTTCATCTGCTCTACAGCAGTCTGAACGCGGACGTGAATATCTGTACCGGCATTACATATACCAACCATAGTATAATTTGAATGAGCTTCATCAGGTTGAATACCCATTACTTGATAATAGCTTGCACGAATACAATTCATACCTGACGGTTTATATGTTTTACTTGGTAGTCCGTTGTTTTTATCTGCTGTAAACTCTATTGACCGCTTCAAATCTTGTAAAAAATCTTGCTCAACAGGAACTTTTTCTTTTGCGCTCTCTATGAGCCTAATTACATTTTTTAATGATTGTCTTGCCAATGCATCTCCCTTCTAATTAAGTATATAGCGCCTGGAATCAGAGCAATCAGACCGGCTATATATAGAATTTTCCAATCAAAAAGCGGCGAGTCTGTATACTCTTGGAACTCTAAATTGTTTACTGCAAGATACAGTAATATACTGCCAATCGTTAACGAACTCGCCGCTATAATTTTCTTTATCAGCTTCATAATAAGCTCCTTTCTGTCATCTCTGACGCTTTACTTTACTACTCTAACATTATATCACGCTTTTAATGTTCTGTCAATACATATATTTTACTCTTCATCATCCATTAACGCAATAACAATCGTTATGTTACCATCAATAAACTTAATTGAACTATCGTCCCCATAATAAATATCAATCAAATCATTTGAAATCGCCTTAACTTCCTGTACAAGCATTTGAATGTCAACATCGCAGGTGAAATCTTTCTGATTTTCGCTATTCACATAAGGAAGAATTTCAATACCACTCGATGCTTTAGAAGATACTTGCAACCCCTGATTTGTAAATGTAAGGTCTACTGCGTTCTTATCATATGTGCCAACGAACAAAGAAAGTCTGTCAAGCATCTGGAGTAAATCATTCTTTGGCACAGAACAATGACTATCAAACTCCTGCTCAATCAAATTTGTAATCGGCTCAATGGCAAAATCATCAATACCATCAACAAACTTACCGGCAATCGTACAGTCAGAAGTCTCAAATCTTACATCAGTATCACTGAAAGTAGCTTTAATCTTCTCCGCACGCATTACAGCAACAAGGTCAAGAAACTCACTGCTGACAAGTCTGGGCATATCGAACATCGGAATAGCTAAACTTGCAATCTTATAAGAATCTGTAGCAACTACTTTATCTCCCATGTAATATGCTGTGTACTGAGGATTCTCCATAGTGACTGCAAGTGCCGGCTTAATAGTTTCAAGAATAGCAATAATTGTAGAACGATTAAGCTCTATAGGATTAGGTAGAACAGTCTCAGCAAGAACATCGGGAAACTTAACATGACCACCATCTTCATCAAGAGGAAGCTCAATAGTATAATTACCGTTGCCCTTAACTTTCATTGTATACAACTTTTCATCTACCGTCATAGTGATATTTTCGCATGTCATTTTACTGACCAGTTTTGCAAACTGATTAGCATCTACAACAACATAGAAATCATCTCCTGCTACATGCTGTTCTTTAATATACAGATAGTTGGTAGCATCTGTTGTAATGACGGTAAGGTCTCCACCTTTAAGCTCAATACACATCATACTTGTGATTGGAATGAGCTTATTATTTCCTGCTCCCTTAATAGCCCTCGCTACAACATCTTTCATAAGTTCTGTTCCGATTGTTAATTTCATTCTTTTTTCTCCTTTATATAAATTATTTTTCTAACGGTCTATTAGCAGTAGTAGTTCTCCAGTTCTCAGCAAAATAAGACGGATACTGACGGCCGAAATCATCTTTATGCTTATTTATCTGCCTCAACCCAGCACGTTTCATGCGCTCCCTTGCTACATTTCTATCAAGTTTTCTGGTATGCACTCTTGTTGGTATTCTGATTACTTTTTGCATTTTTATTCTCCTTTCTATATCTACCGCTTATTATTTTTGGTACTGCACATTCCCAATCTATTCGATGATGAATTCGCCTATGATTATCCCCCATCTCAGAAATTTTGACACAAGACGGATTAGCCATCACTGTATAAAATGATTTAACATAAGTCCCCAACTCTAAATATGCATCTGTTAATCCTCCGCTTCTTTGTTGAGTATCTTGCTGATTTAAGGCAACATCATGTATTGTAAAGAATAACTTTCCTCTACTACCAAGTGTTACATAAGCGTTTACATCTTCATTAATTCTACCATAAAACTCAAATGGTCTATCTACTCTACAAAAGAAACTATTCATTGCTTTCCGCAACACTTTGTTCTTATACAACTTAGAATCTTTACCACCTATATAATCTCCAGTCTGACCAAATGCAACAGTAGTTGCACCACTAACATCTAAAAATTCAAGTACACAATCTACAATGGAATCAAAATCTCGCACATACACAGTATTTAGATAACCATCAACAAATGTTCTACTTCTAAAAGTGGTATAATCATCGTCAAGTTCTAAAAAGTATGTAAGACCTAAACTTCTTGCTATCTCAAAACAACTATTTCTGGCGAACAACACAATATTTCTATTTTGAAGATTATCCATTGTATCACATGTCTTTGCTCTCTCCAATTTATCGAACATTATGACGTTCTCTTTGCCAAATTTTCTATAATAGTTCTCTGCTGTTTTATCTTCATTATCTATAATATAATAGATTCGATTTGTATTACCGCACTTTTTCAATGTAGCTGTAGTAAGCTCAATATCAGCTCTTCCATGAGTAAGTATGAATATCGCAAAATCATCTCTCATTTTGTTTTCTCCCCACTCACATCCATTATACGCTTTATGTTTTCACTTAATCGAACATATCCATTTGCAATAGCATCATCAAAATCAATAATAACTAATGCCGATTTCTCCATAAGTCTCTGCATCTCTGGAGAAGTATGAGCATAATAATCAGCTATCTTTGAATAATTAAACACTAAATGTCTGGCTGCGGCATATCGCAAAAACTCTTTTTCTGGTTCAGAAACATTCGAGGTAAGTATATCTCGTAAAAGCTCTATATACTTACCCCTATCACATAACTCATATAATTGGGGCCTTATTGTTTTAGGCTCATATTGTGGAATCTGTATCTTACCAGTATATTTCTTATCAACCGGCTCAGCTCGTTTATCTATCTTGAACAACTGGCTCATATTTATCTCCTATACTTAGCGTCTATTATTTTTGGTGTAAAATTCTTATAATGTATTTCAGGCCTATTAAGATTAACTTGCTGTTGACCTATAATAACAAGATGCTGATAATATTCAGACACATTCATTCCCTTGTAACAATCTGACGATGCTTTTGGCGCTCGACAATTTACTTGCATACCAAATGGACAAATCGACATTTTACCAACAAGATTGTTGTACAATATAATTGACATATCCTCTAATATACTTGACTTATACGGCTGTAACACTTTATCTACATCATAGATAAACATATTACCATATCTTGTCGAATATCTATCAATCATCTTGCTATTAACGCCGATGTAAAATGACGAATTAGGAGGACCAACGATATATAAGTCTTTGCTTGAATTTAATAGGCTTATATATAAATCAATCATCTTATCAATCTGAAAACTCTTTGTTGATGCAATTTTACCATTAGATAATTGATAGCGCAACTGTATTGATTCTATATCATCAAATAGATACCCGACATACTTTATTCCTAATCGCTTTGCAAAATCAAACACCGCAAGTCTTGAATATGTACACACTTTATGAGTTTGTGCATACACACCCAAATCATCTACTTTGTCAACATAATCAGCTTTATCAAAAATAAGCAAATGTTCAGGAAATGCTTTTTTATACTCATCAATTTTAGGGTCATCAGTGCCTATAACGATATAAATTGGATACTTTGCATCAAGCCTTTTCAAAAACTCTAATGTTGACATATTATATGGCTTGCCATAACTTGCTATGAAATATGCAAAATTATTCATGTACTACATCCTCCAGAAGTTTAGAGTAGTCATTCATGTATGCAAAATACCCATTCTGTATTGCGCTGTCTGTATCTACAATAACACAGTGTAGCTTCTCTAACCACTTCTGCATTGTTTTATCTGACTGTGCGTATAAATCTGCCAATTTCTCATACTTTGCGATTATGAGCCTCGATGCAAGAAGTTTCAAAAATGACTTCTGTGCCATTGTCAAATCTTTATCAGCTAAAATCTGCTTTACAACCTCATTATACTCATCAACAACTAAACAATCTTGTGGCTCAACTCGTTTTTTAGTTTTCGGTTCATAATAGAAATCAAATGCCATCTATACTATCTCCATACCACGCTTTCGTTATCTCTACATCAACTCATCGCCATACCATTCTTTTGTGACAGACACATCACACCGAATCGGCATTTCAAGAATTTCTTCTGCCGCATAGCTCATTGTTTCGGCAAGTAGTTTAGAGCACTCTTTTACATTTTCTTCTGGACACTCTGCTATTACTTCATCATGCACAGGAACAAGCAATCTAAAACCTAACTCTTGCAATCTCTTATTGCTTGATAATTCAATCATTGCAAGTTTTGTTAAATCTGCGGCACTTCCTTGAATCCTTGCATTTACACATTGTCTTTGTGCATCTGCTATTTTAGCTCCGTTATCAACAATCCATATTCCTTCTTTATTTGCTTCTTCAAATATTTTCCGCTTCTGACTGAAATAACAGTTTTTCAACTTCTTTAAATATTTTCTTTGAAGCTCTTCTGGAACTTCTGGCTCGTTCATATCTTCTTCTAAATCAAAGTCAAGTAAATCATCGTCAGGCGGTGCTCCGTCTTTCCACTTAAACTCATATTCAGGAAGCTGTAAATCAGGCAATCTTCTTTTTCTATTGCAAACAGTTGTAACATATCCAAGTTCATATGCCATATCAAGAGAAGATTCTTCAAACTCTTTAATTGCAGGGAATCCCTTAAAAACACTATCTTTTATATCCTTTGCTTTCTTAGTAGATACATTTAATTGCTCACCAATACTTGCTTCACCACGTCCATAGAGAACTCCCAGTAATACACTCTTTGCTTGTGTTCTACGTTCCTTACCCTGTTTGTTTACTGTACCATCTGGTCTAAATTCTCTACAATCATCATATGGAACATTAAATGCTTTACTTGCAATCTCAGAATACAAATCTTTCCCATGCATAAATGTCTCATACATCTGACTATCGCCAGCACGTTTACACATAGCGGCTAAACATTTGGGTTCCTGCTGACTGAAATCTGAACTCATAAG
>Ga0326511_10002180_pt1 | contig 16049 bp, 18 predicted proteins | sample 0_2496_0518_D_FD_203701 | JGI IMG/M metagenome (GOLD analysis project Ga0326511, IMG submission 203701) | Bovine rumen microbial communities from UC Davis, California, United States - 0_2496_0518 | ecosystem: Host-associated > Mammals > Digestive system > Stomach > Rumen | place: USA...
TTCCCACGTCGAGAAATCCGAGGTGCGGCGCGCGTTGTAGTAGTCGTAGAAATAGCCGTTGACATAATCGAAAGTGTAGTAATCGTCGGTTGTCGTTATCTCAATTAGAGCGTAGCTTTCCGTCAGCGCGTAGATTTTTTTAGGAGAATAACGCTCCTGAACGAACGCTATGCAACGCTGCGAGTTGACGGAAAAACTTGCCTTCTGAATCTTTAAGAAATCAACATCGGAAGAATCCGCCATGACTTCCCACGAACTAAGCGAGCTGTCCGTATTCTTGAGTAATCCGCAATTAGTTGCCAGCAAGACAGTCAGAGTCTCTTCGTCAAGAACCGCAACGTCATATATATATACATCTTTGCCAGAGAGCGAAGGTTTTCCGACATAGCCCCAACTTAAACCATCCGGGCTTTTATATAAGCCGCCTGTATTGGAAGCAATAACTATGTATCCGCTTGTTGCCGAATAATCAAATCCAACGATATAACAATTGGTTCCCCACCATAACGGTACCCTTTCGAATGTCAAGAAATCTTTGGTTTTAAACACCAGCGCATCTGATGTTCGAGAAGAAAAGGAACTCATGCCGCCGACAAAATAGATATAGTCGCCCGCTTTCTTTATCTTGAAGAATGAACCAGAATCCAACTCCTCATAAACGAACATGGATTGAAACGATTTCTCACCCTGCAACAAGTTCAGCTCACATTTATAGATGTGAGAATCCATCGTGATTTTCTTGCCGTTAATCTCAAGGCTTGCGCTGTTCGTGCCGTTGGAGAAAATTCCCTTGAAAGGAACGTCAACGTCTGAATTCAGCGTCAATTCCGTCGCCGAGTTGCGCTCGATTGTGACGAGGGTTTCCTCCGCGTCCTCCCAGTACACCCCGCACGCCGTCCATGTAACCGACGCTTTCAGAGTCCCCGAATCATTCGCGTTCTTGTTCTCGAAGATAGGCAGATGCGGGACGCATTTTATTCGCCTCGTGTAGATGTCGTTCGTGTAATACAGGTAGCCCTCGCCGAGCTTCGGGTTCAGTGCCGCTATAAGCTCCCTTTTGAGCGTGTATCTTTTCTCAAGGTCGTTCTCGTCGTTTATCGCAAGCGTTATCGAAAGCTCCCTGTTGTCCATGAGCGCATCGATGAATACGCTTCCGTCCTGATACGGTACCTGCTGAGTCTGCAAACTGATGTTTGCGTTGCTCAGTCCCGCCCAGTTCGTGACTCCGTAGCTTCCCGCCGTGAGATTGATTTCGTCGCCGTCTGCGTTCTGCCATACAAGTTTCTGCATCCTGTTGCCTCGCTTATCCCTATGATATCACAAGAAATCCTGGCAATCAAAGGATTCCGTTGATTGCCATTTCACGCTGATACTGCCTGAGCTGGCGAACCATTGTGTATGCGGTCGTGTCCGTCGTGTTGTTGAACGTCACGTTCATGGTCGTGTTCTTTCCCCCGCTCATCATTCTTGCCGTGTCCGTTGCGTTGTAGACGCGCTCGCCTCCCCTGAACCTTACAAGCTCCGGGCCGCGCTCGCCGACGATGTGCAGACCTTTCAGCGCGCTTGTCGTTCCGTCGGCATATCCGCTGAACACGCTTCCGAGGACGGTATCAACGGAGCTTATAGCCTTGTTCGCCTGTTCGTAGACCCATGACAAATCACGTCTCACGTCGTGCATCGTGTCCTCGGTGAATCCGCCCTGAATCGCGTTTGAAATCGTCTTGCCGATTGCCTCGATTTCGCCCTTGAGCGATTCCGTGTATACAGCCGACTGAATGAGCATTTTCCGCAGGTAGTCCTTCATGTTCGAGAGGAAGTCGCCCTGCGAGAGCCCGCTCGTGAGTCCGTTCACGATTTCGCCCGCGATGTCGCCGCCCAAGTCCGAGATACTTTCCTTGAATGACTTCATGGCTTTCTCGAACGACGAGAGGGAGTCGCCGATACTGTCCACGCTGCCGGATATCGTGTCCGCCGTCTCCGGGAAAACCTCGTCGATGATGTCGTAGATTCCGCTGACGCTCGACTCAATCGAGTCGTACAATCCCGAGAGTTCCCTTTTCAGTGCGCTGATTGAGCCCTTGTTTCCTCTGCCCGTGACCGCCAAAATGAGCCTCTGCCCGACTCCCACGATTTTGTCCGTGAATGCTTCCGAATATACGGCGAGCGAGATTATCTGGCTCTTGAGCCAGCCCTTGATATTGCCGAGGAAGTCTGTTTTCGTCGCTCCCTGTGATATCGATGACACGAGGCTGCTTCCTATCTGCGTCCCTACGTTCAGGAGGTCGTTCTGCACGCTGATGAGCTGTGTGTTGAGCGTCTGCTTGATTGTCTCCGCAACAATCAGCGTGGTCTGGATTCCCTTCCCGAGGTTCGCGAAGAGTGAGTCATAGAGCGTTATCTGCGTCGTAAGGTTCTCGTTCTCTTCCCTCAGGTTTGAGAGCGTCTCCCTTTTGAGGTCGGAAAGCGCGGAATTGTATTGGGTGACGGCGGCCTGGTATTCTTTGAGTGCAGCTATAAAATCCGCTTTCGCCGCATTCTTCTTCTGGGACAGCTCTTTATAGGTCGCCCTCATGTTATCGTTAATATCATCGGCGATTGCCATTTCGAAGTCAAAGTCATCGAACTTCTCGTACGCCGCGCTGTACTGCTGGGAAGCCGTGTTGTATGCGGTCTTGGCGTTGCTCACGAGCCTTGAGAGCGTCTTTGAGATGTCGCTGTAGTTTTCGGCGAGCGCGCTGAAACTTGCCGTCGCGCTTGTCCTCATGTCCGAGAGCGTCTGCTTCAGGTTCGTGACGTTGCCCTTGAGCGCTCTGATTTTCTCCGAGAAGTCGGAGATTCTTTCAATGACGGCTTCTTCGATTATGCCGTCCGTCGCCTCCGAAGCCTCCGAAGCCTCCGTGATGTATCCGCCGAACGCGCCCGAAAGCACCGCGTCAATCTTCGCCGCCTTCTTCGCCGCCGTCTCGTACATGTCCGAAATTTCCGACGCTATGCCGTCAACGTCTCCGCCTCCCATTATCGCCGACATGAGCTTCTCGCCGACGTCCGCAAGCTGTTTCGAGAATGTCTCCGTGTATACGGCTATCTGCATGAGCTTCTGCCGTATCATGTCCCTCATGCTCGACATGAAATCGCTCTTTGACGCGCCTTCCGTGATTGAGTCCATGAGCTTCTCGCCGATGTTCTTTCCGAGTGAGCCGAAGTCTTTGTACGCCTCCGTAAGCAGTGACGTCGTGTTTGCGAGCAGTTCGTTTCTTACGATTTCCGCATATTCCGCCGTGATTTCCGCGGAACGTGACATTGCCTTGTTGTATCCGTTGACCGAGCCGTATAGTGTCCTGTATTCGTCCGCAAGAGCCCGGTTCTCCGATATCTGCTCCGCGATGCTGTCGCTCACTTCCTTCAGGCCGGAAACATACGACCCCAGCGCTATTTTTTCCGCTTCCTGTAGACGCGAAAGCTCCTCATCGGCGTCTTTGTACTCTCTTATGAGCTTGTTAATACTTTGTGCCTGCGACTTCTCGAGGTATATCGGCTTTCCTTGTTTCGCGATTTTCGGAATGCTGTCCCACAGTTTCTGGACCTTCGCCGTCTGCGTCTCGATGTCCGACTGTAGCTGCTTAACCTCCGCGTCGGTCTGCCTTATCGCCGATATGGCGGAAGTAGACGACGATGCGCCGCTCCATATGTCCGAGAGCTTAGACTTGAACTCGGATATCGACGATGCCGCGGATTTTGCCGCGTCCGCCGTTTTCTTCATATTGTTCGCGACAGCCGAAAGCGCGCCCGCCGCCGTGATTGCCGCCGCCGCACCTGCCGCCGCCGCCGCCGCCTTCCCGTAATTATATGTGGCGATGTTGACCGCCGCCAATGCGGCAAGCTGTGCGCCGAGCCCCTTCAGAACCTCGCTGAGCGCGCTTACCGCCGACGCTCCGAATCCCTCGAACGCGTCCGCGCCGTCAACGAGAGCCGCGCCGAGATTTTCCAGAGCCTCGCCTGCGATTTCCTTTACTCCGCTTTCGACCTTGCCGAAAAAATCCGTCCAGTCGCCTGCGTCTTCCGTGAGCCGCTCCTTGAGGTTTTTGAAATATGCGTCCCATGACTCATCGAGCCCGCTGATTACATGCTTCGTGTTCTCGGCGGCTTCCTTTTCGCTCTTCTCCTTGTTCTTGTTGCTCGATATGGTGAGCCGTTCCGTCCGCTGTATCAGCTCAATCTGATTGTCGTAGTATTCGTTTATTTGGCTGATTGCCTTTGCCTGCTCCGCCGCCGAAGCCTTCGAGTCCTTGACTTTCTTGATTTCGGCTTTTCTCTCTTCCGCAATCTGCTTCTTCTTGAGCTCGACGATTTTGTCGTTGTAGGCTACCTTGATTCTGTAGATATCTTCCTCGGACTTGCCCTCCGCCTGCGCCGTTTTTACCGCTTCGTCTTTGCGCATCTCGAGTATGTCTATCTGCTGCTGGAGGAGCTTCTTGTCCCAGTCGAACGTCACTTCCGCGACCTTCATCGCCTCTTTCTGAATGGCAACGCTCGCGTCCTGAGCCGCCGCCTTGACCGCCCCGATGTCGCCCGTAACCCTTTCGGCGGCCTTGCCCGAGAGTTTGTCGATTTCCGCCTGTGTCTCCGAGAGCTTCCGCGTGATTCCGAATATGGACGCGATGTCGGTGTTTTCGCTGACATTGTCAATTCTGTTGATGTCGATAATCTGCACCGCCCTCGGGAGCGAGTGGTATTTATCGATTACCTGGTTGATGAGGTTGATTACGCCGTTGATAGCCTTCGCGAAAAGGTTTGTGAGGGTCGAGAGTATGTCCGAAATGTTCTTGACCGCAAGCAGCGCGAGCTTTTTGACGTTAGCCCATGCAAGCCCCCACTTGCCGTCGAGGATTGCGAATATCAGACCGAAAGCAGTCTTGAATGCCTCGAGGATATTGCCGAGAACCTTATGAATGACCTCGTATGCGGACTGTATGATTGTCTTGACCGTCTTGAACGCGGTGTTGAAACGCTCCTGAAACTCAACGAAGTTCGCCACCAGCACCTTGAGCATCTCGCCGATTGTTGAGAATACGTCCCTGAAGATGTTGCCGATAGGCTCAATTACCGGCGCGATGTATTTCACGATTTCCGAAATCGAGTCAATGAAGTCCCTGAAAAAGTTGTCGAATCCCTCGCCGAAGCCTGCGAAAGTTCCCGTAAGGATAGACTTGAGGTCGTCTATCGCGCTCGCCGAATTCCTCGTTGCGTCGCTTGTCGCGGACACCGCCCCGCCCGCGTTCATTATCGCTTCCTTGAACGCGTCCGCCGCCATTGCTCCCGACGAGAGGACTTTGACCATTTCCGCGCCGTTCTTTGCTCCGAATGTCTCCGACGCTATGCTCAGCGCCTCCGTCTCCGTCGTTGCGCTCTGTATGGCTTCAATCGTCTTTTCAAGCCCTTCCTGCGCTCCGACTCCTTCGTCCGCAAATTTGTTGAGCGCGAACCTGAGCGAGTTTATCGCGGTCGACGACTCTATGCCGTTCTTTGCGAGCGAAGATATGAGCGCGATTGAGTCCGTCGCCGACATCCCGAACTGCGAGAACACCGCCTGTCCCGTCTTAAGACCGCCCGTGAGCTCGCCTATGCTCGCGCCGCTCATCTGTGACGCTACGGTAAGTTCGTCGAGGAGCGGCGCCATCTGCTCCGTCTCGATTCCCCACTTAGCCATTACGTCGGCAATCTCGTTGATTGAGTTCCGGGTGTCCTCTCCGGTCGCGTTCGAAAACTGGTCGAAAAGCCCCGTAAGCTCCACGAGTTCCTCTCCGGTCGCGCCGAAACGGGTGTTGAGGTCTGCAATCATTCCGGCGACTTCCGTCACGTCGCGCCCTACGCCCGATATAAGGGTTGCGTGCAGGGTGTCCTGCATCTTGACGAGGTCGTCTCCGACCGCCCCCGTGCCCTTCGCGATTTCCGCGCGCGCCTCGTGCATTGCCTGCCCGAACTTCGTGAGCGCGGCCGTCGCCGCCGCAATCGCCGCAACGACCTTGCCCTCGACTCCGAAATGCGCAGCGAATTTGTCGATATCGACTCCGAAGTCCTTGAAAATTGAGCTGCCCGTCTCGTAGAACTGGTCGAGGTCGAGCCCCCAATTCTTCGCGCCGTCCTTTATCCTGCCCGTGACCTGCGAGAATACGCCCTGCATCTCCTCGAGCGACTCGCTCGCATCCGCGACCGCCCTCTGGAAGTCGGCTGAATCAGCCGTTATTCTCGCGTTAATAGAATATTCGTTAGCCATAGAATCCTCTCATGTCCTCATCTGTTGCCGGACAGTCCCGACCGGGCATCGGTCTATCAGATTCCCTGCCTTCGTCGGGGTCTTTGCCCCACACATAGCTTGCTATATAGATTGCCGAATTTTTCATCTTAATATCGTCAATCTTCTTCTTTTCTTCAATTAGATTCCAAACGATTCTGAGCTCTTCCGCCCAGAACCATTCTTCGCTTTGCCCCAGCGTCGTAAGCGTCTCGGTCAGCAGGTAAGTCCACGGAATCCCCGTTTCGGACGCGCCGCTTACTCTGCCTTTTCCGTCACTTTTTTTTTCTGCTCGGAAAATCCCCTGAGCGATGTCATCATCGACGACATGACGACATTGACGACGTCCGCCGGTGTCAGGTTGCTTTCGTCCATTGCGGAAAGCACGCTCTCGTAATCGTCGGTAAGCCCGCTCTTGTCCTTGAGGCAGATTGACAGAAGCCACGGGATTGTCTCCATCGGCTTGCTCTCCAAGTCCTTCTGAACCTGCGTAAATGCGTCCATTGCTCCGTAACGCTTCTCGATTTTTGCAAGCGCGAGGTTTCCGAACTTTACCTGCCTTTCCTTGCCGAGAAGGGTAATTTTGAAGTCCGACGGCATGACTTTGTCGAGGTCTTTGTTTTCTTTGTTTTCTTTCATGGTTTTGCTCCTTGCTGTCATTTTACAGTTTTAAATTCCGATTGTGAACTACACACCACCTTTTAAGGTGGTGGCTTCTTGTTTTCGCTTCATAGGCTCAATTTGCACAACCAATCGACTGACGATTGATTGTGTAGTGACTGATGCCTCAGCGGAGGGTTATTCCAACCACTCAGCCCTTTTAGTCGAGCCAAACAATTTTACATTTTTAGAAGCATGAACATCTCTATCCTCTTTATATCCACACTCACATATATAAATTCTATCCGCTAAAGTCAGTGTATTCAAACAACCACAGTTAGGGCAGAATTTTGTAGTCGGCAAGGATTTTGAAATTTTGAATGATTTTCCATCTTTTTCCAATGATGCTAATTTAGACTTTACTCTTCCTAAATAAGAATGTTGAACAGTTTTTCCGAAAGAAAAACCACTTTTTATTCCATTCTTTTTAGAATGTTTTTTCTTTGACCATTTTGCAATCATTTCATCTTGGAAATAAATCATGTCATAATTTTTCTTCAAATAAGAAATTAATTTGTTTGATTCGTCAGTTTTCTTATTTGAAAGATGCTCATACTTTCTACGAATCTGATTAAGAAGTCTGTAATAACGCTTTGAACCTTTCTGCTTACGATGTAATTGTTTCTGTAAGAATTTCAGTTGTTCACTTTCTTGCACATTACAGTTAAACTTTTCTCCGTCAGACGTAGTAATGTTATCTTTTATGCCAAAATCTAATCCAACTTCCTTATAAGTTCTTTCAGATTTTGAATTTTCCTTATTTATACAAACTGTTATTTTAACATAATAACCGCTTGCTTTTTTAATTAATCTTCCATCAGCAATTTCATAATTCGGAATATTTATAAACTGTTCAAGTCCATAAACATTCAAATCTTTGAAATTTGGAATTGTGATATGTTTCTTGTCTTTTATTTTAATAAATCCTGTTATAATTGGAATCGAATTGATTTCCGATGTGTATTTTAATTTACCAATTTTAATTCCTTTATTCTTTGCTTTTGATAAATTACAAACGTTTGTTTTGACTTGCTTTACGATTCCTCGGTGATATACACATGGAAGAGTTACAGTTTCTTTAATTTCATTTTTATCTTTATCTAATCTTGTGATTTCTTTATGATGATTATATTCATATTTAAAAATATTCTCTCCGTTTTCAGATGTTCTAAGCATATCGTTATACACCCATTTGCTTTGAACAAAATAATCATCCATTTTCTTGACTATAATAATTATTTTTATAAATTTAGTCAAAAGTGTATTATATTTTTTTTTCCAGTTCCTAAATGCCACCCTAAAGGGATGGCATCTTGCGGAACTGTTTTATGTCAAAAAAAGGACACCCTGCAAGATATAGGGTGTCCTGTCTCTCCTTTCGAACCGGACGTTATGCAAGTGAGATTGTTTTTGGAGTTACACCGACATTGTTATTGTCTTTCAAGCCGCTTGTAACTGTAACGGCCGTTGGTGTTTCCTCGCCTTCTCCAGGTGTAAATACGATTGTCGGAGCCGTTGTTGTTCCGCCGAAGGTAATTGCACCATCAACGATTGCGCCGTTTGAATCGGTAACAATGATTGTCTCGCCTGCGACGGCTGTTGACTTGTTGAAGCTGAATGCGTCTCCTGTTCCTTTAGTTCCTGTGATGGTAACCTTGGAATCAGAGTAAACGGCCGCAACTGTAACGGCTGCGGTATTTGCAGAGGTCTGAATGACAGGGGCAGCGAACCAGTTCTCGATTGTAGAAGCTGAAACGGCCTCGTCGTCCGAACGGCATACGGCGCAGATTGTGCCCGTGTCCTGTCCTTCCGGTATGAACTGAGTCTGCGCGAACATTGCGGAAAGCTCGAGGTGCTGGAAGTTGAGCGAATCGGTCTTAGTCTCCGCGCCTGCGTTCGGGACGGAGAATTTGCCCTTCGCATAACATCTGTATTCGTAGATGTTGTTCCCGTTTTTGTCCTTGCCGGCCTTCCAGATACGGAAGGAAACGGCAAAATAAGGGCTCTGGTCCATCGGAGTCTCGATGGTGATTCCGTTGGCGCGTCTCTGACCCAACATCTGCGCGGTTACGTCGGCAGGGACGTCGATAAGCTCGAGCGTCATTTCCGTGTTTCCGCGGTTATTTGTGGTGAAAAATACACCGTTGTCCGCGTAGTCGTTCTCGACCGATGAGTTCGGATTGACCGAAGCATTGACGGTACCCTTGACCTCGATAGGCGTGCCGTAGACGATTCCAGTTTTATCGTCACTTACGAGAGGGGTGATTACAAGGTGATCAACACCGATTTTAGAAGTTACTTCCATTGTCTTATTCTCCTATAGGTAGATATTTTCACTCGCTCAAAAACGGGCGGGTAAAATCCATTATTCTATGACGTACCGAATCGTCTACGTCGTTTGTCTCCGAGTTTGCCGTGCACGCCCAGTAATCCCGGCGGAATATGTCGTGCACTATCAGGGCAATTGCCGTCGTCGTCGGGTATTTGTTCCCCGAAACCTTCGTGAAGATGTGGATTCTTGCAGTGCAGTTCGTCGCATTCGGCAGATTGTCGTAAAACTCCGCGTCGCTTTGGTTCGAATCCTCGAACACGACGAGCGGGAACGTCTTGACCTCGTTCGGGTATGCGGACGCTATCTGCCCGCTTTTTCCGAGCAGGCCCCCAAGGCTCTCGGAGGCATTCAACAGATTCAGGACGTATTCCTTTTGGTTTATCATCGCCGGATTTCCTCCCCGAGAATACTTCTTGCCGCCTCGCTGATAAACGAGTTGCACTTGATTACCGCCGTTGACAGCCACGGCCTCGGCTTCATCTTGCTCGTGCCAAACTCAAGGTAAGCACCGTAAGGAGGATTATTCAGGAGGCTTCCGACGTATCCGACGGGGTGCCCGTCCTCGTTCTCGACGCTGTGCGTGACGCTCATGCGAAGCGTTCCGGTGTCGACGGCCGGAGCGCTTCCGGGCATAGAGGGGTGGTGCTCAATCGTGCCGTTTTTCCCGCTGTAGTAGGTCTTGGACGTGTCGATTTCCGTGTCCCTCATGAGGGTTTTCGCGGTTCTCTCGATTTCGGCGGCGACGGTGACGCAGAATTTGGCTTCGGCATTGTTCATCGCGGACAGCTTGTCCTGCAAGTCCTTCTGCATCTTCCTAATCTGTGCCCTCAAGTCCTTCTGACTGCTCATCTTCCTCGGTCTCCTCGTCGTCGCCTTCCTCATCGTCCTCGTTCTCCACGGGAACGAGCAGGCATTCACCGTGCCTCGTCCATGCGTTGGCGGGCATGATTTCGTATGTGTCGGTTTTCTTCGTCAGCGCGCTGGCAACCTTCGCGCGGTTCCCGGCTTTTATGCTGTCGTGAAGTCCATCATATAGAAACAGCTTCACGTTAGCCTTCCGGGTGCTGATTCCGTATGCCTTAAGCTCCGCTTCCGTCAGCGCGTGGGGCTGTACGTCGCCGACTATGCTCTCGACCTCGGAAAATGACTGTATGCAGTCGCCCTCCGAGTTCATCTCCGTCGTCTCCGCGAATATGCGGACTGTCGCGTTTTTGTGCACTACCATCAGGCGACTCCGTAATATACATAAGGGGACAGAGCCCTTCTCATGCTCTCCGTGAGCCCTATCTCGTTCGCGCCGTCTCCGAATGTGTCCGAGATATGCCCCTCTGTATGGGATTTGAGCCCTACCGCCCCCATTGCGTCGTACTGATACCGCTGTATCACCAGCTGCATGCAGACGGACACGATGTCGTAAGGCAGCGACTCCTCGCCGTCCTCCGTGTAATTTTCCGTGTCATTCGGAAGGTAATAACCCGCCCTGTAGCTTACGTCGATAGTCCATGCACCCGATACGACGTCATGCGTGAAACTCCTTGTGTAGACCGCGCCGCTCCATCCGTTGCCGCGATAGAGCCGTCCCCAGCGCGCATACTCAGGAATGATTTTGAAGTCGTCAATTTCCACGCCGTTAGCAGTTACCGAAGCAACCGAACGAAGCGGAAATGCGTTCAGCTGTAAAAGCTGGTTATTATTGACGCTGTGCAGCTCTTCGGAATAGTCGGACATGGCGAGCCTGTAGCCGAGATACGACTGAATCTGAGACGATACAGCCTTAATCATCATCGTCAGCTTTGCGTCGCTTGACTCGTCTGTGATTCCGAGCATGGCCTTGACGTCCGAGAGCTTGCACAACATCATATCCGCACCGCCTTATTTTACAGGGTCTACCGCGAAATCGCCGAGCACGGCAACGGCCGTCGTCGCATCTGACTTCAGGTACTTCTTCGCGCCTGAGATGTCGATGTTATGAGTTCCGGCGGCAAGCCCCGTAACGAAGTCTTCATATGTTCCGTCGCTTGTGTCGCAGGTCTGAACCTTCTTGTTTGAGCCTGTCGTGACGAGAACCATTGTCTGCGCAGTTCCCTTCGCGAATGCGGATGTTCCGTCTGATACTATCTTAATCTGTTCAAGCAGTTTTGAGCGTGTCATGTTTTTTCTCCTATTCTTTCAAGATGAGATTTACGGGGCGGCTAGGTTCTCCCGAACGCATGGCATGTAGCCAACTTTCACCGCCCAAAAACCTCTGCAAAAATTAAGCCTCGGCGAATGTACCGTGCACGAACGCCTTAGGCTGCCTGCAAGCAAAGTCGCACTCGGTGATAAGACGCACAAGCGTCAAATCGTTCTCGAATGCCGAAATCTGCTGTCCGTTGGCTGTGTATGAGCCGTCGCGTGACATCTCGATTGTGATGTCGTGAGAGATTCCGAACATCATCTCCGCAAAGTCGCCGAGCCAGAAGTCCGCATAGTCTTTTGCCGGAGCTGTCCCTTTTGTATAAGCAACTGTTGACGATGAGTGGAATTCAAAGCCGCGGAGCTTGCCAGTCCTTGACATTTCATCTGACCAGGCGAACGGGCCGCTTGCGAAAGCCTTGTTCCTGAGCCATGACTCACCGATTGGGTTCAGAAGCCAGTGCACGTTCTCGAGGCGGACGTTTGCCTGCTGGAGAAGCGCGACCATATCGTTAGGGGTCGTCAATGCGAGCGCCGTTGTGCTTCCGCCCGTTGTCTGAATGTCCGCATTGTTCGCAAGTCCGAGAGGCATGTACTGCGTGCCCGTGCCGTTCAGGAATGCGTTGTCAAGCTCGACCTTAGTGTTGCGGATGAGGTCTTCGGCAATCCAGCCCTCGAGATTCACGCCGCTTGTTCTGAGCAGCGTGTTCGAAACCGGAATAAGCGCGGCAAGTTTCTTCGCGCGCATATTGACCTCGCCGAATGTCGGCTGTGCCTTTCCGGCAGGCTTAGCCTCGCCGATCCATGAAGCGCGCGAACTTGAATCCATGCGCGGGATTGAAAGGTTTCCGTTTACGAGCGGAACACGGCGGATATTCAATTTGTCGAGCAATGTGTTCGCGACAAGTGCCTCGATGTACTCGCCGCTGAAAGCGAGAGGAACTGTGAAGCCGCCCTCTGAAGGGGTGCCGGCATTGAGAGCCTTCTGCTCAAGCACCTTGTGCAGTCCCTTAGAGAATGGGAATGATTTCTTTGCTTCCTCGACGATTGCCTTCGGGTCTACCTGCATGATGTTGTGAGCGTCTTTCTTGCCCATTGCGGAAGCAGCCGAAGCAATCATCTGGTTCACAATTGTGACGGGCGTTTCCTTCACCTTGACGTCACCGCCACCGCATACGGCTTCCTTGAAAGCCTCAAGGTACTTGACGTTGTCCGCCTCGTCCTTTTTTGCCTTCTCGGTAATCTGTGCGACAGCCTTGCTCACGGCTTCGTCAATCTGCGCCTGCGGTACGGCTCCGAGCTCGCTCTTGATTGCGGCTTTTGCCTGCTCAATCTGCTTCTGAGTTCTCTCGTCGATAATCTCTTTAAGTTCGTTCATGTCCATATTGATTTTCTCCTGTTATTTCCTGAAATGCTTTTCCAGTATGTTTTTTTGTTTCCGAATGTCGGGTTCTTCCCGATATCACACATTTATATTTTCGTCAAGTTCAAATTATACAACATACTTATATTTTGTCAAATTCTATTTCATGTTTTTTATGATTAGTCAATGATTAATCATAAAACTTTTGAAATATAACAGTTTTTTTTATTTTTCTGATTTGCTGACAGGATAAAAAAAAGACCTGCAAGAAATTTTTCTTACAAGTCCCCTTCTACTATGTAGAACAATAATGAAACATACTTCATCAGATGATTCAAAATCAGTCAATACGTCACCCGAAAAGGCGGCTTCGGATATACTCGCTTTTCGAAATTTTCAGTGCTTCCGCCGTCTCGTCAATCATCTTCGCCTGCCTTTCCGTGCAGACAAATGACACCGTAACTATCCTTGATTCTCCCATGAGCGGTTTCCGACCTGCTCCCTCACGCTTTCCGCCCCTGTTTTCCATTTTCAAAGCTCCCTATCAGTTCTTTTAATTCGTGCAGATATTCAAGGCAGTCCCACCCCTCAATCTTACACACTTCAATATCAGCCCTTATATCCGCGAGGAGTTTTAATTTCAGCTCCTCGCGCGCCTTGCGGTTTAATGCAAGGCGCGTTTCTTTATTTACCTCTAAGCTCTTCGTAGCTTACTCCCTGGAAGTGATTTTGAAAGGTTTCCTTTAATCCCTTTTCCGATGCGCCTTTTCGTAAAGACTCAAAAAACCTTTTAGCTCCTTCAAAATCCGTTTCTTTCCAGTCTCCGAACCATGCTTTTATTTTTATCATTTCTTTGCTCCTTGCAAGGTTGCAATCTCCTTGCCTTTTTTGATTAGGTTTTCCTCGATTGATAAGCTGATTATCTTTTTCATTTCGTTTTTCTCCAGTTGTTTGAGCTTTTTTTTGCGTCTTGCCATTTGAACCAAGCGTATGCGTCCCAGTTTCTTTTTTCGATTTTTTTGCACCAGTTTTCTACTGCTTTGTACTTCTTCTTTGCCTTTACGTTTTCTTTTCGGATTTTTGCTAGTTCCTTTCTCGTCATTTCTTTGCTCCTTGCAAGGTTGCAATCTCCTTGCCTTTTTTGATTATTATAATAATGCATGGTGTTTGAATCGTCAATAGTAAAATCAAAAAAAATGTAGGAGATTCCTGCGCCTCGTATTTTATCACCGACTACTGCACAAAAAAAACCGCCCTTTGTCGGGCGGCCGTCATCGTTGTGTATAAAAAAACTTTTGGAGGGCTTTATTGTCGCCCATTATCCCAAAACTGTCAACTATCTTTCGACGAACAGGTTCAGGATTTCCACCGCCGCCGTCGTCGCTATCCCGATTGCCGTGTTGATTGCCACCATGTAGCCCGGCTCGAAGAACGTGACGAGGGCGACTCCGATTGTCGCAATCCCTCCGATAACGCCTGTCGCAAGGTTGTAAGTTCTTTTGCTCATCTTCTTTCTACTCCTTAATGTTCTCGATGTCTATTTCGTTCCTGATGTTGCCGAGGTCGAACGACTTGCCGTCCTCCGGCTTTTCCTCCGGCTTCTCTGCCGTGTTGTCCGCGAGACCCTCCGCCGCATCGTCAAGCTGTGAGAGCAGTTCGTTCATCTCCTTGACGATGTTCTTTAGTGTCCCGCGGCACTTCTCGATTTCGTCGCCGCAGGCTTTGATTTTTGAAAGAATCTCTTTTGTTGCCGCGCTGATTCGCTTTCCGCTTTTTTCAGTTGCCAAAAAATCCTTTACAACTGATTCGTCAAGCCCGAAAGACTTTACAGCCTCTGCGATTGCGTCCTGATTGGCTGGTACTGCAACGGCTGAGAACTCCAAAAGCTCCCATTTCGTGATGTCATACCCGTCTTTCGTCTCAGTCCATTCAAGCGGGATAAAACCGACGCTTACCGCATTGAGCATACCCGTCTTGTAACAATGGAAACAGAAGTCTACCAATTTAGCCTTCTCGCTTGCCTGCTCTGGATTTGTAGAAAGTTCTTCGATTGTCGGGAAGTACACGATAGCCTTGACCGAATTGCCTTCAACCCAGAACTTTGTAACCTTGCCAAGCGGAAACTCTCGGCTGTTGTGGAACGAAAGAAAAACGGGATTCTTCATGAAGTTCGTGAAGTCAACACCGCTCGCACGCAAAATGTCTCCGTCTCGGTCTACGACCTCTTTTGAAATCGTAAACAGAACCGAGCGTTCTCCCATATCCTCTGTGATAACCGCAATATCTTTCTTGCTTGTCTGTCCTTTCTCAAGTTTCATGCTGACACCTCTAAGAATTAAAATCTATATCATCTGAAGAATCTCTGACTAATTCTATGGATTCCTCATTATATGAAACTGTAATTTTTCCGTCTGAATACCCTTCAACAGTATACTTTCCAAGAGTAATGTATGCAGGCGCTCCCGATTCACCGCTACTTGTGATAAGTGAATCTCCAATTTCGGGTGTATCTGATGTTGAATACATTATAGGGTTCGTTATGAAAACTCCAGACTGAACTCCCCACGCATAAAGATTTGTTACTCCGCCACTCGGAATGTTAGAAAGAGTAATTGTCGCTTTCTTCATTCCGTCTTTGCCCTCTGTAGGCTCAATCTCTACAGGCTCGGTGTAGGTTGATACATCGATTGTCTCAGCCTTGTTGTTTTCAAGGTCTGCACCGCTCGGAATCTCGCCCGCCTTGATTGCAAACTTCTTCACGTCAGCGTCACAGTCACCGAGAACGCAAGTCGCCATTGTAGCACCCACGACCTTGATGAAGTTGCTCGCACCGCTGATGTCTACCACAAAGCCTTTGTACTGGCTTGCCGAAGCCTCAGCCGAAGTAATCAAGGTCTTGAAGTCCTCGAACGTTCCGTCAGCCGTCTCGCATGACTGCAACTTTACCGCCGTCGATTCAGTTCCGCCGATTACGGTGATTGCGCAGCTCCACGCGCTCCTTCTGTCGATTGCCTGCGTGATGTCGCCAGCGACCGCACATTTATCAAGCATTGTTTTCATTTTATTTTCTCTCCTTAATTGGTTAAAATATTACGAACGCCCCGACAGTACAGCGGCAGTTACAAATTTCGCTTGCATCTGCTGACGGGTCGCCCGGATATTCCAAGAAACCGCCCTCGGTTTGGGAAGTTGCCGGAACCTCGAATTTGTCAGTAATCGGAATCACC
>Ga0326511_10002181_pt1 | contig 16041 bp, 12 predicted proteins | sample 0_2496_0518_D_FD_203701 | JGI IMG/M metagenome (GOLD analysis project Ga0326511, IMG submission 203701) | Bovine rumen microbial communities from UC Davis, California, United States - 0_2496_0518 | ecosystem: Host-associated > Mammals > Digestive system > Stomach > Rumen | place: USA...
TACCGTTCCATGCGCGGGCTATGGTATGTCCTCCACCAAGATGCTGGAAAAAGCAGTGGCGGAATGCCTGAAAGAGAACCTTGCCAGCAACAGCATGCTGATGCGTGCACACGGTGCGCTGATCTTTGGAGAGGATAAGGAACAGACGATGCGCCGCGTCCTCATGCTGGAAGAGATCATGAAAAACCTATACGAGAAAAAGGATCCGGAAGGCCTCTGCCGGGAAAAATACGGCGATGCGGAATCCCCGGAAGATCTGGGAAGCAGCATCCGTACCTCACGGGGGATCCTGATCCACAAAAAGACCGGGGAATACCTGATCCGTGAGGAGGAACGTACCCAGTCTGTTTCTGACCGCACGCACTGGAATGTGTATCATATGTCCCATGATGCGGGATGTGTACGGCATATCACGCACCCCGCCGTCGTGACCTACAGTCTGATGGGCAGAGAGATGCCGGCAGTGCTGGATGACGTGGCTCAGATCACCGGCTATTCGGTCCCCTGGGTCCACAAGCCGGACGATCCCAACGTATCCCGTCTTCTGCTGAAGCATCATATGGTGCTTCTGGGCGGAAACGGCGCACTGGTGATGGGCCCGAATGAGGAAGAGGCGGAAGCAAGAGCCCAGATCCTGATCAAGGGTGCCTATACGGCGTTATATCAGAATGCCGTCGGAGGAGATTTCCGGGTCTCCTATCTGGATGCATCCCTGCAGAAGATTTTCTATGAGAGAAAGTATTCCAAACTGAAGGAGTGAGCCCGGATGCTGAAAAAACTGACGCCGGAACAGCAGGCGGAGATCCTGCAGACCGGCATCCAGGAGTTTTCCAGACTTGGCCTCGACAAGGCAAATGTGAATGTCATTGCCAAAAAGGCAGGAGTCAGTATCGGAGTTCTGTATAAATATTACGAAGATAAAAACAGTTTCTTCCTTGCATGTGTCCGTCATGCGCTGGAAAGCCTGGATGAAGTACTTACGGCCAGGATCGATGCAGGAAGAGATCCGGAAGAAAACGCGGAGACCCTTATCCGTGCGGCCGTGGAATTCTCCCGGGAACATCCGGAGACGGTGATCCTGTATCACCGGATCACCTGTTTTGAAGATGGCGAGTTTGCCGAACAGCTGGTGAGAGAGATCGAAGGCAAGACCGCGGAAACTTACCGTACCATCATCTCCGCTTATCAGGATGAGGGTAAGGTGAGAAAAGAGATTGATGCCGGATATCTTGCCATGCTGTTTGACGATATTCTGATGATGGTCCAGTTCACCATCGCATGTCAGTACTACCGTCATCGCCATCTGCTGTACGCAGGAAAAGGGCCGGAAAAGAATGAGGAAGAATTGATCGCATCCGCACTGGCTTTTGTGCGGCAGGCGTTTTCTGTCGGATGAGACCGACGGAGAAGGAGAGAGTCGAATGAACGTGATCATTGCATATGACATCGGTACTACAGGTGTTAAGACCTGTCTGTTCGGCGTAGACAAAACGATAAATCTTCTGGGGTCCGCCAGCATGGGATATGATCTGTTCCTGATGCCCGACGGCGGGGCAGAGCAGGATCCGGACCAGTGGTGGACTTCCATGTGTGTTACAACGGAGGAAGTCCTGAAGAAAACGGGAGTGAACAAGGAAGCCGTGGAAGGACTGTCTTTCTGCTCCCAGATGCAGGGCCTTGTTCTGGTGGATGAGGAAGGAACACCGGTGCACCGGCCCATGAGCTATATGGATCAGCGGGCAAGACAGGAATTGCAGAAAGGCATGCAGCGCGGGCTGCGGGTGCAGGGGCTGAATGTGGTTAATCTTGTTCGCAGCATGATACTGACAGGCGCTGCTTCCACCAGCGTGAAGGATCCCGTCTGGAAATACAACTGGATCCGCAACCACGAACCGGAAAACTTCCGAAGAGCTTATAAATGGCTGGATGTCAAAGAGTACCTGATCCATCGGTGTACCGGTAACTTTATTATGACCAGGGATTCCGCTTTTTCCACCATGGTTTATGATACCCGCAAGGGAAAGGAAAAATGGAGCGAATCCATCTGCCGCGCCTTCGGTGTGGAGATGAAGCATCTCCCGAAGGTAATCCGGTCGGAAGAGGAGGCCGGAAAACTGCACGAAAAAGCAGCTGCCGAGCTGGGGCTTCCGGCGGGGATTCCCGTGTTTGGAGGAGGCGGGGACGCCTCTCTCATCGGTGTGGGAGCAGGTGCCTGCGGATTGGGACAGACCCATATCTACTGGGGCACTTCCGGCTGGGTGGAAACGGTGACGGACCGGCGGGCTATCGACATTGTTTCCATGGCGGCAGCCATCGTCGGTGCGCAGAGCGAGCGATTCAATTATTTTGCAGAGTTGGAAACGGCGGGAAAATGCCTGGAATGGGTCCGGGATCATCTGGCACTGGATGAGATCGGGATTTATCTGAGCAAAAAGAACGTCTGTGAAGGGGAAGAGACCCTGTATAAGAGCCTGTATGAGTACCTTTCCGCGACCGTGGCAAAAGCTGAGCCGGGTGCTAAGGGCGTCATCTTCACGCCTTGGCTTCACGGAAACCGTTGCCCGTTTGAAGATCCCAATGCAGCGGGGATGTTCTTCAACCTCCGGCTGGACACCGGAAAAACAGAAATGATCCGTGCAGTAATTGAAGGAATATGTTATCATATGCGTTGGATGCTGCAGGTGAGCGACAAGAAAGTCAAAACTTCCCAGGCAATCCGATTCGTCGGAGGAGGGGCTCTGTCGGAGACCACCTGCCAGATCCTTGCAGACATTACAGGACGGACTATTGAAACAGTTCCGGAACCGCAGAATGCCGGTTCTGTTGGGGCTGCCGCCATCACGTGCCTCGGTCTGGGGATCATCCATGACCTGGATGAACTTCAGACGATGATCCCGGTGGTTAAGACCTACAAACCCAACCCGGAGACACGGGCAGTCTATGACAGAAACTATGCGGTGTTTCAGTCACTTTATGATGACAACCATAAAAATTTTGCGGCATTGAATTCTTAAAGAAGCCGGCGACCTATGCCGGACCATGAGGGGAGAAGAGAACTCTATGGGCAAAGTGAAAAACAAGGAAGCGGTAAGGGCAATCAAATTCGCCCTGTTTTCCGCATCCGCGGGCATTATTGAATTTATCTCCATCGCATTGCTGGATGCCATCACGCCGTGGCGGCATTTCTACTGTTATCTTATTGGACTTGTATTGTCTGTACTGTGGAACTTTACCTTAAACAGAAGATATACCTTCAAATCGGCAAATAATGTGCCGGTAGCCATGATCAAGGTCGCATGCTTCTATGCGGTGTTTACGCCGCTGAGCACATGGCTCGACAAGGTCCTTACAGAGAACTTTCTGTGGCCGGGAATGCTGTCTACCGTGCTCATCATGATGACAAACTTTGTCACGGAATTTCTGTATGACCGATTCTTCGTGTTCAGAAATTCCTTGGACACCAATGATCTGGCAAGAAAAGAGCAGGAAAAAGAAGCCGCAGCAGAATAATCATCACCTCTCGTTTCAACGGAAACGGGAGGTTTTCAACAGGAGAAACAATCTATGACAGAACAGATCGAGCGGATCATGAACATGGAAGAACGTCTGGATCGCGTGATGAAAGCATTACAGGATCTTCATATCGCGATGGAACAAATGAACGAAGTAAAAGAGGATGTGAATGCCCTATCCGATTATTATGAAAATGGTATCTGGAGACAGGATTACGAGTCGGATGAAGCAGGAATGCTCCCAAAGGACCTGAAACGAGGTGTACTTTCACAGGATGCGATCTACGATATTCTGACCGAGTATGATGCGTTGGGAAAACAGCTGAAGACGGACAACTGAATAATGATATGGTTTGATGTCGCATCTTTTCGGAGAAAGAACAATCTTCCGGAAAGATGCGATTTTTTAATCCAATTCCGTTAACAATGATACTCTTTTAGCGAAACTTGTTTTATTATCCTTTTCTTGGTATCATCTAATTTACGCATTTAAAGAGATGATTAATTAAAGAAGGAGATCCCCTTATGGCAATTAAAAAGACAATGGATGGGAACGAAGCTGCGGCATACGCAAGCTATGCGTTTACGGAAGTGGCTTCCATCTATCCCATCACTCCGTCCAGCCCCATGGCCGATCATGTGGATAACTGGGCGGCACACGGTAAGAAGAATCTGTTCGGACAGCCGGTTCAGCTGGTGGAGATGCAGAGTGAAGCCGGCGCGTGTGGCGCCATGCACGGTGCGCTGGAGACCGGTTCGCTGTCATCAACCTATACCGCATCCCAGGGGCTGATGCTGATGATCCCCGCTATGTACCGCATCGCCGGATCACAGCTTCCCGGAGTAATGCACGTGGCAGCCCGTACGGTCGGAACCCATTCCATTTCCATTTTCGGGGATCAGTCCGATGCCATGGCCTGCCGTCAGACCGGCTTTGCGCAGCTGGCCTCCGCCAGTGTTCAGGAGTGCATGGATCTGGCAGCAGTGGCACACTTAAGTGCTATCAAGGGATCCATTCCCTTCATGCATTTCTTTGACGGATTCCGTACCAGTCATGAGATCCAGAAAATCGATGTGTTGGATTATGAGGACCTTGCCAAGCTGGTAGACTGGGACCGGGTCAATTATTTCCGGGATCATGCTCTGAATTCCGAGCACCCCACGATCCGCTCCACCCTGCAGAATCCGGATACCTTCTTCCAGTGCAGAGAGGCCAGCAATACGGCATATGACCGGCTGCCGGAAGTGGTCCAGGAAAAAATGGACGCCATCAACAAGATTACCGGAAGAAACTATAAACTGTTCAATTACTACGGTGATCATCAGGCGGAACGGGTCGTTATCGCCATGGGTTCTGTCTGTGAAGCGACTATGGAAGTAGTGGACTATCTGATGGAGCAGGGGGAGAAGGTCGGTATGGTACAGGTCCATCTGTACCGGCCGTTCTCTGTTTCTCATCTGCTGGAAGCGATCCCCGAGAGCGCGAAAGTCATTTCCGTGCTGGATCGGACCAAAGAGCCGGGAAGCGTAGGTGAACCGCTGTACGAAGATGTGTGCTCCGCTCTGTGCGAGAGTCCCCGTGCCGTAAAAGTCCTGGGCGGACGATACGGTCTGTCTTCCAAGGATACCATTCCTGCCCACGTGAAAGCCGTGTTTGACAATATGGCAGGAGAACAGAAGAATCACTTTACTGTGGGCATTCATGACGACGTGACGATGCGCTCGCTTCCCATTGGAGACAATATCGTGACTTCCGGCAAGTCCATCTTGTCCTGTAAGTTCTGGGGGCTTGGCTCTGACGGCACAGTCGGTGCCAACAAGAACTCCATCAAGATCATCGGCGACAATACTGAGCAGTATGCACAGGCTTACTTTGAATATGATTCCAAGAAATCCGGCGGCGTGACCAAGAGCCATCTGCGCTTCGGGCACGAACCGATCCGCTCTACCTATTACGTGACCATGGCGGATTTCGTTGCCTGCCACAAGCAGAGCTACATGAAGAACTTCGATATCGTCGGGGAGATCAAAGAGGGAGGGACATTCCTTCTCAATACGGACTGGGATATGGCAGGTCTGGAAGAACACCTGCCGAACCGGGCCAAACGAATCCTTGCCCAGCGGAAGATCCGGTTCTATACCATCGATGCCACGAAGATCGCTACGGAGATCGGTCTCGGGAACCGGACAAATACCGTGCTCCAGTCTGCCTTCTTCAAACTCTCCGGGGTGCTTCCCATCGAGGACGCTGTGGACTACATGAAGAAAGCCATCGTCAAGACCTATTCCAAAAAGGGCGACAAGATTGTTAATATGAACTGCGCCGCTGTGGATGCCGGTCTGACTGCCGTAAAGAAGATCGAGGTTCCCGAAGCCTGGGCCTCTTTGGAAGACACCAAGGAAGTCATTGATGAGACACTTCCGAAATATATCCGGGAGATCCAGATCCCGTCCAACAATCAGGCGGGCGACCGGATCCCGGTCTCCGCATTCATGGATTATGCGGATGGTGTCCATCCGGTAGAGACCTCCAAATACGAACGCCGCGGAATCGCGACCTTCGTTCCGGAATGGATCCCCGAGAACTGTATCGGATGCAATATGTGTTCTCTGGTCTGCCCGCATGCGGCGATCCGGCCCTTCCTTCTGACCAATGAGGACGAGGAGAATGCGCCGGCAGGCTGCAAGACCCGGGAACTCAAAGGAAAAGGATTCGAGGAAGTCTCGCTGCGGATCCAGGTGGATCCAGTGGACTGCCAGGGCTGTGGCTCCTGTGCAAACTCCTGTCTGGCAAAAGAGAAGGCACTGGTTATGAGACCGCTGGAGTCCCAGATGGAACAGCAGCCGTCCTGGGACTATCTGGTGAGCCTGCCGGAAAAAGAGAATCCCATGAACAAGTTTACGGTCCGCGGAAGCCAGTATCAGCGTCCGCTGTATGAATTCAACGGATCCTGTGCCGGCTGCGGAGAAGCTCCCTATATGAAGCTGATGACACAGCTGTTCGGGGAGAGAATGTATATAGCCGATGCCACGGGATGTACCTATGTCGTAGGTTCTTCCTCTCCGACATTCCCCTATGCAAAGATGAAATCCGGCAGCGGTCCGGCTCCCTCCAACTCTCTGTTTGAGAACAACGCCGAGTACAGCCTGGGAATGTGTCTGAGTGTGGAGCAGATGCGCACGCAGGCCAAGACCCATGCCAGAGCGGTCATCGAGAGCACGAAGGATGAAACACTGAAAAGCGCGCTGGCACAATGGCTGGAGAAAGGCGATGATCCGCAGGAGACAAGAGCTGTTTCCGAGGCCGTGAAAGCCGCTCTGGCTGCCACGTCGGAAGACAATGAGGATGTCCGTTTCCTGAAAGACCGGACAGATGCCCTGGTGAAAAAGAGCATGTGGATGTACGGCGGTGACGGCTGGGCCTATGATATCGGATACGGCGGGCTGGATCATGTCCTTGCCTCCGGTATCGATGTCAATATCGTCGTCGTGGATACGGAAGTTTATTCCAACACCGGCGGACAGGCCTCCAAAGCAACGGCCATCGGTGCCGTGGCACAGTTTGCCAATGCCGGAAAATCCACGGCAAAGAAGGATCTTGGACGTATCGCCATGGCTTATGACAACGTGTACGTGGCACAGGTCGCCATGGGTGCCGATCCCAACCAGCTCATCCGCGCACTGAAAGAAGCGGAAGAGCATGCGGGGCCGTCTCTCATTATTGCCTATGCTCCCTGCATCAACCACGGCCTGTCCAACGGAATGGGCAAGTCCCAGAACGAGCAGAAACTCGCGGTGGAATGCGGATACTGGCCGCTGTGGCGCTTTATTCCGAAGAACCGTGAAGAAGGGAAGAACCCCTTTGTGCTGGACAGCAAGGAACCCAACGGAAAACTGCGGGAATTCATGATGGGCGAAGTGCGGTTCTCCGCACTGACCCGGACCTTCCCGGAACGGGCAGAAGTGCTGTTTGCCGAGGCAGAGGAGTTTACCGCAAAACGGTACGCTCAGTATAAAACCCTGGCAGAAAACAGCTGATCACAGAACAGAAAAACGATGGATCGGAACTTGATTGATGATCAATCTTCATTCCGATCCATCGTTTTTGTTTTGTTATCGGGTCTGACAGAGATACGAGTTCCACTCTTCCTCGGAGCGGTGTTCCCGGATGATCAGTCCGCTGTTTTCAAGCGCGTGGCAGACTTCCTCCGTCCGTTCGGCGACGATTCCGGAGACCAGAAGATAGCTGTCCGGCCCCATATACTCCGAAAACACAGGGGACAGTGGGATCACGACATCTGCCACCATGTTAGCCAGCACCAGGTCATAAGTTCCTTCGATCTGTTTTTTCATCCTCTTGTCCCGGAGGATGTCGCCCAGATAAACCTGGAAACGCGACTCGTCATAGCCATTGAAAGCAGCGTTTTCCATAGCGGCTTTCGGAGAACTCTCATCAATGTCGCATCCAACGACGGAAGCAGCACCCAGGCGGAGCGCTCCGATACTGAGGATCCCGGAGCCGCATCCGATATCCAAAACTGTTTTTCCCTCTACCGGAATCTGTTCCAGGAGAGAGAGGCACATCCTTGTGGTGGGGTGATATCCGGTGCCAAAGGTCAGACCGGGATCCAGAATAATGGGGAGACGGTCACCGGAGGGAGCGAGCCAGTGCGGTACGATCTCCAAACTGCTGCCCACCGGCTCTACCGCATAGTTTTCCTTCCATGCTTCTTCCCAGTCCTGTTCCGGAAGCAGATTCTGTTCCGGTTCGATCCCGGTGAGCTCTGTCAGCTGTCGGATCTTCTGAGACAGCAGAGCATCATTCTCCACATAGATCTTGAGCTGACAGATATCGGCATAGTGTTCGGCGAGTCCGGCATCCACCATTCCCCAGAACTGACGATTCTCATCCACAAATTCCTGGAAATCACGGGAGTCTTCGATCATATACTGAAACGACCCGTCCTCATCCAATATACTGCATAGCCGGTTCAGGTTTTCCGGCTGTGTTTTCAGTACCAGTTCCATCCACTGCATCACTCGTCACCTCATGAAAAAATCCCCGGTTACCCGGGGATGAATTGTTTTATGGTTATTCGCCGTCATCCACGATGAGACCGTAATCTGCACTCTTGCGCCGGTATACTACAGCGATAGGACCGTCAGCGTCATCTTTGCGGAATACGAAGAAATCATGTCCCAGCATGTTCATCTGCAGGATCGCTTCCTGTGCACTCATCGGTTTGATGGAGAACTGTTTGCTGCGGACGATGTTGAATTCATCGGGTTCATCCTCTTCTTCCACAGGTGCAATGTAAGCGGCTTCCTCCGCATATTTTTCCAGTGCGCCTTCCCGGATCCTCTTGGCAAGCTTGGTTTTGTTTTTGCGGATCTGACGTTCGATGGCGGCAACACCGGAATCGATGGAAGCATACATATCATTAGTCAGCTCGTTGGCACGGTAGTACATACCGTTGTTTTTGATGGTGATCTCGGCACGATACCGACCCCGTTCAATGCTGAAGGTAACGAATGCTTCTCCCTCATCGCGGAACAGTTTATCCAGCTTCCCGATCTTCCGAGTAGCATACGCTCTCAGATCTTCGGAAGAGTCCATTTTCTTCTCAGCGAATGTATATTTCATTGATAAATCCCCTTTCCGGCGGAATTGGAATCAGGAAAAACCCTGCTTCCTTATACAAAGTATACCATGCTGCAGGGATAATTAAAACAACCAATTGTTAAATTTGCTCAGAAACAGCGGGTTAACAGGGAAAAACCGCAGAAGAACGATGTCTTCTGCGGCGTAGTTTTTCTTACGATTCGTCCTCATAGGACGGTGTGGGAGGTTCGATCTCTTCCGGCTCGTCCAGCAGGAACTCTTCTCCTTCGGGAAGGGAAGGCGCCGGCTCGGCTGTCGCGGCTTCCGCTTTTTTCTTCTCTTTCCGTGCCTTGATCATACTATGGTATTCCAGCTCTTCCGGAACATATTTCAGATCGCGGATCTGTGCAAGCTCGGCACGGGGATCCACTACAGGCGGCCCGTAGGTCGTGACTTTCTTCACCATGGCAAGGGTGATGAGCAACAGGGCAAGAACAAAGGTCATTGCAGAGATCTTAGGCATCCAGGCGACGAGCGTGTCCGGACTGGAGGCTTCCAGAAGGGAAGTGCGGTCCTGGACCGCCAGATGGTAGACCAGAGGAACGCCGATGGAGATCACCAGCGGCCATTTGGACGGAATCTTGCCGAATACCGTCATGGTATAAATGATAGAGATCACGATATAAAGAAGGATGCTGACTGCTTTGACCCACCACACGGAGATATGTCCGGTCTCCAGGATGAAGAAGACCGCTTCCAGTACGATGGGAATGGAGGTCATCCAAAGACCGTGATTGGCAAAAACGGGTAGGAACACGATCAGCAGCAGAGCGCACAGGACCGGAAGGAACACCTGTGTGTAAGTTGTGCTGGTGATATGAGACCAGAAGCCCCAGTAGCCGATCAGACGAAACAGGATTGAAAGAGCTATCAGAAGCAGGGCACCGGAGAACAGAAAACCCTTCCGACGGAGGGTATAACGGATCTTGTCGGGCTTGCGAGGCTCCTGAAGTTTCGGCCCGGTAGGTATTTCCGGATCGGGTATGGGATTTGTAAGATTGGTTTCAGCCATGACACTGCCTCTTTTCCTTGCGGAACTGTCCTAGTAGAAGGAGGTTTCCGTTGATAAGAAGATTGTAGCACTATGAGAAAAATGTTTCCACTATGGAATGAAATGTGAGCCAATCCTATTTTGCATAGATCTGACCTACAATCCAGGTCATCACTCTTGTAGGGATGATACGGGTCAGGAAGACAAAGATCTTATATTTCCAGCCAAGCGTGCAAAGCAACGGCACGCGTCTCTGCAGGACTTTCCGGGCGACAAAGGCACCGGCCGCCTCGGAGGTGATACCGTTGAGCTCATCATGTTCCATGACCGCCACGGATCGGGAGATCCGTCCGCCATAAACATCATCACCCGCCGGACTTTTCTTTCGGGCGGAAGTGAAACCGGTGTGGATATCTCCCGGCATGATGGTGCAAGTTTCGATTCCGTAAGGCCGGATTTCCGGTGCAAGTGCCAACATATAGGTCCGTATAGCAGCTTTGGAAGCACTGTAGTAAGTCTGAAAAGGGATGGCAATGGGAGCAGCAACACTGGACATGCTGATGATCCTTCCGCTGCCCTGTTTTCGCATAATCGGAATCACCGCTTTGTTCATGCGGACCATGCCGAAGAAATTGACGTCGAACTGGCGTTCAGCGTCCTTTGTCTCCGTGAACTCCACTGCACCGGAGATCCCGAAGCCAGCGTTATTCACCAGAACATCAATGCGGCCTTCCCGATGTAGGATCTTCTGTACTGCATTCTGGACCTGAGACTCATCGGTCATATCCGTCTGGATATGGTGCAGTCTGGGATCAGTGCCTTCCGGACGCCGGCTTAGTTCGTAGACAACGCAGCCTCTCTCAGCGAGAAATCGTCCTGCCTGTAGCCCGATTCCGCTGGTGCCTCCGGTAATCACCACAACTTTAGACATGCCGCATACCTCCGTTAATAGTTAAAAAATTTGAATGAATTTACGATAGCATATCGCCTTGATCAAATCAAGACATTGCTGTGTGCAACAAGGAGGAGGATATCGAGCGGCAGAAACAGCGTGGAACGGAATTAATATATGTTAAGGTCGAATATGGTTGCAAAACGGTGTCAAAAAGAGTAAAATACAAAACACTAATGTGTTCGTATTGTGCATTATTTGGATCCGCAATCTATGCGGATCGGATTGCTCACAGGAAGGAGAATCGGCTGTGTTTGGTGCAGCCGAAAGAAAACAAGATGAAGATGAATTCAAAACGACTGATTTCACTACTTCTGGTTCTTGCCATGACTGTTGCACTGCTGTGTGTCGGTGTCTATGCAGATCCCGTTGACGAAACGGCAACCCCTGCAGCAGAGAATGCCTCGACAACAGAGACACAGCCCAATGCCGAAGCGCCGACGGCAGAAGAGCCTGCGGCTGTAGAACCGGCAACACCGGCACCGGCCACTCCGGCAACACCTGCGACTCCAGATCCCCGTACGGACGGTCAAAAAGTCCTGACGATCATCGGAGATTCCATTGCAGCCGGATACGGACTGAGCGAGAATGTGAACAGCCTGACCAATCAGTTTACCCTTCATGGAGCAACCATTGTGGACGGATCTTACCCTCAGATCCTGAGAGATGAGGGCGGTTTTGATGTTGTCCATAAAGATGCACGTGAATCCTATACAGCCATCAATTTCCTGAGAATGATCGACGAGGAATATGACAACGAGCTTGCGCAGCCGAAGAACTATTATCTTCGCTGGCTGTCCGAATGCACGTTCTTCCTTCCGAAAATATTCGGAAGCCCTACCAACGATACGGAAAACCTGAAAGCCAATATCAAAAATGATATCGCCACTGCCGATGCCATCGTCATCAATCTTGGTAATAACGATACCTTCACGATGGCGCTGCTGGACTTCTTCCTGCGTTCGGAATACTACGTGTATGGTATGGCGGCACAGCCGGCACTGAGTGCACTGAAAGGAAAACTCAATGCAGCGACTTCGCTGAATGACCTGATCCAGATGTTTGGCGGAACCTATGCCGATATCTTCACCAAAGAGGAAGAATATCTCCAGCTGTTCAAGAAGAATATGGACCGCATGATCGGAGTCATCCGGAAAATGAATCCCACAGCTGAGATCTACTACATGGGTATGTACAATACCTTTGAATATGCTCAGCCGGAAGATGATGCAATCCGTGACTTCCTGTATCAGGCTGGCGTGGATCTGTGCAACAAACTGGAAGTCTATGCCAAACAGGAATGTGCATACAGAAATGATATTCATTACGTAGACGTGCTGGGAACCCAGGTATGGAAGTCTGACACCATCTACAGTCCCAGTTACTGGCTTCGTTTCCTGGTTCACTGTCATCCGGACTATGATGGACACCGCTTTATGGCTGAACAGCTGATGAATGCCATGTCACTGGACACTGACGCCAATTGTCCACTGGCGAATTTTATCGATCTTATTCCGACGGGCTGGTATCATGAGCCCATCGACTATGTTCTGAGACGTGGAATCATGGATGGTATGACCGATCATATGTTCGGTCCTGAAGTTACATTGACCCGAGCCATGGTCGTGACCATGCTCTATGCAATGGATGGGAAACCTTCGGTAAACAGCCTCAGTCCCTTTGGGGATGTTCAGGCAACGGACTGGTTCGTTAATCCGGTGGTTTGGGCAGCGGATAACGGAATCGTATCCGGATATGATGACGGAAGTTTCCGCCCAAGCAATGCCGTGACCCGAGAGGAACTGGCGACGATGCTGAGAAGTTACGCCGGTTACAGAAAAATGGATGTTACCGCTAATGGTGATCTTTCCAAATTTGCCGATCAGGCCGCAGTCAGCGGATGGGCAAACGAAAGCGTATCCTGGGCAGTAGGACATGGAATCATTAACGGACGTGACGGTAACCGGATTGCCCCGAAAGGCACTGCGACCCGCGCAGAAGCGGCCACCATGTTTACCCGTCTCTGCCAGAACGTCCTGTAACAGACACACCAACAATCGAGTAAACAACGAAGATCCTCTAATCGACCGTATCAGGTATGATTAGAGGATCCTTTTATCTGCGCAGAAAGATATCATTTATGTGATGATTAGAGACCTGAAAAATGAAAAGAGGAGATATTTTCCAGAATGCTCGAATTAGTTGAAGCACCCGCTGTCGACGAAAAGGCGCACTGAACCACAAGCAAGGCTAAGGAGCAGTCAAAGGAACGATAAAACAGAATGTCCAGGAAGACACAACTGTGCAAGATACAGAGTTGTGTTTTTTCATGGAAAGAGAACTGCATTTATGCCTGTTTTTGTTTTGTCACTGTATTGCGGCACTAACAGGGGAATGATATAATTTCATAGTTGTATTTTATCGCTGCGGCAGCCAGCTGCAGGAAAGGAAATGTGTATGAAAAATCAAGAAAAAACCATGGAAAAGATCGTGGCGCTGTGCAAGAACCGCGGATTCATTTTCGCCGGAAGTGAGATCTACGGTGGACTTGCCAACACCTGGGATTTCGGGCCTTTGGGAGCAGAGTTGAAAAACAACGTGAAAAAGGCCTGGTGGAAGAAGTTCATCCAGGAAAATCCGTACAACGTGGGGCTGGATTCCGCCATCCTCATGAATCCGCAGACCTGGGTCGCTTCCGGACACCTCAGCGGTTTCTCGGATCCGCTGATGGACTGCCGTGAGTGCAAGGAACGCTTCCGCGCAGACAAGCTCATTGAAGACTGGGCAGAGGAAAACGGTGTGGAACTGCCGAAACCCATCGATGCCTTTTCACAGACAGAGATGAAAGAGTATGTGGATGAGCACAAGATTCCGTGCCCCACCTGCGGAAAGCACAACTTCACTGATATCCGTCAGTTCAATCTGATGTTCAAAACATTCCAGGGAGTTACCGAAGATGCGAAGAATACCGTCTATCTCCGTCCGGAGACCGCACAGGGAATCTTCGTGAACTTCGCCAACGTCGCCCGTACTACCCGGAAAAAGCTGCCCTTCGGCATCGGCCAGGTGGGCAAGAGCTTCCGTAACGAGATCACTCCGGGCAACTTCATCTTCCGTGTTCGCGAATTTGAGCAGATGGAACTGGAGTTCTTCTGTGAGCCGGGAACCGATCTGAAATGGTTTGATTACTGGAGAAGCTACTGTCATGATTTTCTGCGGTCCATCGGACTGCAGGAGGAAAATCTCCGGGCAAGAGATCATGATCCGGATGAACTGGTCTTCTATTCCAAGGCGACCACGGACTTCGAGTATCTCTTCCCCTTCGGCTGGGGTGAACTCTGGGGCGTTGCGGATCGTACCGATTACGACCTGGGCCGTCATCAGGAGACTTCCGGACAGGATCTGACCTATTACGATACTGAAAAGAACGAACACTACATTCCGTATGTCATCGAGCCGTCTCTCGGCGTGGAACGCTGCGTGCTGGCCGTGCTGTGTGATGCATATGATGAGCAGGTCGTGGGACAGGATAAGAAGGGCAAGGACGATGTCCGTACCGTGCTCCATCTGAGCCCCGCACTGGCACCGTTCAAATGCGCCATTCTGCCGCTTTCCAAGAAGGAAGTGCTTACGGGACCGGCTATGGAACTGTATCAGGAACTTTCCAAAGAGTTCTCCTGCGACTTTGATGTGACCGGATCCATCGGCAAGCGGTACCGCCGTGAGGATGAGATTGGAACACCGTTCTGCATTACCTTCGATTTCGACACTGTCGGAGACGAAGAGGCAGGAAAACCAGCCGATCACTGTGTCACGGTCCGTGACCGCGATACGATGGAACAGGTTCGCATCCCCATCGAGGAAGTCAAAGCGTACATTCAGGAACGCATTAAGTTCTGATGGAAAACGAAAAGGATCTCTCCAACAAGGAGTTTAAGGAAACCGCCGGAATGCAGTTTGCCCGTGCAGTCAAGCCTGCCGGATGCATTCTGCTTCTGCTGATCCTGATCGGAGTGCTGTATCTCTGCTTTACCAGTGGGACCGATCCCATTCCGGGATATGAGGCACCGCAGGGTACGGAGTATTACAGTGACCACCTGGACGAACTTCAGACGGAACTGCAGGAACATGTGTTCCCGCAGCTGGACGGAGAAGAAGACAGCCGGGTAGAGAACGGAAAGCTGACGGTCATTCTGGAAAACGAGTCCTTCGCAGTATCCCGCTCCGCAATCCTCCGATACTATGAGGAAAAACTCTTTGATTTTCAGCGAGCGGACAAATGAAAACGTAAAATCCATAAACGGATATAATAGGAGATAAAAGGTTGAAACAATAAAGAATAGGTAAGGAGCAAAAAGAAAGCGCAAAAATCCTAGCCCCTCAGAAAGGGACTTTATAAGATGATAAGCATTTAGTATAATCTACGTGACGCTGGGCGCCACGAGATAGCCTTGCCTTTGTAAAATGAAGATGGCCTCCTCCACAGAAACGGTTCTTTGCCTCGGTGGAGTGTTAATTTGAGCATAAAGCTCGGGATTGTAGGGTTCATTCTTCTTGAGAATGTTGTAAATAGCCGTAAGCAGCATTCTTGCAATGGCAATAATCGCTTTTTTGTGACCCCGGCGTTTTTTCAGATTTTCGTAGCGCTTGCGGATCTCGGGATTGCTTTTTTTGCGAATTGCACACAGTGCACACTGGACAAGTAATGGCTTGATGTATGCTCCGGCTTTGCCAATTCTGGTAGTTTTTTTCTTGCCGGCACTCTCATTGTTTTGCGGTGTAAGACCAGCCCAGGAGCAAAGATGCTTCGAGGACGGGAACACGGACATATCCACTCCAATTTCAGAGATAATGCCAATTGCAGCATAGGACTGGATACCCGGCACTGACATAACAAGCTCGAGCTGCGGAAGGTAGTTTTCAG
>Ga0326511_10002182_pt1 | contig 16040 bp, 17 predicted proteins | sample 0_2496_0518_D_FD_203701 | JGI IMG/M metagenome (GOLD analysis project Ga0326511, IMG submission 203701) | Bovine rumen microbial communities from UC Davis, California, United States - 0_2496_0518 | ecosystem: Host-associated > Mammals > Digestive system > Stomach > Rumen | place: USA...
CGAGGAATGGACTGAATAGTCCGTATATAATCAAAGAAAATTAAGTATTAACAAACAATTTTGCCGTCCTTCGGATGGTGCCATATCACTATGGCATTATCTGGTACGGCGTTTACAGTAAACTTACGAAGATTCCGTTCCGGTTAAAGATGTGGAACATGCAAAATCTTTTAGCGCAAAATGTGATGACTTGGTTGTAGAGGCCCCTCGTGAACTAAAGTACGTGAGAAAATGTTTGTCTGATAGATTTTGTGGCAGCGTTTGGGCAGTTGTTGTAATGGTCTGTGTGCTTATGGTGGCGGCAACATGGATTATAAACATGATATTCAGGCTTGAAGTAGTACAATGGGAGAAAATAGTCTTTTCATCATTTATTCTTTTGGCAATTGTTTTGTTTGCGTTTGGGGTGGTATATCTCCTATGTGACTCTCAAAAGAAGTGGGGTGAAAAGTGCTTCCCGTTAAAAATGAAAGTGTTGGATTTTGAACAGCAGATGGGAAAAGAGCGTTTTGAATTGAAAAATGCTCAAAATATTGCATATAGAAGGAGTGTGGAACAACAGCTGGATTTAAAGCGCAGGTATGAAATGATGAGGATTGAAGAAGAACAATATGAGGCTGAAACGAGACGGAAAACCATGCAAAAGAAACTGGAAATTTTGGACAATATAGCGTCCAAGCTGGCGATGGAATCATCGCATAAGTCGCAATAAATAATCAAACCTCTTTTATGGGTTATGGGATTCGACCTATAAGAGTGTTGTTATAAAGTGAATCCCTATTATCTGACCAAAAACTAGTGTGTTTATGGTTAACTATCAAAAACCAAGTGTTTTGGCAGAGAGTACGATCCAGATGGCAGAGTGCAAACCTAATAGTAAGCCATGTGGACGCCCTTGCAATCCGCCAAAACCGGGAGGACGTTAATGGCCTCCTATGCCAGATAGCCAAGATTATCTATCTGGCATTTCTTGAAATTGTTTTCATATGTATTATAAGAAACGTTCTACAATATTATTCAGGCTCTACGATGATTTTGGATATCTTACCGACAATAGGAATTTTGGATATAGATATGCCAATGCACCAGTCGTTGGAGATAAAATTCTCTCTTTGAGCGGGGCTATCATGCTACAGTGCTTGGGACATGAGGCTAGGACTGTAGAAGATGTTGCAAAGTGTGCGATAGTGGAATTTTCCGGTGTTGAGTATTCCGTTTTGCTTGATGATATTAGAGAATTATTTGACGAACTAGTTGATGGGGGTTTTCTTGTCAAAGGCATAAGTGTTGAGGAGTGCAGGCAAAAAGAATTGACCGAGCCGTCAGTCTCTGATATTGCCAGTTTTTCTGTGGCATCGAACCGGAAAAAACGTGTGGAAGAGTCGACGCAGGAATTTTTGCAAAGCCATTTTGGTGATATGCCATTTCCTGTAAGTGTCCATCTTGAGATAGTTGGCGCATGTAATGAGAAATGTATCCATTGCTATATTCCAGGGGAAAACAAGCTCGGTGTTATGCCGATTGATTTGTTTGAGAACATTGTCAGACAGTGTGTCGAACTGAATATTCTTCATATTACGATAAGTGGGGGAGAGCCGTTGTTGCATCCTGAGATTATGACAGTGTTGTCTAGGTGTAGGGAGTGTGATATGTCGGTAAATATATTGAGTAATTTAACTATGCTTACCGATGATATAGCAAAGGAAATGAAAATGAATCCATTGTTGGGCGTTCAGGCTTCATTGTATTCAATAGATGAAAAAGTTCATGATTCCATTACTGGTGTTGAAGGAAGTTGCAAAAGAACGCAACGCTCAATACTTAAACTAATACACTTGGGCATTCCTGTCCAGATAAGCTGTCCTATAATGAGACAGAACCTGGATAGTTATAGGGGTGTGGTTGAATGGGGGCATAAAAATGGAGCATTGGTGAGTGCGGACTATGTTATTATTGGAAGATCTGATTGTACAACAGCTAATTTAAAATGTAGGATTCGTCCGGAAGACATTTTTTCTATTATCAGAGATGAACTGCGAAATCCTGCAAATCGTGCAAAAGAAGAAGCGGAGGTCAGGAAAAATAAATTGCGTACACAGGATGACTATATATGTAGCGTTTGTGGCTCTTCTATCTGTGTTGGAGTAAATGGGAATGTATTTCCTTGTGCAGGATGGCAAGGCTGTGTACTTGGAAATATAAAGAATGATTCGTTGAAACATATTTGGTTCTCTTCGGAGAAAGCTGTGTGGTTACGGTCTTTGAAAAGAAAAGACATAACGAAATGCAAAATGTGCAAATATCAGGAATATTGTGCACTATGCCTTGTACGGAATGCAAACGAGAGCGAAAGTGGTAATCCATTGGAAGCGAATGAGTTCTTCTGTAAAGTGGCGCAGATGAAAGAGAAGATACTTTGCAATGGTCAGTAACAGACTAAAAATCAATAAAGTATACCTGATAATAGACGATTTCGTTATTTACAGGGACTTTTGGTGTCGTTAGTGCGATTGTCAGCGCAACCTTAAGTGTTATTTTTAACGTAAGGTATATCGTCATCTGGAAATAAAACTAATATATTTGAAATCAAAAAACATTAATTTTATATGGCAAAGAAAGCTTTAATTACTGGTGTGACCGGACAAGACGGTTCATATTTGAGTGAGTTCCTTCTGGAGAAGGGCTACGAAGTACACGGCATCATCCGCCGTTCTTCCGTGGACTTCCGCGAGCGCATAGCGCACCTGGAAGGCAAGCCGCACTTCCACCTGCACTACGGCGACATGGGAGATTCGATGGGCTTGGTTCAAGTTATCCGCAAGGTGCAGCCCGACGAGATATACAATCTGGCGGCCCAGAGTCACGTGCAGGTGAGTTTCGACTCGCCGGAGTTCACGGCTGACGTGGACGCCACGGGTGTACTGCGCATCCTTGAAGCGGTTCGGGCCTGCGGCTTGGAGAAGAGCTGCCGCATTTATCAAGCCAGTACCAGCGAGCTGTACGGCAAGGTGGAGGAGGTGCCGCAAAACGAGAACACGCCGTTCCACCCCTACAGTCCGTATGCCGTGGCCAAGCAGTATGGCTTCTGGATAGTGAAGGAATACCGCGAGGCATACAATATGTTCTGCTGCAGTGGCATCCTGTTCAACCATGAGAGCGAGCGACGCGGCGAGACGTTCGTGACGCGCAAGATCAGTCTTGCCGCGGCCCGCATCTCGCAGGGGCTGCAGGACTGCCTCTACCTGGGCAATATGGACAGTCTCCGTGACTGGGGATATGCCAAGGACTACGTGGAATGCATGTGGCTCATCCTTCAGCAGAAGGAACCTGAAGATTTCGTGATTGCTACGGGTGTGCAGCACAGTGTTCGCGAGTTCACGCAGCTGGCTTTCCGCCATGCTGGGATTGAACTGAAGTTCGAGGGTGAAGGCGTCAACGAGAAAGGCATCGTGGTGAGTGGTCCGGAGAAGTTGATAGGCAAGACCGTGGTGGCTGTGAGTGAGGACTTCTACCGTCCTACCGATGTCGTCAATCTCTGGGGTGACCCCACCAAGGCCAAGGCCAAGCTGGGCTGGAATCCGAACAAGACCAGCTTTGAAGAACTGGTGAAAATCATGGTGGAGGCGGATATCGCCAAAGTGGCCGCGGAAGGTGCCGCACACAAGGTGCGCATGAACCTGGCGGAGTACCTCGAGAAGGGCATCGTGAAATAAAGAACGACCCACACGGACTGACTTCATGTCTCACACAGGCTGCTCTTCTAATTTCACGCAGATTACACGGATTGCACAGATATGCTCGCCGTTGGCGAGTTAGGCTGCCGCAGGCATGAATCTGTGACATCTGTGGAATCTGTGTGCCGAAAAAAAAGTCCGTGTGATAGATGAAAATTATTTTTAGTGTGGTAAAATATTTACAAAATGAATAAGGATTCGAAGATTTACGTGGCGGGGCACCACGGACTGGTGGGGTCTGCCATTTGGAATAATCTGAAGGCCCGCGGGTACAATAACCTTGTGGGCCGTTCTCACAAGGAGCTGGACCTGACGGACCAGTATGCCGTGAAGAAATTCTTCGACGAGGAACAGCCGGATGCCGTGGTGCTGGCGGCCGCCTTCGTGGGAGGTATCATGGCCAATATGCTCTACAGGGCTGACTTCATCATGATGAATATGAAGATCCAGTGCAATGTAATCAGCGAGGCCTACGCCCACGGGGTGAAGAAGCTGCTGTTCCTGGGAAGCACCTGCATATACCCCAAGAACGCGCCGCAGCCCATGAAGGAGGACTGCCTGCTGACGTCGCCGCTGGAGTACACCAACGAGGAGTACGCCATAGCGAAGATTGCGGGTCTGAAGATGTGCGAGAGCTACAACCTGCAGTACGGCACCAACTATATCGCCGTGATGCCCACCAACCTGTATGGACCCAACGACAACTTCCATCTGGAGAACAGCCACGTGATGCCCGCCATGATGCGCAAAGTATACATGGCGAAGCTGATTCACGACGGTGAATGGGACAAGATACGCCGCGACTTGGCTATCCGTCCCGTTGGCGCCAATATCAAGGAGGGTGGTGAGCAGGTGCGCTACGTGATTGACGGCAACAGCGATGAAGCGTTGATACGCAAGATATTGGCGTGGTACGGCATCGAAGATAACAAGGTGACCCTGTGGGGTACTGGCAAGCCGCTACGTGAGTTCCTGTGGAGCGAGGATATGGCGGATGCTTCGGTGCATGTCTTGCTGAATGTGGACTTCAAGGACATCATCGGTGTGGAGAAATATTCTTCTGTGCACTACGGTGTGTCGGCGGACGGTGTGGTGGACCGCAACCACAGCACCGGACGTGGCGGATACATCCCCTCACTGGGCGAGATCCGCAACTGCCACATCAATGTGGGTACGGGCAAGGAACTGTCCATACGCAGACTGTCCGAGCTGGTGGTGAAGGCCGTGGGATTTGAAGGCGAGGTGGCATTCGACGCCTCCAAACCTGATGGCACCATGCGCAAGCTGATCGACGTGAGCAAGCTGCACTCCCTGGGCTGGACACACAAGGTGGAGATAGAGGAGGGAGTAGCTAAGCTTTTCCAGTGGTATAAGGGGAGTTTGAATGCCTAAGAAGGTCTTCGTCAGCGGTTGCTATGACCTGTTGCACTCGGGGCATGTGGAGTTCTTCCGTCAGGCGGCGGAGTACGGCGACCTCTATGTGGGTATTGGCTCTGACGCGACGATACTGCACTACAAGGGGCATCGCACGATGTTCGACGAGCGCGAACGCCTCTTCATGGTGAAGAGCATACGCTATGTGAAGGACGCCTATATCAATGCCGGCAGCGGCATCATGGACTTCGTGCCCACGGTGGACAGTCTGCGGCCCGACATCCTGGTGGTGAACGAGGACGGCGCCACGGAGGAGAAACGGCGGTTCTGCGAGGGACGCGGTATGGAGTACATCGTGCTGAAGCGCGACCCTCACGAGGGGCTGGAAGCCCATAGCAGCACCGCCATCAAGGAGCGGCTGTGCAGGATACCCACAAGGCTGGACCTGGCAGGGACATGGATTGACCAGCCCTATGTGTCGTGTTATGCACCGGGCTGGGCCATCACCATATCGTTGGAACCCACCTTCGAGGTGCGTGAACGTTGCGGACTGAGTACCAGCACCCGCAATATGATCAGGAAAATATGGCCGGTGCAGCTTCCCGATATGGAACCCGAGACGTTGGCACGTCTGATGTTCTGTTATGAAAACAACCCCGAGCGGAATGACGGCATTATCAGCGGCGCCCAGGATGCCATAGGCATCTGCGTACCTGGGCTTTGTCGCCATTGGTATGACAACCAGTACTGGCCGTCGAAGATAGAGGCCTGCCAGGACGAGGCCGTCCTTTCGTGGCTGGAGGGACATCTGGCGATGATACCCATGGAGCCGCGGCGGCCGGGCTGCAGTGTGGTGGAAGGAAAGGATGTCACTGAAGAGAAGGTGAAGGCGCTTGCTGCCGCTGCTGACAGGTGCTGGGAGGCTATCCTGGCGCGGGACCTGGAGGGGTTTGCGAGAGCCTATAAGGACAGCTTCAATGCCCAGACGGCGATGTTCCCTGCCATGGTACAGGGAAGCGTCCGGTCGTATATCGACAGGTATCGTGATTCTGTGCTGGCGTGGAAGATGCCTGGCGCCGGTGGCGGAGGCTACCTCGCCTGTGTGGTGGAGGACGCGAGGGTCTTCTGTAAGGAACACCCCGAGGCCATCGTGCTGACGATACGACGTTCAAGGTTTTAGGAGATGACCGCAATTGTGAGTCTGTACCGGAAGCGATTATGGCAATTTGTATGATGTCGAAGAAAGAAATTAAAGAAAATCATTGGTCAATTAATGTTTTGATAGAAAACGCAAAGTGCTGGTTTTGTGGCAGGAAATAAAAATAGTCTAATAAAATGTGGCAAAAATATTGTCGTATGAAAAATATTTTGTAATTTTGCCACGTCAAATCGATAATGGAAGAAAGTGGAAAATGGAAGAAAGACTCGTTGTTGCCAGTAATATCAAGCGTCTGCGTGAAGCTAGTGGCTTTACGCAGGAAAGTGTTGCCAACTATTTGGGAATAAAGCGCTCTGCCTATTCCAATTACGAGACCGGAGAGCGAGAGCTGCCATTAAATCTGATGGAGAAGATAGCGGATTTGTACGGCTGTGATATGTATGACCTCTATAGTGAAGATGGTAATGTGGTGGGTGCAATGCTTGCTACGGCTTTTCGTGTAGATACGCTCTCGCGGGAGGATATGGAACAGATTGCAGCCTTTAAGCGTATTGTGAACAATTCGTTGAAAATGGATAATCTGTTGGCCAGATGAGGAAGATGACAGTATCAGAAGCTGAGACCTTGGCCGCCAAGTTCCGATATGATAACGGATTAAGCCTGTCGGAGCCCATCAATGCCAAGATGTTGATTCGCAAACTTAATATCACGCTGGTTTACAGGAGGCTATCGGAAAAGTCCTATGGTATCAGCTGCAAGTCGACCACGGGAAAAATGTTCATGCTCATCAATAGCAATTCAACTCGCGGAAGGCAGCATTTCACGATTGCGCACGAGTTGTACCATTTGTATTTCGACGAAAATCCTGTTCCTCATATGTGTTGTGGAGGCCCCGCTACAGGAGAGGAGAGGAATGCGAATCGCTTTGCCTCTGCGCTGCTGATGTCCCGGGAGGGAATTCTTTCCAGTATCAGTGGAGAGGAAATTACAGCCCATACCGTGAACATCGCTACAGTTCTTAGAATGGAGCATCTTTTTGGGGTGTCGCGAAGTACGTTGTTGATAAGATTGAAGGATATGGGGCTGATAACTTCGGCCCGATATGAGGAACTTTGTGGACTTCCCGTGAAGGAAACAGCAAGGGAGTGGGGATACGATTCGGCTTTGTATGAACCCGGCAATGATGGCATTGTGGTTGGTGACTTTGGAGAAAAGGCCCGAATGCTGTTTGAAAACGGCATAATTTCTGAAGGTCACTATAACGAGTTGATGAATATACTGTATGGCGATGATGGGGAAGAAAACTAAGATAGTGCTGGATGCGGATGTGATTGTCCATTTTGCCAAAGGCGGTAAACTGGATATGCTTCCCCGAATACTGCCTGAGTATCAGTTTATGGTGCTGGACGTGGTGAAGAAGGAGATTCCCGTCCTTGTCTTATCTGTCTTGCAGAAATGTATTTCGCAAGACAAGACTATAGTGGAGGAGGTTTTTGGCAAGACTCCAGGTGAGATAAGGGACTTTGCCCGTCTGATAGCAAAAGAAGGTATGGCTTTGGGACGTGGTGAGAGTGCCTGCATGGTGTATTGTCTTTATCATCACGATGTCGTTGGAAGCAGTAATACTAAAGATGTGACTGTTTATTGTGAGGAGAATGGAATTACATATCTGACCACATGCGATTTTTTGTATTATGCCATCAAACGGGGTTTGATGACGAAGGAAGAGGCGGAGGTGTTTATCTGTGAGGTTCGGAGAATGGGGAGTTTTCCCCCAATAGTGGATTTTGACAGGTACGTCTGTTCGAAAATATAGTTTATCATCCTATTTATAATCTTAAATTAAGGCTAGTGCGAGGCACTGGCCTTTGATTACCTGTTGTCATGAAACTGGTGGAAAGGAAGTATTTGCTTCCGTTTATTGCTATCACCTCGCTGTTTGCGCTGTGGGGATTTGCGAACGACATCACAAATCCGATGGTGGCGGCGTTTCAGACGCTGATGGAGCTGCCCGCGGCGAAGGCGAGTCTGATACAATTCGCCTTCTATGGCGGTTATGCCACGATGGCGGTGCCTGCGGCACTGTTCATCCGTCGCTACAGTTACAAGAAGGGCATCCTGTTGGGATTGGCGCTGTATGCTGTTGGTGCCTTCCTTTTTATCCCGGCGGCTGCGCAGCAGAGCTTTATGTTTTTCTGCTTTAGCCTGTATATCCTGACCTTCGGTCTTGCATTCCTGGAGACGACGGCAAGTCCCTTCATCCTGTCCCTGGGTGCCAAGGAGAATGCCACGCGGAGACTGAATCTCGCGCAGGCCTTCAATCCGCTGGGGTCGCTGGCCGGTATGGCGGTGGCGTCCATGGTGGTGCTGCCCAACCTGCTCTCGGATGCCCGTGATGCGGCTGGCAATATCATCTTCCCTGCACTCTCCGAGTCCGAGAAAGCTTGTATACGCCTCCATGACCTGGCGGTGATACGTGACCCGTACGTGATGCTGGGGATTGTGGTGGTGGTGATGTTCGTCATCATAGCCCTTGTAAAGGTTCCCACCACCCATCTGCATGGTGCAGGGCAAAATGATTTTCGCACTACCCTGCAAAATCTTTGGCATAATAAGATATACCGTGAGGGGGTGCTGACACAGATGTTCTATGTGGCGGCACAGATTATGACGTGGACGTTTATCATCCAGTATGCCGACAACCTGGGCATTGACAAGGCGACGGCGCAGAACTACAACATCGTGGCGATGTGTCTGTTCCTCTGTGGACGATTCCTCTCCACCTGGCTGATGAAGTATGCCGACGGACGTCGGTTGCTGACAATCTTCGGTATAGGAGCGGCATTGTGTACATTGGGAGCCATCCTTATCGTGGGCAAGGCAGGCCTCTTTTGTCTGGTGGGCATCAGCCTGTTCATGAGCCTGATGTTCCCCACCATCTACGGCACCGCCTTGGAGAAGGTGAGCCTCGGGGATGCCTCCTTGGGTGCGGCGTTCCTGGTTATGGCCATCGTTGGCGGCGCCTTGATGCCACCGCTGCAGGGGATGATTATCGACTGTGGTACCATTATAGGCCACCCGGCGGTGAATGTCAGCTATGTGCTGCCGTTGTTGTGTTTCGTGGTGGTGACGATTTATGGAATAAGAAGCAGGAAAGTATGAAGAGATATTGTCAGACTTTGACCCTTGTGGATGACGAGGAGATGATAAAGAAATACGTAGAAGCCCATAAGCATGTATGGCCCGAGGTGATTGAGGGACAACGAGAGGTGGGAATAGTGGACATGCAGATATACCGTCGTGGACGTATGTTGTTCATGATCATGGACACGGTGGACGGATTCGACTTTGAACAGGATATGTCCCGTCTGGCGACACTCCCCCGTCAAGCCGAGTGGGAGGCCTATGTCGCCCAGTTCCAGGGCGCGTCGGCCACCGCCCGTAGCGACGAGAAATGGCAGATGATGGAGAGGATATTCGACTCGAATGATGGATGATACTGATGTTAGATTGTGTGGGTGGATTTCTAATAGTATGATAATTGACGATTTGTTGCTCAATCGTGTGTCTGCGCAGGCGAAGGATTCTCCTCGCCTGCGTATGAACTTTAATTTCCACCAGTCGCTGGAGGATAAGTGCCATCGGATGTTAAACGCTGTAGAGCCCGGAACCGTGATGCCCATACACAGACATAAGAGTTCTTCTGAGACCTGCATCTGCATTCGTGGACACTTCGAGGAATACTTCTACGATGAGCAAGGCAACCTCACAGACTCCATTGATATGGTGCCGGGCGGGGTAGTGCTGAATATTGAGAAAGGGCAGTGGCATAGCTTGAAGTGCCTTGAGAGCGGAACGGTCCTGTTTGAGGCGAAAGAGGGCCCTTATGAGCCGCTTCAGGACTGTGATGTTCTAAGCGTTCAACCTTGACGTTAACCATAACGATAACTATTACCTCACACAGATAGCACAGATAGCACAGATTTTTTTTCGAGCACGGATTTACACGGATTATTTCATACAGATGCTTTGTTTGCTATAACCTAAGTGGTTTTGAGAACAAGCTCTCAACTCACTTATGCTATACCGGACCATTGCAAACAAGCAATATTGTATTTGTCAATACTTGCATTTGTAAGAAGGAAATACAAACTTATAGTGATGATAAAAGTACTGAAAGCCTTGTGGCAATTCTGTAGCTTTGTGTTTTGGCCGCAGAGGAGACCATGGAAGTAGGGGTATTTGTATGTAGGAGACATAAGGGTAAGGGTCATTAAGTAAGACGGCGGCCATCCAGCGTAAATCTGGGTGGCCGTCTTACTGTTTATGTACAAAACTGGATTACCTTTGGCCGTGATAAAATCATCTTGTCGCTCCCCTAAAAGACACGGCCAACATTTTATCTGATATGGCGTTGATTACATCAAGTTCACGATTCGATTTTGCTTCAAGAAGATGAAAATATTTGTTTTTTGTGGTTTGAAAATCAAAGAATTATAACATTATACGTTAATTGTTGTTTTTTTTTATTATTTTTGCAACAATAAATTGTAAAAAAAATGTCAACAATAATACGCTCGTCGGTAAAAGAACCTTTTGATCCTTCTTCTCTGAAAACAGAGGTTAAGAATGCTACAATTGGCCTTTTGGTGGACATGTTGAAAAAAAATTTAATCGACCTGAATCCCGAGTTCCAAAGAAGTAAGGATTTATGGGGAAGTACGAAGAAAAGTCAATTAATAGAATCAGTTTTAATGGGGCTTCCCCTGCCAAGTTTCTACTTTTACATTGATGAAGCGCAAAAGAAGTGGGTTGTTATAGATGGTTTGCAGAGGCTATGTAGTTTGCAGAGTTTTATGGTTGACAAAACTTTACAATTGCAAGGTCTTGAGTTTTTAAACAACAAAAAGTTTGGCAAGTATTTTGACGATTTTGATTACTTTGATCAACTGGCTATAACGATGCATCCTGTAACTTTGAATATTCTGTCAGGGGACACTTCTGCAAAAGCACGATACATAATCTTTCAGCGTGTTAACTCAAGAGGCACACAGTTGAATTCTACAGAAATGCGCAATGCCCTTTATCAAGGGCCAGCCACATCTCTTATCAGTAGAATGGTTGAGGAAAAGTCATTTGTGGAGTTGGTAACATCACAAATTGGTACAACCAGGATGAAAGACAAGGAATTCGTATCTAGGTTTCTATTATTTTATCTTTTTAGCTACCAGAAATACGATGGACATTTGGACATTGCTATAAGTGAAACATTGGATTATATCAATAAAAAGATGTCCAGTGAAAGACAGAATGAGGTATATTCATCGTTTTGCAGGGCAGTTGATGCATGTAAGTATTTATTGGGAGCTGATGCATATCGCAAGCCTAATAATGAAAGCAGTATTCAAAGAAAGAATATCGTTTCATTAGCTGTCTTTGAAATGCTGGCGGTTACAATTGCACAAATGTCTTGTGGCGATTTACATGCTTTGAAAGAAAAGAAAGATATTTTTGTACAATTCTATAGACAGATGTTTAAGGACGATTTACTGCAACGTTATCTGACGGGAGGAACCAGTAAGATTCCTGCGGTGGTATACCGTTTCGAGAAAATGAAAGATGTGATTACCCGAACGCTTAATAGTTAAATTCAATGATAACAAAATATTCTATCCATAATTTTAAAAATCATGCGAATACTTCGCTTGAGTTGTCTGCGGTAACATTATTGACAGGCATGAATGGTTCGGGTAAATCCTCTATTCTACAGTCCATGCTTTTATTGAGAGATACCTATATGGACACTCATCAGTTGTCGACATTGTATTTGAAAGGTAATTCTTTTTCTGTTGGACAAACCAAGGATGCTGTCAATTACAACTGCAAGGAAGAAATGGACAAACTGCGTTTGCAGATTGAGATGAACGATGGGAAGGAATACGGTTTTACATATTTATACGATAAACCAGAAAGCAATGCCTTGGTTGCGGATGCAGATTACATGGATGAAAAAAAAGAAGGCTTTCCCTATATTCCACTATTCACAGAGAGGTTCCAGTATTTAAGCGCATTTCGGAATGGTCCTCAGCCGTTATATGACAGTGATACTGACATTGTGGACTCCCATAAGCAATTGTCGCATAAAATGGGACGAGGCGAAATGGTCGTGTATTTTTTAAGCAAGTATGGAGATGATATGTTGCCTATTGATGGTTTATGTTATGACACCAATTCCCCTCACACCATTAGACGGCAGACCGAGTGTTGGCTGAATGAGATTTCGTCGGGTTTACAAGTGCAAATTAATCAGAATGGATCTCAATATGAGATACGTTATGGTGTAGGACAGCGAGGTAAAAGAACGGTCTTTTTTTCTGCGCCCAATACAGGATATGGCATATCATATGTGATTTCTATTATTGTGGCGATATTGTCAGCTGTTCCAGGGACTCTGATACTGATTGAAAATCCTGAGGCACACATCCATCCTTCCGGTCAGTCAGCTCTGATGCGATTGATTTCAAAAGCCGCCGCAGAAGGTGTCCAATTTATTATTGAAACGCATAGTGACCATATTGTGAATGGTGGATTGGTTGCCAGGAAACTGAATATTCTCCCACAAGATGCTTTCTCGGTTTATTATTTTGATAAAGATGAGGATGGGAACGCACTGCCAAAGAAGTTATCGATTGGAGACAATGGGATGATTCAAAATGCTCCCAAAGCCTTTTTTGGACAAATGAACGCTGATTTAAAGGTATTGTTTGACTTGAGTTAATCGATGACGAATCAATTGTTTCTTGTATTGCCTATTGTGGATATCGGCGTTTACGATGCCGAAATGTCTCACCTAAAAACTGTTTCAGAATGCGGACCTAGTGTATTGTTTCTCAAATTGCTGTCTGATGTGGCTGAGGCGATGGATGTTGTTGGATATGAGGAGCATGTGATGTACTATGATCATCGTCGTTTTTCCGAGTTGTATCGTCGGAGCTGTCAAACGTCTGATATAGGCCAGTGGCCTGAGTCCACTCTGCTTCTTCGTTTTGCCACTACAATGACTAAGATCCCAGATGGTATAGGTACGGCCGTTGTAAATGATGTGCCTCAAGACAAAGGGATAGTGTGTGCATTTGCTAATCTTTCCACAAAGGATGATGCGTTGTTCAATGAAGAGGCGTTTATTGATGCAGCGCATGTTAATATTAAAAACAGCAATGGACAAATAATTCCTGCGAGAGTTATCAAGTGTAGTCGAGCCGACTTGTATAGATGGTTTGTGAGTAATAGAACACCTACGAGAAAATATTTTTCAGGATATAGAAAACATACAAAAAAAGTGAAAAACGAATCTGGTAAGGTTATTTCAGGATTGTCATATTCTTCAAAAGAATATAGTGCAATGTTGCATTTTGCAGTCGGTGAACATGACCACAATCGTAAGTTCTTTATAGATAGAAAAAAAGGGAGATTGGTGGTTTTTTGGAATCAAAACGAGTCGGAACAAATATATCATGCATATGATGTCGCTCTTAGCGACAAGGCAGAGATTCAAAAAATATACAAAGACGGAGGTCAAAGTTTGATGAGAGTTGTGGACTGGATTTCTTCTTTATGGTAATGTTTTATTGTATGTTTGTAAGTTTACGGTGAAAGCCCTATTGTGAGGTTTCTGGGAGGGTCGTAATTTTGCAGTCGGATTATTACGACTGCCATGCAAGACAACAGCCAGAGAACGAGCCCAGTATTTGCGCAGGTAAAAAAAAAGACGGAGGGACAGGCCCCTGTCCCACAGTGAATGGCAGCATGAGTGAGGATTAGTGAATAGTGATTAGTGAATAGATTTGTTGACTTCTTACATATTACATTATACATCTTACTTCGTTAGTGATGAGTGATTGGCGGACAGCAGAAATGCTGCCCGTCTTTTTTTGTTCGTCGGCCTGTGTGAGGGGCATCTTTGATTTCTAAATTCTAATTTCTAAGTTCTAAGTGGGTTGGCGGGATGTCGGATCAGGAGGTGGCGGTGTGGTATAATGACAACGTGATTTATCCGGATAAAGTGCGATTGAACTGCTATTACTATCGGCATTATTCCTTTATCAAGGACATTCAGATGATACTTTGTACGGTGCTGGGGAAGAAGATGAAGTATGCAGGGGAAGAGATTTGATGGTTCAAGGTTCAGGGTTAATGGTTCACGGATAACGGGTCATGGAGAATGGTTACATTAGGTTCGGAGTGTTAAAGAAGTGTTAAAAATTGGCAGAATCTGCATTTCGGGGCAATGGGTTGAGAAATAATTCGTATTTTTGCAATTTGGAATAGACAATTCGCTTATGAAGCATTTGACAATACGGAACTTTGGTCCACTGAAAGATGTGGATATTGACCTGGGACGGATAAACCTGATAATAGGATTGCAAGGCTCGGGAAAAAGCTGTGTAATGATAACGGCATGTTATTGTACATGGGTGGAGAAGCGTATATCATTGCGTCAGTCGGCAAAAGAGTTTGAACAAGGAACGTCGTTCCTTGATACCATGACCGCCTACTATCGGACAAAAGGCTATGTGCATGAGGATACCTATATTGGCTATGAGACGGAATTCATGGAATTCAGCTACGACCATCGCATGAAGAGTTTCATCCACAAATGGAAAAGCCTGCGGTGGCGATATAAGCGTCCTAAGGTGTCGTATGTGCCAGCAGAGCGGAATATGGTGTCGCTGGTGGCAAACTGGAACAGGCTGGAGACAAACTATGACAATATCCTGGACTTCAAGGAAGACTGGGATACGGCTAGAAAGTATGTGAAAAGTGAAAAGGATATCCTGGGAACTGGCATCTCATACGAATATGACGAGACAACTGGAGCAGATGCTGTCATCACAAAGAGCGGCAAGCGTGTGGAACTGACAAGCAGTTCGAGTGGTATGCAGTCGCTGATTCCGCAGTTTGTGCACATGGACTATCTGACGAAGGGGATTTATGAGATGGAGCTGGATGCAAAGGAGATGTCGTATTCAGAAAAGCAACTGGTTGGCAACCTGTTGGATGTGCTCTATCGTAGAAATCGCACAAAGGAGAATCCCATAGTGGGAGAAAAGACCGTAATAGTTCATCTGGAGGGCAAGGACTATGTGTTTCACGACAATCGTGTGTCAGAACAATTCAAGAAAGAGGCCATGAACCTGATTAACACTGATCATGCCGAGATTTTCCTGGAGGAGCCGGAGAGCAACCTGTTCCCCCCGACTCAGTTCCAACTGATGGACTGGATTGTTGAGATGGCCTCTTCGAAGTCTCGTAAGAACACTTTTTTCATAGCTACACATAGCCCCTACGTATTGAGTCACCTATTACAGGAAAATATTAAGAGCTTCAGGCTGATGCTGACCCACCCTGTGGGTGACGGGCTTTACGGCGTGATGACGGCTGACGAGGAGACGCTTCAGCAGATATACGATAACGGGTCGGACGCATTCTTTAACTTTGAACCCTTTACGGCTGATGAAACAGTATGATGTCTATCCAGAATGTAATGTAGACACCAACCTTGTGGGCTATGTGATTGGCGGATATCCCAAGCACAAGAGTTGCTGCAACGAGGTGGTGAAAGCTGTTAACGGGGCAGACGGGTTTGCTGTGGGGATTATTGATGATGACAAACGCCGGGCAACGATGGATGAGGGGTTTAAGGAATATGAGCTGGCAGAAGAAGTGGATGGCGAAAACCGACACGTGAGACTGTTTATCCACGAAGACGGCAA
>Ga0326511_10002183_pt1 | contig 16039 bp, 12 predicted proteins | sample 0_2496_0518_D_FD_203701 | JGI IMG/M metagenome (GOLD analysis project Ga0326511, IMG submission 203701) | Bovine rumen microbial communities from UC Davis, California, United States - 0_2496_0518 | ecosystem: Host-associated > Mammals > Digestive system > Stomach > Rumen | place: USA...
AATTCGGGCTGAACCGTCCCTACTCGTTATTTATCAGGCTAAAAGCCTTAATCCTTCCGAAAGAATATTTTTTGCAGCATTGACATCTCTATCATGGATAGTTTGACATTTTGGACATACCCACTCCTTTATGCTGAGTTCTGTTTTTACTCTTTTGCCGTTATCGGTCAGTATCGTGGTTTTTCTTAGATTTGCATATATGCACACGATCTCTGTTTCATCATATTTGATAATACCATGCTCTGTAGATATTTCAAATATTTGCTTTTCTCTGAAAATTATATCAAATGCCCTGAAAAGCCTGTCCTTTTCCACAGGCTTTTCAAAATAACGAAAAACCTTAAGATCCATGGCTTCATCAAGGTATCTCATAAATGCAGTTGTTATGATAAGTATAGTATCCGGACTATGTTTCAGAAGTTCATATCCCGTCTGTATACCGTTCAGTTCATCCATTTCAACATCAAGTATTGCAATATCAATCATCTTCCTCTTGTCATCAAACGTATTTATATTACTTTCAAGCATTTCCTTTCCTGAGGAGTAGTCAAGAATCTGTACATCCTGTTTCTTTTCATCAAAGTATTCTTTAACAAGGGTTTTGATCTGTATTCTGCTTTCGTCGTTGTCATCGCAAATCACAATTCTTTTCATTAAAACACCGCCATTTTTTAGCTTTTACTTTTTTAATATATCATATTGATTTACAAAATACAATAATAATTCAACTGATGATTGAAAACGGTGAGTTTTTGCTTTATTACTAAAAAATGTTTCCGTTAATTACAGATGTATGCTATAATATAGTGTATATTAATGTAAGAGGAGTGATATAGTATGAAAATTCTGAACACGATGCCCTCGGACGATGGTTTTTTTATGCCTGCGGAATACAGTAAGCATTACGGCTGTATTCTGATATGGCCGCACAGAAGGGATTCATGGCAGAACGGTGCTTATGCCGCAAGACGTGCATTCAAGGCTTTGATAGAAGCAATCTCAAAATCTGAAAAGGTAATAGTATGTGCAAGATATGATGATTATGATAATGCCCGTGAAATGCTGCCGCCCGAAGTCCGTGTTATCGAAATGAACAGCGATGATAGCTGGGCAAGGGATGTCGCTCCCACATTCGTTACAAACGGTAAGGAAATTCGTGGTATAGACTGGGGATTCAATGCATGGGGAGGACTTTTTGATGGTCTGTATTTTCCTTGGGATAAGGATAACCGCATGGCAAGAAAGCTTTGTGATATGCTTGATAAGGACAGCTATAATATGAGGTCATTCATTCTTGAGGGAGGTTCTGTCCATACCGACGGCGAGGGTACTCTTTTAACAACAGAGGAATGTTTGCTCAGTAAGGGAAGAAATCCTTCAATGACAAAACAGGAAATCGAAAATACGCTTTGTTCATGTCTTGGAGTAAAAAAAATAATATGGCTCAGGCGTGGCATATACCATGATGAAACCAACGGACATATAGATAATATCTGTGCATTTACTTCTCCCGGTGAAGTTGTGCTTGCATGGACTGATGATAAAAATGACCCTCAGTATGAAATATCAAAAGAGTGTCTGAATATACTTGAAAATTCTGTTGATGCAAAGGGAAGAAAAATAAAGGTGCATAAAATGTATTTGCCAAAACCTGTATGCATTACAGCAGAAGAATGTGATGGTCTTGACAATATGGACGGAGAGCCCACCCGTATACCTGATGAAAGACTTGCTGCTTCTTATGTCAATTTCTATATTTCAAACGGTGCTGTGATATGTCCTCAGTTCAGTGATGATAACGACAAACGGGCAGTTGAACTTCTGAAAGAGCTTTTCCCCGACAGAGAGGTAATCGGCATACAGTCAAGAGATATACTTATCGGCGGAGGAAATATACATTGTATAACTCAGCAGATACCATTTTTTGATAAGGAGATTAAGTGATATGAAAAAAGTAAAAGTTGCCGCTGTACAGATGTCAATGACACCGGACAGCGAAAAAAATATTGATAAGGCAGAGGAGCTTGTAGGACGTGCGGCAGGTGAGGGAGCTAAAATAATCCTTTTGCCCGAGCTTTTTGAAAATTTGTATTTTTGTCAGGAAAGAAATTACGATTATTATAATTTAGCATACGAAACAATGGAAGATCCTGCTGTACAAAGATTTTCAAAAGTTGCCGCAGAACTTGAAGTTGTAATTCCCATAAGTTTTTATGAAAGGCATATCAACAGCATATATAATACTGTAGCAATGATAGATGCAGACGGTACAGTAATGGGAACATACCGCAAATCGCATATACCCGATGACCATTTTTATCAGGAAAAATTCTATTTTACCCCCGGAGATACAGGCTTTAAAGTATGGGATACAAAATACGGCAGAATAGGAGTAGGAATATGCTGGGATCAGTGGTTTCCTGAAGCGGCAAGATGTATGGCACTGAAAGGTGCAGAGCTTCTGCTTTATCCTACAGCAATAGGAAGTGAGCCTATTCTTGAGGTAGACAGTATGCCGCATTGGAGAAGATGTATGCAGGGACATAGTGCGGCAAATATCATTCCTGTTATTGCTGCCAACAGGACAGGTACAGAAAAAGTTACTCCTTGTGCAGAAAATAATAATCAGAGTTCAGAGCTTTGTTTTTACGGTTCATCATTTATTACAGATGAAACAGGAGAAATAATAGTACAGGCGGACAGAGTAAGCGAGGGTATAATAACAGCGGAATTTGATCTTGAGGAAATAGCTGATATGCGTTTCAGCTGGGGACTTTTCCGTGACCGCAGACCCGAACTTTATACTCCGATAACGGATAAGGGGTGATAATTTGACACAGCAGCCAAAAACAAATTATCAGCTTGTTCTTGATAAAACACTTGCTGAGATAACAAAAGAGGGAAAAAGACCCTCTCTTATGCTTCATAGCTGTTGTGCCCCATGCAGCAGTTATGTAATGGAATATCTTACCAAATATTTTGATATAACCATATTTTATTATAACCCCAATATTTCGCCTGAAGAAGAATATCGTCACAGAGTCGAAGAACAGAAAAGACTTATTTCAGAGATGTGTCCTGATGTAAAATTCATTGAAGGAAAATACGAACCTGAAAAATTCTATGAAATGGCAAAGGGACTTGAAAAAGAACCCGAGAGAGGCAAACGCTGTTTAAAATGTTACCGTATGCGGCTTGAAGCCACGGCAAAACAGGCACTTGAAAGCGGCAGTGATTATTTCACAACAACACTTTCCATATCACCGCAAAAATCCTCAGCTGTAATTAATGAAACGGGAAAAAACGTAAGCGAAGAATACGGCATACCATATCTTTTTTCTGATTTCAAGAAAAAAGGAGGATATAAAAGGTCGATAGAATTATCAGCAGTATATAATTTATACCGTCAAAATTTCTGCGGATGTATTTATTCAATTAGCAATTAGCAATTAGCAATTAGCAATGTTCAATTAGTGGTTATTCTGCTTTACTTTGCTTTTCGTATTTTGAAAAGATGTATGGTAGTGTATGGTTGTGTACCCTTTTATAAACTTTTATATATTAATTTTAGTTTTAATTTTTTTACACGAAGGTATGTAAACCATACACAACCATACATCCATACATCATTTTTGCGTATTTAGAATTATTATTAAGCATATAGGTGACGGGGTGACGACCATGACGGCACTTTATAAACTTTTATATATTAATTATTGATTTATTTTTTCTTACACGAAGGTATATAAACCCGTCAACCCCGTCACCCTCGTCATACAGTGCTTGAATTCTTTTGCTTTCGGCAGCTTGCTTGACAAGATCAGGCTGTACAGTCCGCTTTCATTGATAATTACTGCCTGTGATTTGTGGTTTTATCTTCTTCATCAACGTGTTTTGATATAGTATCCTTATTTTAGTTCAGCGTAGTAAATTTGAGCTAACCATCAACTCCACACTCCACTCTCAACACTCCACACTAAAAAAATGGCTGCTGTACCAATGAAAGCACAACAGCCATTTTTATTCAGCGTATTAAATTTGAGCAGCCAAACAGTTGCACATTGCTAATTGTTTACGGCTTTTTTGAAACGGGTATAGAACATAACAAATGACAATACGGACAACAAAGCCCAGATACCCGCAAATATCCAGAAATAATTGAAAAATGAATTAAAATAACTCACAAAAAGATTATATAAAGAGCGTGAACTGATATTCGCCTTGGACACAAATCCCATAATACCCACAACAGCAGGTATTACCGCAGTCGTAAGAGTTGCTCCGATAAGTCCGTAGCAAAGATACCTGTATCGACGATGCTTATATTCGTTAGTAAAATATAGTATTGCAGCTATTCCCAAAGCAAGTATCGCAAGCACTATTTCTGTTACTCTTAAAGGAGTATCAAGCTTTGATATGTAGTTTCCAAGTACCGAAAAGAACGGTATAGATACGTGTGCTACATATAATTCAGCTACCTTGTCTACAAGATAACTGAGGTTCGCTTCACTTGCTTTTTCTCTGTCAATATTGTTTTCTTCGATATAGTCGTTTAATGCACCGAGCATGGTTTGTTTAAAATGTGTTGTATTTACAAGAGTGGATTCTCCCGTATAAAAAGCGTCGATATATTCGCCTTCGATTTCTATAAAATCTAATTTCTTTACAAAATCATCAACAAATTCATCAGACAGACCGCTGGCATGTCCCAGATTTTTCATACCATCAGAAAATTCTTCACTTACAAATTCATAATAGCCTGTACCCGACATGGCAGATTTCATAAAATCTCCCGAAAATACAGTCAGCCTCAGCACAAGGCACACCGAAAGCAAAAACAGTACAAAAGACAGAACGAATGAAAGAAATATATATACCAGCGATTTGAATCTCGATTTTTTTGACCTCTTATGTGATCTATGTGACATACTTCCCCACCTCAGCTATTCTTATCTATAACAGGGCCTGAAACGAATTTCGCATAAACAAAACACCTGTAAGGCGTAAGTCCGAGTTCGTCAAACGGATAACAAGTGTACATAATAAGATTTTCCTTTTCTGCAAGAAGATCGTAAGCAGTCTTATCCGTACTGAGTTTTACCTGTACATCTGTTATTTCATAGGTATAGTTTCCGTAGCTTGTACGAAGCTTTACCTTTTGCCCTGCTTTTGCATATTTAAGTCCGTTAAAGTAGGTATTGTTATGACCTGCCACCAATATTGTCCTTCCGTAGCCCGGTATAAAGCTTCCGGAATAAACTCCCACACCGTTATTCAGCTGAACATCTCCGTCACCGAAAAACATATTATCCTGTATCTGACAATCCTCAATTATAAGCTCTCCGAAAAGATCACCATAGACCGGATATTGTATTGATGAAATGGGAACAGTCCTTGGGGTCTGAGGTTTATCGGGATCGTATACATCTTCTTCCTCTGCTACCGGCACAAAGATATTTTCATACTTGCTGCTTTTGGTTTCTCCCGTTCCCGAAAAGAACAGGTTACTTACAGCTATCAAGCCATACGTTGACGGATATACAACTGCTGTACATATCCCTAAAATAAGTACACAAAAGATAATGGGAAGAATCACGAAATTCTTCCCATTTATCGTGCGATGTGAGGAGTGATGCTTATGCATCAACAGACTCCTTCTTAGAAGTCTTGAACAGGTAGATACCTGCTGCTGATACCATAAGAATACCAACGCCTGCAACTACAGTTACAGAGGGAACATCAAAACCTGTTGTCTTGATTACGCCTTCACTGCCATTAGGATCAGTGATAGGTGTATTTGTGCCTTCCTTAACGAGTACAACATCTGCAAGTGCATCAGCTCTTCTTGTAACTGTGATAGTAGCTCCGCCTGCTGCTGCTGCTTCCTTAGAAATAGCTGCAATCTGGTTGAACTGAGCATCTGAAATAGACTTTGCATTCGGCTTACCGAAGCTCTCGATAAGTGCAACTGCTTCCTTGATCTTAGCGATTACTGCATCAGCCTGAGCATCTGTAAGCTCAACTGTATTGAAGTAGTTCTCAGCCTGAGTAATGTACTCAGCAGGAAGTGACTTCTGAACACCAGCCATATTTGCAGTAGTGTGAAGTTCATCAAGGATTCTCTGTTCAGCTGCGTTTACACCTGCAGCAGATACTGATGCAGCAGCAGATACTGCTACAACTGCTGAAAGCATAGCCGCAGAAAGAACCTTAAGTACTTTTTTCATGGTTATTACTTCCTTTCTATATTATAAATTGGATAACACTAAATCGAAAGCACTACCAACTTTCTGACTTGCGGCTACGCTTGAATAATTATAGCCATATATCCAATCTGTCTCAATTATAAACTTTTAATCTGCATTTGTCAATCACCAAAAAAAAATTTCCTGATGTTTTAGATATTTTAAACAAATAATTGTTGTTTTTCATAAATTAAAAATTACATATATACAAATTTTTAGTAAAGTTTATCCATTTAATACTTCGTCAATACACTTGGCTCTGTATAAAAATTCAAAAAATTACTGTCAGTAATACCATATTCAGCCATACTTTTTTATTTTTTGTAAAAATATTTAGGTTTTACCGCTATGATTTTTCTGTGTATTGTTGTATAATTATTATATAATATTAATGTATACAGGAGAACTGATAAAATGGCTAAAGAAAATAAAACAAATGCTATGCGAAAGCTTGACAGTATGAAAATACCATATAAAGAACATGACTACTCAGATACCGGTGCTGTTTCAGGCACAGAAATAGCCCAGATTCTCGGCGAAGACCCTGCCCATGTTTTCAAAACCCTTGTAACAACAGGAAAATCGGGGAATCATTATGTATTCATGGTTCCCGTTGCTGAAGAACTCGATCTTAAAAAGGCTGCCGCAGCAGTAGGAGAAAAATCAATTTCCATGCTAAAATCAAAAGATCTGCTGGGTCTTACAGGCTACATCCACGGGGGCTGTTCGCCTATCGGAATGAAAAAATTTTTCAGAACAACAATAGATTCCTCTGCCGCTAATCAGCCGTTCATTTATTGCAGCGGCGGCAGGATAGGTCTTCAGATTGAACTTACACTCGATTCACTTGCAAAAGTAATAAAATTTGAACTTGCGGATATTACAATATAAGGAGGTTAATAGATGCTTGAACATATCGAAAAAGCACATCAGGCTTTAAATGAAGTAAATAAAGCCGTTCTCGGCAAACAATCCGAAATTTTTGAAATAATGACTGCATTTCTCGCAAACGGTCATGTTCTTCTTGAGGATATTCCAGGCGTGGGCAAAACAACTCTTGCAATAGCATTTTCAAAAGCATTGGGCATGGAATGTAAACGTGTACAGTTCACTCCCGATGTAATGCCCTCAGACCTTACCGGTTTTTCAGTTTACAGTCGCGAGAATGACAAATTCATATATCAGCCAGGCAGCGTTTTCTGTAATCTGCTTTTAGCTGACGAAATAAACCGTACTTCCCCGAAAACCCAGTCCGCACTTCTTGAAGTAATGGAAGAAAGAAAAGTATCCGTTGAAGGTGAAACACGTCCTGTTCCCTCTCCGTTTCTTGTAATAGCAACTCAGAACCCTTCGGGTACTAACGGAACTCAATTCCTCCCCGAAGCTCAGATAGACCGTTTTATGATAAATATGTCACTCGGCTATCCCGATTTTAACAGCGAACTTCAGATCGCTCGTTCAACAGGAGCGGCTGCAAGAACAGAAATTGTAAATCCTGTACTTACCACAGATGTATTCCTTGAAATGCAAAGTGATATACATAATGTATTCATCAAGGACGAAGTTTATAACTATCTTCTCACTCTTGTTACCGCTACACGAAATCATCCTTATATAGAACGAGGGGCAAGTCCTCGTGCTACTATAGCTCTTGTTAAAATGTCAAAAGCTTATGCATGGCTAAACGGCAGAAAATTTGTTGTGCCGAGTGATGTTCAAGCACAGCTGCCTTATGTACTCTCCCACAGAATAATCGTGAACTCTTCTGCAAAACTCGGCAGCATAGCAAAAACCGATATAATAAAAAGTATCGTACAAACAGTTCCTCTGCCATATATGGGTGCAAGATAATGAAACATTTAGTTGCTCTTATACTCCTTTTTGCCGCATGGTATTTTGCAGGCATGAATCAGCAAAAGCCGATAATGGCTGTGATAATCTGTGCTGTAGCTGTTACATTTATATCACTTGTTTTTTCACTGGTCATGAAATTCCTTACATCTGCAAAAATTCCTGCCCAGAAATCCATTCTTTACAAAAACAACGACTCTCCCCTCACTCTCTCAGTCGTAAATAACACCCGTATACCTGTCAACAGGGTTTCCCTTACGATAACTATGCAGTATGCCTCAGATAAAAAAAATCGTGTCAAAAAACGTCTTGATGCCGCTGCTGCCGCGAAATCAGAAACCGAAGCAACGATGTATTTCAATGCCCCTTACTGCGGACTTATAAATGCAAATATAACTAAGATCAGGGTATATGACTACTTTTCCCTCTTTCACTCTTCAGGAAGAATTAAAAATGAACCTGCTCAGCTTTTTATTCTTCCTGTTTTCAAGGATATACAAATGATAATGCCCCCATTCGGTGCATACACGGCAAATGCTGTGGATGATTCGACATCTGACCGCTCAGGTGATGACCACAGTGAGATACATCTTATAAGAGAATACCGTCAGGGCGACCTGACAAGACATATACACCGTAATTACAGTGCAAAAACTCAGAAACTCTGGATAAAGGAATATTGCCGTCAGAATGATTTTATATTCGACCTTGTTGCAGACAGCTCAGCTTCCCCTCTTACAACAGACACTGCGGATGCTATGTATGAGATATTATTCTCCCTCACAAATACTCTTTTCATCTATGATGTAATAGTGAGACTCCATTGGTATGACAGAAAAACAGGTACTCTCCGAATGAAAGAACTCGGAAATAATAATGACCTTATGGAAGTTATCCCTGAAATATACAAAACAGATATACGCTGTACACCCGAAGAATTCGGCAGTGCAGCAGGCGATCTTATCACAAAGGGTATGCTTGTAAATTCAAAGCTTGAATGGTTCTTCCTTGGTGAACCTGTATACAGCTTCAATAAAAATAATGTTGAAAATGAACTTATAACCAATATTTTTGATCTCAGGAGGTGAGTACCATCAGGAGAATAAAAATACGCAACGAAAAAAAGAACATTACCCGTGCAGAAAAAAAGCAAAACGAAACATTAAGAAAGAAAACTGACACCTCTCCTCTGCTGCTTCTTCTTTATCTCTGCGGTCTGAACGGACTGCTTATGGCTGCAAATGAAGTTCTGCTGATGCCATCGGCATATTTTTTCCTCGCAGCTTTTTTATCATCACTTATCAGTATTTTTCTTTGGTTTATACTTACCCGGCACAACAAACTTTTTACCCCTATAATCATAGCAGGATGCGTTGCCGCCGTTATGTATTCCCTTATAAATTTCCGAAGTCTGTCGCTCAGTTTTTCGGGGATGTCCGCTGAGGGTAATAGCATCTCCCTGCCTGCAGCTATACTGATAGCCCTTATATTGCTTTTGCTTGTATTTACCATGGAATTTGTCTCACGAAATCATTCTCTTATGTTTCTGATATGTGCTGCAATTATAATATTCGGTTCATCTGCGGGAATAAATCTGTCAGCTGTTACCGTTATACTTATAATCATCTTTCAGTTCGGATTCATGGTGCTTAATATGTCACAAGCACCAAAAAGAAAAAGACTGATAATGAATAATCATGCACGCATATCTGCTATATGCTCGGTAATAGCCACCGTACTTATAATTATATGCTTTGCACCGTCTTTTCTTATATCGGATATATTTGAGGATGATCTTTATTCTCAGGTATATATGGCAGATGCATTTGTACAGGATATATACAAGTCTCTGTCCGAATTCAATAATAATGACATAATAGACGGTCAGGTAAGCCGTGGTAACCTTCATCAGACAGGCAAAAAAATATTTACCGTCAGCACAGTAAATCCTTTGCAGCAAAAAATTTATCTGAAAGGTTTTATCGGCAGGGAATATTACGAAGATAATTGGCACGAAGCTTTCGACGGTATATGGGACAGTGACGGTTTTACGCATCCCGAAAAAACATCATACAAAGACGATATGTACCCGAGTTATCAGGAAAATTTGTATAGTACAAGCTTTAATATGATGTATTTTTATCGTGAACCGTTTATGAATGAATTGGTTGAAAAGGTAAAAAATCAGTATTTTGATAATGTTGAAAAAGCATTTAACGATACTACAAATCTGAAACTCATATCTCCTCTGACATTAAATGCAAATTCAGAAAACATAATTACAAACTATATTTACTCAAGAACGCTTAAAGGACTGGATTATTATGATGTATTTATTCAGCATGACGGAAAAATAATTCTATCCAATCCCGAAAAAGGAAATGTCGAAACCTATACTATGCCTGATGGTAAAACTATACCTGATTTTCCCGAGCTTATTCTGAACAAAGACAGCACTGACATTATTCAGACGATAATCTCAGGTGATGTTTCCTATGATACTGTTGAAGCAGGTGAGGGAAATACGATAAATATTGCACCTGACGATAATTCCATGCAGAATGTGCTTATACCGTACTACAGCAAATATACCACACATGAAATCTATCCTTATTCCAATACCATAAACCATGCATATACAAACCTCTACAGAGATTCACTGTCCACAGACAGCAGTTCTGCATCTCAGACAAAAATAAAAACCGTATACGCGGATTTTATGGAAGCTTATGAGGAACAAATACAGGAGGAATATAATTATATTCCGTTCGAGGAAATGCCCCGTCTTACCGACCTATGCTCCAATACCGAACTTGATAACATAAATGAAATAACCACATTCATACTCTATACTCTACAGACTCATGCAAATTACTCCACAACTCCGGGTACTGTTCCCTATAATAAAAATACTGTTGAATATTTTCTTTTTGAAAACCATAAAGGATATTGTGTTCATTTTGCGACCACTGCCGCTATGATGTACAGGCTTTACGGCATACCCGCAAGATATGTAACGGGTTATGTTGTATCTCCAAATGACCTGCATCTTATGGACGGGGCAGACCCGTCTGTACTCAAAGGTGCTGCCGATTATCGCTATGAAGGAGAAATAACCGACAGAAACGCACACGCATGGGTGGAAATATTCCTTAAAGATTACGGCTGGGTTCCTGTTGAGGTCACACCGACTTCTGAGGGGCTTATGTATGCCGAATATCCGGGGTATGATGTTGAAGAAATGACAAGCATCATGCAAAAATACGGCTGGGAATTTACGGGGACCGATCACACGGGTACAAATAACAGAAATCAGGCCGGCGGTGATGATGAGGGACTTTCTACATTACAGCTTACACTGATATGTCTTTTGCTTGCGGTCATAGGCGTTATTGCATTTATCATAGTAAGACGTATCTATATACTAAGAAAACAAGACATTATGAATTGCCCGCAGATATATCATCGTCTTATTACTGCTCTGCACTGCAGCGGACTTCTTACGGCTTTGAATGGCTCGGAGGATTATTTTTCTGAAGTGCTGAAGGAAGCCGTACCGGTTCTCTCAACAGATGACTGTATCGCCCTCGTAGAAATACTTAGAAATTATCATTATTCGGGAGAAAAAGTTTCTCCTGAGGAAACAGAAAAAGTAAGACAGCTTTACCTTGCTGCCTCTCACTACCTTTATGAACATACTGTATGGTATAAAAAGCCTGTTTTCAGATTCATAAAAGCTCTTTGCTGATGTTTATATATACCGTCAGTATGCACAAACAGAAATAATATTTATGTACACGCCTCCGTGTGTATCCGGCGTGCAAAACAAATATAAATTATTGTTCAAAATAACGAAAAAGTTTATTTTGATTAAAAAAATAAGAAAAATCCGCTGCCAACCTATTGACAGCGGATAATTTTTTGTTTATAATATGAAAATACACCATTATAGGAAAGTGTGCCTTCTTCGGCATTTTATATTTTCTTTTATCTAAACTCACCTGCATATTATCACAAATTCTTTAAAAAATCAAGTGTTATTTTCTACAATTATTTCATAATGCAGTGAGCAGATAGTATAATGTGTATTTCCAATACTTCTATAAGTAATAATGAATGGAGTGATCGTATGGTAAACGTCAAACCCGTTCGTCTTGGTAAGACTGAACGAATGAGCTTCTCTCACATAGATGAAGTTCTCGATATGCCTGACCTTATCGAAATTCAGAAGGATTCATACAAGTGGTTTCTTGAAAAAGGACTTCGTGAAGTGTTTGAAGATGTTTCGGGAATTACAGACTTCTCAGGAAATCTGGTTCTCGATTTTGTCGACTATAAGCTCGATACCTCAAAACCTAACTACACTATTGCCGAATGTAAGGAAAGAGATGCTACATATTCTGCTCCCCTCAAGGTGAATGTACAGCTTACAACACCAGATGGTGCCATAAAGAATTATGATAACATCTTCATGGGTGATTTCCCGCTTATGACACCAAGCGGCACTTTTGTTATAAACGGTGCGGAACGTGTCATAGTTTCTCAGCTCGTTCGTTCTCCTGGTGTTTACTATAAAATGGATCACGATAAATACGGAAATAAGCTTTTCAGTGCTACCGTTATCCCGAACAGGGGTGCATGGCTTGAATACGAAAATGATGCCAACGGTGTTTTCTTTGTAAAAATAGATAAGAACAGAAAAATACCTGTGACCACTTTCATCCGTTCACTCGGATATGAAAACGGTATGGAAAGTGATGATGCAATAATTGACTTCTTCGGAGCCGATCCTCTTATACTCGCAACTATAGAAAAGGACAGCACCAAAAATGGTGAAGATGCTCTTAAGGAAGTATACAAAAAACTCCGTCCGAGTGAGCCTGCTACAAAAGATGCCGCTCAGACACATATAAATAACCTTTTCTTTGATGCAAGACGCTATGATCTCTCAAGAGTAGGTCGTTATAAGTATAACAAAAAACTCGGTATGGCAAACAGACTTGCCGGTCAGGTACTTACCCAGCCTATCATAAGCGATGACGGCGAACTTATTGCAGATGCCGGAGAATACATCTCCAAAGAAAAAGCTATGGAAATAGAAAATATGGGTATTACCGTGGCTTATGTAAAACCTCAGGCTTCATTTGCTGATGAATATATGGAAGAAATAAAGCTTATCTCAAACGGTATGGTGGATATTTCCAAGTATGTCGATTTTGATGCAAAAGAAGAATGCGGCATAAATGAAAAAGTTCGTTGGGTAGTTCTTAAAGATATTCTCGCTAAAGATCTGAATGATGATCTTCTCCGTGCAGAACTTAAAAAGAATAAGGATCTCCTTATCCCGAAACATATCATAGTTGACGATATATATTCTACCATTAACTATATGCTTTCTCTTGCTCATGGTGTAGGTAATACAGACGATATTGACCATCTCGGCAACAGAAGAATACGTTCTGTAGGCGAACTTCTCCAGAATCAGTTCAGAATAGGCTTTACAAGACTTCAGAGAGTTATCACCGAAAGAATGACAAATCAGGCTCAGGATTATGACCGCATTGATGCTAAATCACTTATAAATATCAGACCCGTTACAGCAGCTATAAAAGAATTCTTCGGTTCTTCTCCTCTGTCACAGTTCATGGATCAAAATAACCCTCTTGCAGAACTTACTCACAAACGCAGACTTTCCGCTCTTGGCCCCGGCGGTCTTTCAAGAGATCGTGCAGGATTTGAAGTACGTGACGTACACTATACCCACTACGGCAGAATGTGTCCTATTGAGACTCCTGAAGGTCCTAACATCGGTCTTATTTCCTATCTCGCAACTTTTGCGAAAATAAACGAATATGGTCTTATTGAAGCTCCTTACCGCAGGGTAGACAAGGAAACAGGTATCGTTACAAAAGAAGTAACATATATGACCGCTGATATTGAGGATAATTTCATCGTTGCACAGGCTAATGAACCTCTCGATGAAGAAGGTCATTTCATAAATCAGAAAATTGTCGGCAGACATCGTGATGAATTCGTTGAAGTAGAACGCTCAAAGGCTGATTATATGGACGTATCACCTAAAATGGTTGTATCTGTTGCTACAGCTATGATCCCCTTCCTCGAAAACGATGACGCAAACCGTGCCCTTATGGGTTCAAACATGCAGCGTCAGGCTGTTCCGCTCCTCGTTACCGAATCACCTATCGTCGGTACAGGTATGGAATATAAAGCAGGCGTTGACTCAGGTGTTTGTATCCTTTCTGAAGAAGACGGCGTTGTTCAGTATGTAAGTGCAAATGAAATCCGTGTTCTTTACGATTCAGGCAAAGTAAGAAAATTTGAAGTAACCAAATTCATGCGTTCAAACCAGGGTACTTGTATCAATCAGGTTCCTATTGTTGATGTTGGTCAGCGTGTTGTAAAAGGAGAAGTTCTTGCAGACGGCCCTGCTACACATAACGGTGAAATTTCCCTCGGTAAAAATGCCCTTATCGGCTTTATGACATGGGAAGGCTATAACTACGAGGACGCTGTTCTGCTTAATGAAAAAATCGTAAGAGATGACGTTTATACATCTATCCACATAGAAGAATATGAGACCGAAGCAAGAGATACCAAACTCGGCCCGGAAGAAATCACAAGAGAAATACCGAATGTAAGCGAAGAACAGCTTCGTGACCTCGATGAAGACGGTATCATCCATATAGGTGCAGAAGTACACTCCGGTGATATTCTCGTTGGTAAGGTAACACCTAAGGGCGAAACCGAACTTACAGCAGAAGAAAGACTCCTCCGTGCTATATTCGGTGAAAAATCGAGAGAAGTAAGAGATACTTCCCTGCGTGTTCCCCATGGTGAATATGGTATAATCGTAGACGTTAAAATATTCCATAAAGAAGATCCCGACAGTGAACTTTCTCCGGGTGTAAATAAGCTTGTTCGCTGCTATATCGCTCAGAAACGTAAAATTCAGGTCGGAGACAAAATGGCAGGTCGTCACGGTAACAAAGGTGTCGTTTCACGAGTTCTCCCCGAAGAAGATATGCCATTCCTTCCCGATGGTCGTCCGCTTGACATAGTTCTTAACCCCCTCGGCGTACCTTCCCGAATGAATATCGGTCAGGTTCTTGAGGTTCACCTCGGCTATGCTGCAAAGGCTTTGGGATGGAAAATAATGACCCCTGTATTTGACGGTGCTCATGAACAGGATATTTTCCAGTGTTTCCGTGATGCAGGAATAAGTGAAGACGGTAAAATTCGTCTCAGAGACGGTCGTACAGGTGAATACTTCGATAACCCAGTAACTGTAGGATATATGTACTACCTCAAACTGCATCACCTCGTTGATGATAAAATACACGCACGTTCAACAGGTCCATACTCGCTTATCACACAGCAGCCTCTCGGCGGTAAGGCACAGTTCGGCGGTCAGCGTTTCGGCGAAATGGAGGTATGGGCTCTTGAGGCTTATGGTGCTGCTTATACCCTTCAGGAAATACTTACAGTTAAATCTGATGACGTAACAGGTCGTGTGAAAACATATGAAGCTATTGTAAAAGGTCAGAATATTCCTAAGCCGGGTATCCCCGAATCATTTAAGGTACTTATTAAAGAATTCCAGTCACTCGCCCTTGATATTAAGGTTTATGACAGAGATAATAACGAAATAGACCTTTCGGCTGATCTTGATGATGATACACCTATCGACAAGAATTCCTACAATCAGAAAAATGATGATCCGATGGACGATACCGAATACTCCTACGGCAACGAGGTTGCAGAAGATAAGGGCTTCCAGTACCTTGATGAAGACGGTGAAGAGATAACCAACGAATCATCATATGATGACGACCTTAGTGGCGAAAGCTTCGGCGGCGATGATTTCGGCAATTTTGATGATCTGTCTGATGATGATGACGATGACAGATTCTGATTTATGATTC
>Ga0326511_10002184_pt1 | contig 16039 bp, 15 predicted proteins | sample 0_2496_0518_D_FD_203701 | JGI IMG/M metagenome (GOLD analysis project Ga0326511, IMG submission 203701) | Bovine rumen microbial communities from UC Davis, California, United States - 0_2496_0518 | ecosystem: Host-associated > Mammals > Digestive system > Stomach > Rumen | place: USA...
ACTATATTGAGAATGGTAAGTTTGATATTTATAGGGCTACCCGTGACGGCAAGATTGATTATGCTCTGATTGAGCAGATTATTACAGAGGGTACAAAGAGAACGCTTGATGCCGCTTCTCCTCTGCTTGGTTATATCGATTGGCAGAATTACGCCGAGGGCGATACTGGCGAGTTTGAGATTCACGATGGCAATGAGAAGTTTTATATTTCTCGTATCGCAGAAGGTACACAGGGTCTTCGCAGACAGAGACTGTACGGCGAGAAGAAAGTTGTCATTAAGCCTGTTCTGCATGGTGTAAAGATTTATGAGGAACTTCGTAGAATCGCAAGCGGTCGTGTTGACTTTGGTCATATGATTGACGTTGCTATCAAGTCTTTTGCGGAGCAGAGAACCCTTGAGGCTTATAAGGCGACTAAGGCTGTATTTGATAGTATCATCGATACGAAGTATTACCAGAGTGGTACGTTTGATGAGGAAAAGATGACACAGCTTATTGACTTCATCGAGGCGAAGACTGGTATGAAAGCGTCCATCATTGGTTCTAAACAGGCGGTTCGTAAGATTACAGGCGTTAGGGGTTCTGACTCCAATACTGCAAAGGAGCAGATGTTCGCAATGGGTTATTATGGACAGTTCTACACGACTCCTATCTACGTGCTGAACAATGTTCTTGATGACAGTGATCAGTTCTTGCTTCCTAATGACCTGTATGTCATTGCTGGCGATGAGAAGTTCCTTAAGGGTGTTGAGGAGGGAACAACTCTGATTATTCCGGGCAATCCCCTTAACAACGCCGACCTGTCTCAGGAGTGGCTGATGGCTCAGAGATATGCTATTGAGGCAATCATTGCTTCCAAGAATGGTGTTTATAGACTTTCCTAATTGGAACAATTAAAAAAGGGCGGCGTAACAACCGCCCTATATTTTGAAATAAAGGAGATTTAAATGGCGACTACTAAGAATACAAAATCAAAACGAACAGGAACTGATGTTGAACAGGCGGTCGAAAAGACACAGCCAACATCCACGAAGAGGAAAGATGCACGAATCCCACTCGACGTGGAAGTGCCATGCCTGTGCAATGTAAAAGGCGGTCTAATTTATACAAGTACTAGAAATGGTGGTATGAATGCCGAATGGTCTGAATTTGGAGAATTGCAGTATCTTGATATTAGGGAACTTTTATTGATGAGAAATAGTCAGAAGAGATTTTTTAACGATAATTGGATTTCTCTGAAAGATACAGATGACGGCGAGTATACGGCTGATGAGATTTATAAGTTTCTGCGTGTTGATGATAAATATGGTGACTTTTATGATGCCGATAATATCGAATCTTTCTTTGATTTAAACGAGAAACAAATGGCTGACAAGGTAGCGAAAATGTCTAGGGGCATGAAAGATCTTGTAGCAGTTATGGCGCTCGATAAAATTGAGAATGATGAGATTGACTCCGTTAAAAAGAGACGTGCAATCATTAAAGTTCTTGGACTTGAAATCGGCGAGGATGAATAATAATGGCAACTACTTATTACCATATATATGAAGAATTCCTTGATAAGATAACAGATCCAGATTTGTTATTGCTTACAGAGGATGCCCAAGAGGAAACCAAAAGGGCTTATTTGGAGTATGCGGTTAGAAAATGCGCCATGTATGTGTCTCCCCGGTTTGATCTAAGTAAACGAACTGTTATTGGGGGTGCTAATCCAGCGACGTATGGATGGGAATTTGAGGCATTTGAAGAAGATTTAGATGATAATGTTATTGTAATGCTCACTGAATATATGGTTGAGGCATGGTTAAAGCCCTATGTAAATAATGCAGACTTACTGCGACTGCATATGAATACTAAGGATTTTAACACAACATCCCCGGCGAATTTGGTTGAGAAAATTGGGGCAAGGTACGACGAGGCTAGGCGTAGGGCTAGGTCTTTGAGAAACGAGTATACATACATTATTAATAGTGTTACAGATCTCAGTACCAGTAAAAAGACATGATAAGTGTTTATGGAGAAATACCCAATGAAAATTTATCGCAGTATTTTAAATATCTTGTAGGAAAGACATTTAAGATTTTACCTTTATACGAGGAAGATAGCACCACTCTCCCGTCCTATCTCAAATCGTATCAGCGTGAACTGATTGGTGATTCACGATTATTTTCTGAACTTAGAAATGAGCCAAAATTTATTACATTATTGGCAACAATTGAGTTTCTTGTTGGCGGTGAATATGATCATGACGTTTGCAAGTCTGAAGTTTTGAAATGTACTAACATAATCAACGATATTAATAAAAAATATTTTAGGGGGTGATTGTGTGGGTAGATACGAGGCTCGTGTTTTACTAAAAGGGAGAACGGAACGAGATAGGCGCATTGCAAGAATTCAAGACGATATGATTGAAAAGATAGTACATAATCCATCGTATAAACCAAATGCGCTCATTACAGATTCTTACGGCGAAGAGCGCCATGCTGGTCTTGTAATTAACAGGGGTACTCAAGAATACTACAAAGAGTTTGAGGCTCTGCCTAATACAGAGATTTATGCTGGGGATTACGTGCATTGGGGTCGTGGAATTTGGATTGTCCAATCTTGTTCGACTGATGACGAGATATATAAACGTGGTCAATTGTGGCAATGTAACTGGCTTATGAAATGGGAAAACGATGACGGGGATATCGTTGAGAGATGGTGTTTTGCGTCGAGCGCATCCAAGTACAACGAGGGTGTTGAACAAGACAAAGTTTTCACTCTTGGTTCTGACCAGTGTAAAGTTTATATGCCAGTAGACGATGAAGTGCTTGCTGTAACAAAGAAAAAGGAAATGCTTTTTATCATTGACAATGCGATTAAGGGGCAACCTCGTATATATGAAGCGCATAACCCGTCTAATGTATATTCTACGTTTGATGTTCTTAAAGATGATGATGGAAAGTTACACGGCGTGACTGACTGGATTCTCAAAGAAACGACGTGGACTCTTACTGATGAGGAGAGTAAATTGGGCATATGTCGCCATAAAAAGAGGGAAGAAGAACCTACTCCTGTTGAGCCATCTGATATTATCGGTGGTGATACTCTTCCGCTGACAAAGGCAAAAACCTATTCTGTTGACATGGATAATTGGGACAAGGACTATTTTTGGAAAGTTACTTGCGCATATCCTGTAATACAAGAAGTTGACGGTCAACGTATAAAGGTACGGGTCGATGACAGGAATGCTATTGGCTCATTTTTAAAAATTGAAGTTATAAATTACGGAACGGTCGTTGCGGCTAAGTCCGTTGAAATAAAAGGAATCTATGGTTAAGGGGGTGATGTGATGGCGAATGGTAGTAAGTTTATCAATGCCGTTAAAGATGCCGTCATTGGCGAAATTATTAACGATGATACAATGTTTAAGTTAATCGACAGCCCTGATATCACTTCTTTTGAGGATTCTGAGAAATTAATAGGAACACACATCTTTAGGTTTGGAAAAAATCCAACCGTTATCGAAAAGGATATTACCTTTATAACGATACAGGTGCATACAGATAAATCAATTAATTCGTGGACACGTATAGTGCCACAAATAGAAATCACAATATACTCTCATGATAATCATATGAATCTTGATACTAAGATATTCCCTAATGTTACTGCAAATCGCAATGATTATATATCTGAGTGGTTTGACAATAAACTTAACGGTGTTACAAAGATAGGAAGTTTTAATCTTACATCAAAGTTAAAGTTAAAACGAAACCATGAATACTCATATACAAAACCCGACTGGATGATGAGAAACATGATTTTTGAGGGCGAGGAAATGAGTATTGATTTGTGCGCCGAAATGAATAAGCACGTTGATGAATAATGTTGACGAATTAAAAGTTTTTCGTGGCAAAGATTTTGTCATCAATGACTATCTGTCTATTGAGCAGAAGACATTAGGTGAAATCTGTGACTTTGGGGAAAAGGAGTATTTTGGATATGTAAGCACATTTTGCAGTACACCCAGCGACATGATAGTCGAGTTTGAGCAAAGTGGAATTGACTTTATGAAAATTAGTGACTGGGAATTTTTTACATCCTATGGTGTATACAGAAGTTTTGGTAAGACAATAGGCGACTTTATTTTCAAAGGATTTGATTTTACAAAACTTGTGCCATTTAAGGATGAGGATGAAAAAATCAATCTTGTTGGTTACCCTTATTATGAGGGGGTTGACCCCGATGGAGAGCCATGCCTAATTTCTCCATCTGATTATGCTGAATATGGGGATGAAAGTTTTAAGTTAAAAATCTGCGGATTAGATTGTGATGACATTGATACACAGATAATTTTTACAGAGGATGACTATTTAAAGGCTTCTCAATATTTAAGGAAAACACACAAGTTTAAATATAACAAATTGAAACCCGGTAACAAGAACGCTCGTAAGATGGAAGTCCGTCTTGCACTTCGTGACAGGGCAAAGGCTATGGCACGAAAAGACAAATCCGACTTATTGGACATGATAAGCGCCATGACGAATGTCGAGGGGTTTAAGTATGGATGGTTGGATGTGTGGGAAATGAAAATTAATGCATTTCTTGATGCTGTGTCAAGAGTGCAGAAAATTAAAAACGCTACTCTTCTGCTCCAATCTGGATATTCTGGCTTTGGAGTTGATCTGAGTAAATTCTCTTCAAGTGAAAAAGAGAAATCATTAAATTGGTTAGGGAGTCTAGATTAATGTCTAGACTTTTTTAATTGACAAAATTAGGAGGAAAATAAAATGGCTAGAGAAACCTTAAAGAATTTCGTATTCGTCGAGGCTTATGCGGCTGAGGTTTTTGACATTAACACACATGAGATGGTTGGTCACGAATCTCTTATCGAGAATTTTACGATTAATAAATCTGCCGACAAGACTTCTGTTACTGACCCTCACGGACAGGAACTCTGGAGTCTGTACAACAACGTTCAGATGACTGTTAACTATGACGAGTCTCTTCAGTCTCTGCTTACTATTTCGGAGAACCTTGGTACTGCTCCGAAGTTTGCGACTGCAAGCGCCGCAATCAATCGTCCTGTCTCTGAGACAAAGACAATTACTTCTACTGGCGTGACTCTTACTTATACACCTGTAAGTGCGGAGGATATTACCGTTCGTGTTACGACTGATGAAGATCCGATTGGTAAGCTTTATCATTATGATGCAACGGCTGGCGATAACACCTTTACCGTAACTGGCAAGCAGATTAAGTTTGCTAGTGGAGTTAAGGGTACGGCTATGATTAACTATGAGAAGGCGATGACTAAGGGTGCAGTTGTCGAGGCTTCTACTGATACAGAGTATCCCATCCGTGAACTCCATATCTATATCAAGGTTAAGGATGTTTGTACTGATGAGACATTCTCTGGTGTATGGGTATTCTACAGAGTTCAGAAGGATGTTACTTCTATCGACCTCGATTTCGCAATTGATGGCAAGCCGTCTCAGTCTTGGAACACCATGTCTAACTCCCTGTGCAATGCAGAGGACAAGAAGATTGCGGCGTTCTTCATCGACTTTGAGAAAGACGAGTAATTCACGAATTTAATTTTGCAAGCGTGGGGTGGGAAACTGCCCCACTCTTTTGTATTTAAGGAGACAAAATGAAAGATTATAATAATGCTTTTTGTCGTGTGTGCGGATCTGAATACCACAGATGCAATTGCAGTTCTGAGGAAAGTTGGAGAAAAGTAACAGACACGGCGGAACACTATCAAATCTTCTGTGTGGTTCGTGATTACGTTAATGAAATTATCGATGCTGATAAAGCGAATACTCTGCTTGGCAAGTTAGATCTTAGTGGCTCTGATGAGTTTAGAGACAACATCAAAGAGGTTTTAGCTGAGATTAAAAGCAAAGCTAAACCAGTACAAATTAAAAGCGATGTAAATACAAATGTTAAAGCGAACAACAAGAAGAAGAATGTCAAGTGGAACAAATGATGAGTGAATTATGGGAAAGGAGTAAACACTTATCGTTTATTGTTTTCCCATTTTTTACATTTAGAGGAAAAGGAGAATTATGAAAGAATCACCAGTAATGACAAAAGCCATTAACTATAGGATTGAGGACGTGGTTCTTGTCAAGGATTTAAAACAGGCGAAGTTATATGCATCTAAGGGATGTCATTTAGCCGACGTTCTTTTCAGTAAAACAGACAATATTTTCGTGTTTGTTTTTTGGAGAGAGGAAACTAAGGATTTGTACAAATTATGGAAGAAGGGCGAGTTGAAGTAAGTAATTGTACTCTTGCGAATAAACTCGTTCTGCTTATTGGCGAGGGGACAATTGTTATAAAGAGGGAAGAGACTAGCAGAACACTCTACCCCACCCTCATCAATGGTAAAAGAGATGGTAAGAAAAAATAAGACGAAGGTGTTGGCTTTGGATACATCGTCAAATAAAACTGGATGGGCATTGTTTATTAATGGTAAATATTCTGAAAGCGGTGTAATAGATTTGAGCAAAAATAAAAACGCCGAGGATCGGATTAAAAAAATGTGCCTGTCTATAACTGCTCTCATATTTGACAAATCGCCAAATGTTGTCGTCATTGAACAATTGCCGTCAACAAGAAACGCCGACACTACAAGAAAATTATCTAGAATTATAGGTGCAGTATATTATTACTGCATTTCAAAAAGCATAAGTTATATGGAGATGCCATGTTCTACTTGGAGAAAATTGGTTGGCATTGAAAATTCAAATAGAAAAAAAGTAAAAAGTGATTCAAAGGATCACGTTTTGCAGAAGTATAAATTAGATATAAATGACGATGAAGCGGATGCGGTTAATATATGCGAGGCATATTGCATAAGTTATATTAATGCGTAAAACGTGCATAAAAAGAGAGGTAAAGGATATGAAGTTTACAGAACTTAAAATTAAGGAAAATATTACTCCTGATATTATCGCACAGGCAATTGAGTATATCTCTAATTCTTGTTTCATTGGCGGAACATATAATCCGTATTACCGCAGTTTTTCTGAGAAGATGGCAATTGTCCAGTTTTTCTTAGACGGAATTGAATTTGAGGATGGCGATTCTCTGTTTGTGATTTGCGAACTTGATGACGTCAAGAAGTTGATTGCTAAGTTTTATGGAGATAAAAGGATTAACGAATACTCTCCTATCATGGACGTGGTTAATCATAACGTCGATGAAATTGTTGAGTTTAAGAAACAGAGGCTGATTCATGGTGTTGATGCTATTGAAAGCATTGCTAAGAACGTTGGTGTTATTTCAGATGCAATTGGAAAACTTGGAAACTTTGCCGCTGACTTAGGCGATTCTATTTCAAATATTGCAAAGATTGATTTTCGCAATATCACAAAAGACGATATCGAAATGGGAAGAAATATCCTTTCAAAATTGAATGCAAGTGGAATTGAACTCAATGAAAAGACAATCGCTAATATTATTAAGGAAGCGGCGGACTTTGATATAGATAAGGCATCTCAAGATATTATTGATGCGAAAAATAAACAGATTGAGGAACTCCAAAAGAGAAATACCGAACTTGAAAAAGAACACAACGCAAGAAATGTACTCGCCTTTAAGAAAGAAGTTGATGGGTAATGGTATATAAAAATTGGGAAAGCCTTGAAAAAGACATTGTAAATAAAATCCAACTTGCTACGAATGATGCGCAGATTCAGTCATATCTTAGATTAAGCGAATACCTTGAGTGGTTTTATTCAGTTCCACAGGGTGTTAGATACCATAGAACCGGACATTTAGGTGAAAGTGCAGAACTTGGCTCTTTTTCTGCCGACAGCACGGGAGCGAATGCAATAATCAATATAGATATTAGCCCATTTTACACTACTGGTAGTTATGATACGCCAAAAGTTTTTGAAGAAGCGGAAATACATGGAAGCGGAATTAGGGGTGTGCCAAATTTTTGGGGCAATACAATGACAGATATAGAAAATGAAATTATACCAAATGCTTTTGGTAAATATTTTAGACGTAAGTAAGGGGTGGTTTGTCCACCTCTTTTTAATTTGAAAGGGGGAACAACTCTATGGCACAAGATCAATTTATTGCGTTGATAGAGGGACGAGCCGACCTAAAAAGTGCAAGGGATGCATTTGATAAGTTTAAACAAGACGTTGAGAAACCAATAAAAATAACAATTGACGCAAATGGCTTTAATGCTGTTTGGGGGAATATACAGAAACAAGCACAACAGGCTGGTGCGCAAATTGGGCAACAGATTAGTCGTGGTATACAAAACAATATAAAAGACGCAAGGTTGTCGATTGACCCAAAGAATAAACTACAAACTGGTTATGCCCCAATTGCCGACTATCTTAAAATGGACGCTAAACTCGCTGACAATTTAGCGAGTCAGTTGCAGAGGATCAAAAAAGAGGGTGGGCAATTACAGAGTTTCAAACTAGGCAATGGTGGAAATAGTTTTGAAGCTATGATAAAGAACGGCGATGCGATGATAAAAGTCATCAGCCGTTTAGAGGAAGAAACTGATGCTTTTGGCAATAAAACCAATAATATGGTATGGGGTAAACCAATTGTTGAAAGCATGGTTAACTACACCAGCGCGATCAAACAGGCGCAGTCTGAAGCTGATAAGTTGGCGCAGTCTTTTAATAAGATACAGGATTCATTTAAAAACGGTACGTTTAGTAGTGCTTTTGATGCGAATATAAAACGTATGGAAAGTAATTTGGCTACTCTTAGTGCAAATGCTTTCAATTCTGAAAATACAAAGAAAGCCGTTGATGCCGCCACTGAATACCAGCGAATTATGCTTGAAATTCAATCGACTCTTAATGGCACCGCACAGAATCCATTAACTGACGAACAGGTTGTAGCAAAATATCAAAAGGCACAGGCTGTATTAAGGCAGTATGCTGATACTTGGAAAATTGTCCGTATCGAACAGGGCGAAACAATTACACAAGAACAAGCAAATAAGAATGCGGATGGTGTTCAGGCTTGGTGTAACAGAAACTCAAAAGCGCTTAAAAAGTATGGTAAGGAACTTGACGAAATTCAAGAGAAAATGCGCCATACATTTGACGCTAATGAACAAAAAGCGCTGCAACAGCAAGCACAGCAGGTATATAAAAAAGCAGGTGCAGAGGGATTAACCGGGTTAAGTTTTGCCGACCAAGTCAAAAAGGCGTTTAATAAGATTGGTCAGTTTACTTGGATTTATGCGATTACTAGTCAGATAAAACAAGTACCTCAGGAAATGGTCTCCGAGGTTATGAAAATTGATGCATCGATGACCGAGTTGAGGAAAGTAAGTACCGCTAGTGCATCTGAAATCAAAAACTATTTTGATCAAGCCACGGAAAGTGCTTCAAAATATGGTCAAGCAATTAATGAAGTCATTGACTCGACTGCATCTTGGACAAGGCTTGGATACAATTTAAAAGACGCATCTACACTAACTGACGTAACTGCGGAATTGGCAAAAGTCGGTAGTGGATTGAATGTAGACACGGCAACAGAGGGCTTACAGGCTACAATTCGTGGTTTTGGTTTGGCAGCCGATGAGGCTAAACGAGTTGGTGATATGATTAACTATGTCGCTGACACAGAACCGATTGATGCGTTGGGTATTATTAATGGTCTTGAAAGATCTGCTGCTGCAATGGCTGAGGCTAATAACTCATTAGAGGAAAGTATCGGTCTTATTACCGCTTCAACGTCAGTAACGCAAGACGCTACCGCAGCAGGAACTGCATGGCGCACAAAATTTAAAAAACGAAATTGTGCGAATGTACAGAAATGTGCATAAGGAACACATCTAAAACCAGTAAAACCTAAAGCTTCACTACTACAATGCGGATGAAATATGCTGGCATGAATGTAACGAAAGTAAAACAACAGTGAAGATGTCATATGGTCAAAAACCTAAGTGACGTAACAATGGTAGCTTGGTCGCAAAGCCCCGAACAGGGGTGTGTCAAACGACTATCCCCATTTGGGATAGGGACTAGAGAATAAATATCCCTATCAATAGGAGTAGGACGCAATCGCAAATGGCGTTGGTTAAATACCTGTAATCGAAACGATGTGACCGTATTTATTATATGAGAATAGCTATATAATATATTTAAAATTTGAGTAAAAGCAAGAATAAAAATGTAATATGGACTAAAGAAGAGGAAAATTATTTAATAAAACATTATCAATGTGAATCTTGGGAAAAGATGTTATTGAGTTTACCAAGACATAACAAAAGTGAAATAACTAGCAAGGCATCTTATATTGGAATAAAAAGAGAAAGGCTGTGGTCTTTTGATGACATAGAAGAATTAAAAAGAACATATTCATCGTTTAATTGCATTGATGACGCAGTTAAATTTTTTAACTATAAATATACTAAAAAACAAATTGCGAAAAAGGCGTATTCCTTAAAATTGAATATGCGCAAAAGAAGTGTACTTTTTAGTTCTGTAAATGAATATATTCGTGATTATAACCATGATTGGAAATCCGATAGTTTGAAAGCGTGTAATTATAAATGTGTTTTTACAAACAGTAAAAATATTGAAATACATCATAAGTATCCCTTTTCAAAAATGGTTACTGAAACATTGGATATTATGGGGTATGATAAAAACTCTGATGAGGTTATTTCACAAAATGACTTAAATATAATATTAACTAAATTTAATGAAATACAAGCCAAATATGGGCTTGGGGTTTGTATTGATGTAAACCTACATAAATTATTTCATTCAACTTATTCTTTTTGGGTTTTTGACGAGGATGACTGGAATGAATTTAGCTTTGACATAGTTAATGGAAAATATAATGAATATTTATCAGAAAGGAATTTAGCTTTATCTTCTTCTCATATAATAAACGGATAAGAAATAGTCTAATCTCACGGGAAACCGTGAGTTTATTTGTTATTGCATAACAAAATCCTAATAATAAATAAAATAGCGTGTTGCGAACGCTATAAATATTAATGAATTTCAATGCGCATTAGGGGCGCAAAAACAGAGTTAGAGGCGGCTGGTGAAGATACCAGTGGAATGGTCGAATCTGTCTCCAAACTTCGTGAACAAGTGTTGGCGCTTAGTGGTGTCGATATTCTAGAAGCGAATGGCAAAGACTTTAAGAGTACAACTCAGATTATACGTGAATTGGCTCAAGTTTACGAAAAACTTGATGGTATAGATCAGGCAAATTTATTAGACCTATTAGCAGGAAAAAGAGGCGGTAACGTCTTAGCAGCCGCACTCCAAAACTGGGATGTCGTTGAGAAAACAATTCAGGGGGCATCAGTTGAAAGTGTTGGCTCAATGGATCAACAGTTGGCTGTTTATAATCAGTCAATTCAGGCAAGTCTTGATAAGTTTCATGTAGCTTTCCAAGAATTATCTGCCGATTTGATTAATTCAGATACAATCAAGGGTGTCGTAGATTTTGGCACGGCGATAATCAAACTCATAGATACGCTTGTAGAGCATATTGGAGTTCTTGGTACTGCAATTACCGGGCTTGGTATAGCAAAAATATTCTCAACGGCGGCAAGTGGGGCAAAAAGTGTTGAGGGACTGGCTCCTGCAATCTCTCTTTTGAACGAGGCATTAAGTACTGGAGTTGGAAAAGGGGAAGCATTTGGTTTAGTTTTAGAGCAACTTGGTGTAAAGGCTGCTGGTGCAGGATCCGCACTTGGTTCAATGTTCAGTGCGCTTGGCGGTTTTATAGCAAGTCCTGCTGGGTTGATCACTGGTGTCGTCGCAGCCGTTGTCGCTGCTGGTGCTATTGCATACAACATTCGAAAAAAACAACAGGAAGAATTAAGAAAACAAGCGACCGCCACAACAGAAAAATGGGGTGACGATAAGTCTAGCGTTGAAGATTATAAGCGCCAGTATGCTGAACTTAATGATCAGCTTAAGAACGCAAATCTTACGGAATCCGAGCGCATTGGTATTAAGCAACAACTTCTTGATTTACAAACGCAAATTAGTGAGAAGTATGGTGCAGACGCAGGACAACTTGACTTAATTAATGGCAAATATGAAACTCAGTTAGGTCTAATTTCGCAAATTGCCGAGAAAGAAGCCCACAGAAATCTACAAGATAACAGAGAGGCATATCAGCAATCTGTTAATGAGATGACAAAAGACAGGGATTACACCATGTTTAGTAATGGCTCTGAAAGCGATCTCATGAAACGGGTTGAGTGGGCATATATCAGAAGTGGCTTTAAAGACCAAGGCGATTTAAGTTTTAAATTTACTGGTGATGCAACTGAGGCTGATGAGAGTATTAGGGAATTGATGGATAGACTTGAGGCTTTAAAAGAAACCGCAAGCGAAACGGAGAAACAGTTCCTTGATAATGTTATTGGGAGCGCTAGTAAGTTACTTACAAAAAACAAAGAAATCTTAGATGCAAACCAAGCCAACTACAAGGCATATCTTGAGCAGTCTTTATATGATGATGGTTTTGGTGATGAGTTAGCGGAATACTCAAAGCGAACCCAAGAATACAATGATGCTCTTCTTAGTGGTGACAGTGAAAGAATTATCGCCGCTAGAAAAGAACTTGATGATTATAAGGGTACCGTAAAAGATATAACTGATGCTCATGCTGAGTATGGTGACTTCTTTGATGAGGTTACCAATAGCGTTGATAAAACTAGCGAAACCGTATTCAACTTTAAAGATATTATGGATGACGGTATTGCCGATTCAACGAATAATCTTTCAAAATATTCCGATCAAATATATAGAACTGTAAATGACATAAAGAAACTTGGTCTTGACGGTGTAGATATACAGGCTATTCTTGGGGATCCACAGAATGCAATGTATGGTGATCTATCTCAGTTAGCAAAACTGTGGAATCCTGATATTGATTTAACCAAAGAGAGTGATTTAAAGTCAGTTGCAGATTTCTTAATGCAGATGGCGTATGGCGCTGATGCGGTTGGCAGTAGTGTCGATTTGGCACGAGGTGAATTTGATGACTTCATGAAATCTGCTTCGGCTTCTATCGATACCCTCGATAAGGTAAACGCTTCTCTTGTCAACTCGTTTAAGAGTGGTGGATTGTCGGCACGTATTGATGCTGAAACTGGTGAACTTACTGGTGATGTAGCCACAATACTTAATGCCTATAAGAAAGAACTTGGCGATGGCAATATTGATGATCTGTTTGAGCGAACTGCCGATGGAATAATTGTTAACAGGGATGCTCTTCGTGCTTTACAGGCACAACAGGAAAATACAACAAAGGCAGAGTTCATTGAACGCATTAAGGAAGCCGAGGCTCATCTCGCTAATGCATCCACTGACGAGGAAAGACAGGCTTGGCAGACAAGACTTGATAATGTTAAGTTACTTGCCTCTGCTTATGACGGTGCAACAAGCGCATATCAGAAGTGGCTTGACGCTCAGAAAATGGGTGAGGCTGGTGATCAGTACGACACAATTGCAAGTACTGCTATCAAGCGTGGTGAGGAATTATATGACAAGGGTTTAGTAGGTACAAATGAGTTTAGGGCAATTGCCCAATTATACTCAGATGAGGATCTAGCCCTTGCATCCATAGATGAAATAACGGAAGCATATGAGAATGGCGTCGGCACCGTTAAGAAGTATTTCACCGAGGGGCAAGAGGGTGCAGTTGCATTTGCTGACAAACTCGTTGAACTTGGTGCGGCAACAAAGGAAGGTGACTTCTATAACTTTGAAGACGGAATAAACACTTCTGAGATTGCTGACGAATTAGATATTAGTGTTGATTTAGTCGAGGCTGCATTTAAGAAACTTGGCGACTATGGTTTTGATATTCATTTTATGAGCGAAGATCAACTTTCCGAGTTTGATTCGCTTACCGAGAAAGCAGAAGAAGCACAGGATAAGTTAAAAGAACTTCGTGATAGTGGCGCAGAGGTTGGCGATACTGATTTAATCGATATCGACTTAAGCGAAATTGACACTGTTGATGAGATGAAGAGTGCCTTAGACCAGTTAAATGAGGTTGTGGCATCTCCTGACATAGATCCTGAGTCTGCGGAAGCGTATCAAGCAATTATCGATTCTCTTCAGCAGAAACTCGATCTTCTGTCTCAGACAGACATTGGTAACGAAGTTAACTTTACCAACCTTGATAATGCGTATACTTTACTTGGTTCTTTACAGGGAAGAATTGATTCTATTAATGGTATAAATGCAACATCATCTATAGACATTGATGTTACGGGTGATGACGAGGTTCAACTCGTTGCGGAACAAATTGCCAATCTTCCGCCCGATATCAAGACTGCAATTGGTTTTGATGTTGAGGATGATGCAACTGCCGTCATCGATAAACTTCAGAGTGAAACTGTTCAAATTCCTGTGGAATACCAACAACCGACAAATACTCCAAATGCAACTGGCACGGCTACTGTTAGTGTTCAGTACGAACAGGGCGATTTGCCGTCTGTATCATCACAGACCGTACACTTAGATTATGAGCCGAACCCAATTGAGGCAAATGTTGTTGCAAAGTTAGATAATACGGCGGTTGAGTCATATACTCCACAAAACAAAGATGCGAATGTCGTGTATAGTGTTGACTCTTCTGCTCCAGATAGTTATCAGCCGAGCGGTAAATATGCGACGGTAACTTATGATGTTTCTGTTAATGGCGCATCTGCGGTTTATAATCTTCCCGACAGTGGAAGTAGAACCATTACATATCATATAGAAACTGTTGGTAGTCCGCCCGGTAATTATAAGGGAACAGTTCCGAGATCCGCTTTCCAAGGCATGGCTCATGTTAGAGGTACTGCTCACGCAAGCGGTCTTAGTAAATATGGCTTAAAACAAAACGAAAACTCTTTAATTAATGAACTTGGTGCAGAAATCGTTGTAAGACCATCCGAAGACTCTTGGATGATCTTTAATGATGGTATGCCTACGTTTGCGTCTCTCCGTAAGGAAGACATAATTTTCAATGCCGAACAGACAAAAGAATTACTTGAAAAGGGTTGGACTAAGAATTATGCAAGCATTCTTGGTGGCGCTTTTGCGAGTGGCACTATTAAAGGATCTGCTCATGCTAGAAAAGTAACTGGCGGTGGTTCGTTTAAGAAAGCCAAATCTTCATCATCTGGTGGTGGTGGAAGAAATGGTGGCGGTGGCGGTGGAAGTGACGGCGGTGGCTCGTCAGAATCCAAAGAGGATGCAAAAGAATTTAATGAGATTCTCGATGAAATTCAAATCAACATTGACAGGGTTGAGAGGGACATCAAGAATCTTGACACGATTGCATCTGATACGTTCACCAATCTCACTGGCAGAACTAGTGCATTAAATAGAGAATTAGTAAAAGTTAGAAAAGAAATTAAAGTTCAGCAGACTGGATATAGCCGTTACTTAACAAAAGCCAATAGCGTAGGTCTTAATGGAGGCTGGGCGGCGAGAGTTAGGAATGGTGAAAATCTTACAATAGATGATGTAGGCGACGAAGAACTTTGGGATAAGATAAGCGAATATAAAAAGTGGTATGAACTGGCGCTCGATTGTCGTGACGCCATTTTCCAATTGAAAGTAGACGAAGCGGAACTGTGGAATCAGAGATTTGATGTTAGGAAAACTGACTTTGAAAATCAGATTGAGCAGATACAACACGCCTACGAATTGCTTGACAGTTTTATTGAAAAGGCTGAGAACACTGGCAGAATTACCTCTAATACATTAAGGCTTAGGCAGTTAGACCAAGAGCGCAGTAAGGTCACAAAACTTCAAAGTGAATATAAAGCACTTGAAGATGTAATGGCACAAGCTCTCAGAAGTGGCGAGATCACAAAGAATTCTGAGGGGTATTACAAAATGCTCAACAGTCTCAACGAGATCCGTGAAAGTATTGCAGAGGCAACCAGTAATATTGAAAAACTCAATAAAGAAATCAGAGAAACCGATTGGGAAATCTTTGATCGTGCATTAGAGAAAATTGAGAATATCAATGATGAACTTGAATTTCTGTACGATATTCTTGGTGACGAGGATAA
>Ga0326511_10002187_pt1 | contig 16029 bp, 22 predicted proteins | sample 0_2496_0518_D_FD_203701 | JGI IMG/M metagenome (GOLD analysis project Ga0326511, IMG submission 203701) | Bovine rumen microbial communities from UC Davis, California, United States - 0_2496_0518 | ecosystem: Host-associated > Mammals > Digestive system > Stomach > Rumen | place: USA...
ACCTTGCGGAGAGTGTTCTTGGATGGGTAAGCCCTCAGGTAGTGATTACCTTTGTGCTCGATAATGCGCTTGTACGCACCATCCATCCAATGCCCCCACCTCAGAGGCTCAGCCTCAAAGTTCGGGTTGCCTGTGCGATTCTGCATCATCTTCTCATAATCGTTGCCGATTTGGAGCGATGTCTTGCAGGTGATTGCCTGAAGGCGATTGTGCAGAGGGTTTTTCTTGCCGCCAATGAGCTTGCCGTTCATTGCGTCAAGGTTAGAACGATACCAAATGGAGGTGTACTGACCACCACCAATGGACAAAGCGAGCGCATCCATATCAGATACGCTGCTGATGGAAATGGTTCTTCTCATCATAGCTTTTCTGTCTTTTTGGTTAAACGTGTTACAAAGATAGGGTGCAATGGGGAAAACGCACCCCAAAGTTATACCTATAAAAACCCCATAGTCCACCCATAGGACTATTAGTGTATCAGTCTATCAAAGAACGCTTGTACTACCTATAGTGCCAAAACTATGCCACTCTAATATTATAGACGCTCGAAACCCCAAAAAGTAACAAAAACCCCTATATTTTAACACCTGTTAACACCTATTAACAATTACTGACAAAAACTGACAAACTGACACTGACACACCGAAAAAATGGCAACTGACAAAATGGCATACTGACAATCTGACAATATTTTGTAAAAAAAACGGAAAACGCATTTTAGGGCTATTCTGAGCCGTTTTAACCCCACAATAGTATAACTACACTATACAGCGGTAAAAACGGCTACAGCACCAAAAGAAACGCCCCATATAACCCCTAATAGGTAGGGGATACCACCCCCCACCTACGTAACCCCGCCCCCGATAGGGGATTTAAGACCTTTGAAACACGCCACACAGTTCTGTGAATAAAATTTTCCAAAAAAATTTGCATTTTCCAGGAAGGGGGGGGTCTCTTTTTTTCGATGGGGTAATTCAAAAAAAATTTTCCAAAAAAAATTTCGATAATTTTTAAGAAGGGGCATATAAAAAAAATGCAGTCATTTCTGGCTGCATTTAACATTTATTTCTTAATTAAAAAAGTTCCTCCATCATCGCTCTCTCCAACCTTGATGAAACCATATTTCATAACAGAATTAGCTAAAGTGGTTTCATCAACACCATCTGTTGGACACACTCTTAAGTAAAACTGATAGTCACCGTATTTGCTAAGAACATACTCCAACAACTTCTTGGATATTCCCATATTTCTAAAATCTTTACCAACATCAATATCAGCAAGGTCAACTACACGCCTATTATTGTCAAGCCTCCTAACCACATCATATGCAATGTCATTACCATCTTCAATGCTGTCGCTTATGTTGCTATAAATGTCATCTGGATAACATATATAATAGTTTAAATATCCAATCTCATTGCCATTATAATACGCAGCAACACTACGGCCACCATATTCGTCACTGTCATCTTTAAACTCAATACCATTGTTTATACCCTCATATATATGGGAATGAACAGATAAATCACTTGAATCTCTTTTAGACCCTTTATAAACCATTTTAATTGCTGAAATAGGTATTGGGATATCATAAGCAAGACACCCTTTCATTGATTTATCTGGGTCTCTGAATATGTGTTTTTTATCTAATTGCGAAACATCAATTGCGTAAATATCATCATCGTAAGTTGAATCATATTCACCATTGTTAACTGTATTATGGTCATATAAGAAAATGTAAGGTTTTAAATCTTCTCTGTCATTCCAATGTGCTTTATATGAATCGCCAACAGAAGGGATTAACCCATTTTTCATAATAGATTTCCTAGCAGCAATAGGTGCTTTATGATAAAGAAGTCTTGGAAACTTATATCTAATGGCTTCTGTTATTACTTGACAAACTGAATTTTTAATAATTCTATGAAGGTCAGACTCTGTTAATTTGATTATTAATTTTCTCATATGTACATATAATTTCTCTATAAATACCAATAGTTATAGAAAAAATGGATGAGCCTTATTTGGTTCATCCATTAAAATTTGCAATCGAAGAAAATGACATCTTTCAATTTTTCATCGTTTTTAATTTCTGTTAGATATTGTGGTAATATTCCAACTGAGTAGACCCAGTTTTCGTGGTATGAGCCTTCTACCAGCAGTGCTGGTATTAGGTGCATATCATATATTTTTTGTTTCATATCTTCGTTCATGATGGCGCTAGTGATATAGTCTCCAGATGAGCCATTATTGCTTCCTGGTCGATAAGTACTTTTAAGTACTTTATATCCTTCATATGTTTGGTAGGCCATAGCGATTCTCAATTTATCGTAAGGGCTTGTTTTAAATTCGTCATTAAATTCCCTGGTATCGATAAATATGGTATTATTCCATTTATCTTCATTTTTGGTATATATGCACCATTTTCTGTATTCATATTTTATTTTATCAATACCAACGGTTTTATTGATAGAATTGCAATAGTTTAGGATTTTGACGAATGTTTTTCTATCTTTTTCATTTTCGTGGTATAGTGCGAGGCTATACATAAGTGCGTCATGTAGTTTAGATGCCAAGATGGAGAATGATGGGTCTTTTTTACCATATTCTGTCCAATTGATATAATCCATTACATATTTTGTTATATCGTCATCATCATGTAATGAATACAGAAAGTCGAAGTTCATTTCTGTTTCTAAAATCAGGTTATCTATAGATTCTTTTATAATTCTATCAATATAGTTCATTTCAAATGTTTTTCATAAATATCAATAGTTATAGAAAAAAATTTTCGATAATTTTTTCAAATTGATATCGATAGTTTAATATCATGTATCAAAAATAAATGGAAATGATATACTTGTTGACACTAAACCATAAAATGCAGTCAGAAATGGTTGCATTTTTCTGTGTTTACTGATATTTATGTGAAAAACATTTTATAATATGAAGAAATTGATAAGACTGACAGAAGGAGACCTTCACAGAATTGTGAATGAATCTGTGAACAAAATATTAAACGAAATTTTATCGCCAGAAGAGATAGCTGCTATAGATGCTGCTTATGCTGACGAGGATATTGATTTCGAAGAGCCAATAGAAAGGCCTGAAAGAAGAAATAGAGACATGGAACTATATACTATTTATGAAACATATATAGATGTACGTCACCCAGACGAGCACAAACCTTGGCGTATGATTGAATGTGATGCAACGTTTGATGATGTGACTTCCTTAGAATTAGATGGTAAAAGTATATATTGCGGTAATGGAACAGACAAGGATGGTAATTATTGGTTTGAAACATGTGAAGATGATTCCCCATATATCAGAAGACGCATTATTGCAGTAAAAGATAATTAGAGATACCCCTGGTGGGAGGAAAAAGAAAAAAAAGAAAAAGGAGGCTAATTGGTTTAGTCTCCTTTTAATTTTGGTAAGGCTTCTTGTATATCTTCAATGAGTTCCTTTGTATATTTCTCATGGTAGTATACGTTTGTCATTCCATAGATTCGTTTGAATGGTGTATATTTTTCAACGAACTCTTTTAGTTTTTCCAAGTGAGGAAGCATATATTTTATATCATTGGCAAGTCTTTCAGTTAGCATGGCATTAAGTTTGTCTTTTGCGTCATCAACGGAATCAAACTTAATGAGCATTGGGAATCTATTAGGTTGGCATTCTTTTTTATCCAGTAGTGTACCATCACTTAGAAGTGCAAGTTCTGGTGTGATGCGTTTTACAAGTCTTACGATGTACGACTCATCTACTTCTGGCCATGTTAATGTCTTATGGTGTTTATAGACAATTTTTGTCAGCAAGTCTTTCTCTGATACATTTTTTGGCGTTGCCATAAGGTTATCGAATGATTTATCCTTTATAGAGTTGCCTTGTATAGCGAGGAGTTGCTTTTGCATGTCCTTTAGTGTTGGGATATATTTATCCAGTTTTGTTTTAATGGATTTAAGCCCCTTCATTGCATATTCGGTTGCCTCATCCTTGGAATCGAATGCTTTAAAGCTATATGGTGTATACTTAGCTTTCGTTGTTCTACACATGAAGGTATCTGTTGACACGATATATCTTGTCTTTTGTTCTTTCTTTTTCTTCAGTTTTGATATAACGTGTTCGTTATATTCCTTAATGAAGTCCTGATAGTATTTAAATGCCCTTACGTTTTTAACCAGGTGGTTAAGTCGAAAGGTAATTATTGGTTTATCTTTTGATAGCAGGTAGGGGTCTTGAAATTCGAGATTTCCCAGTTTATATCTGGCATCATTTGTTATTGCAGACTTTCCTATGATTTCTCCAATTCTGATTGTACCAGTTCTCTGGTTAAAGCAGTAGAATTGGTTATCATCAATTATCGTTGGTAGGTCAGTTATTGTAAATTCCCTATCAGTAATTTGTGTATTAGTAACAGTTTGTTTCATATTTTACCATATTTTATCAGTTATTTCATCAGTTTCGCTACAGATATAGACCTCAATGGGTTTTGGGTCAAATGAGATTTCCATCTTATTTGCTCTCTTATAGATTTTCATTTCTGAAGGTGTTAATGTTCTACAGAAGAGTTGTCCATCGAAGAATTTATCCCCATATGTATCTTTATATGCGTATGTCTTATTATACTTCTTACCCCTTGATTCGTATGCTGAGCCATTATAGAGTTTAACGAATTCATCGCTAGATGACTCAATTGAGAGTCCATCTACAACTGCATCAGGGTCATCGTCACTAATTTCTGAGCATGGTGACTTTACGTTTACAACCTTTGCAACCCATCCATATGCTGGGAAATCGATATCCCAATATCCGAAAAGGAGTGGTTCGCCCTTATGTTGCATTATTTCTCCAAGGGTTTTAAGTTGGGTATAGTTCTTTTTCTTTTCTCCCTCAAGTGGTATATATTTCTTTATCATATTTTAGAATATTCTTTGAGCTGCGAAATAGGGTGATAGAATATCGAATTCTCTATGTTTGTGTTTCGTGTCGAAATCCTTTGCTTCCGTCCAATTAAGTGATGCGTATGCCTTGTTAACAATAAAGTCCACAATTGCATCATCATTATGTGTTATGATTTTATATTTTTCGTCTCCGAAATACAGAAGATATGGTGTGTCATATGGAACTGTGGCACGTTGTTTTTCGTGTCCCATGTTAACACGGAATGTTGCAGTTTCCAAGTGTCCACCACATTTATTTGTAAGTGCCTTATACACAGCGCATTGCAGCAACGAACTCTTGAGATACCAGTCTTCAACACCTCTGTTTGAGTCAACGTACTTAATTTCTACAATCTTATCATTGCATACGATGTCGTGTGTGAAATTGATTGTGAGGTTTGCTGTAACTAGTGACCCTCTCATTTCCTCGTCAATTACGTTTGTAAACTTCCTGGCGAGTTCATGTTGGTATTTATCCCCAGCGATGATGTTGGGGTTTTCAAATGGAATTGGTTTTTTTTCTGGGTGTTCTTGGAACATCTTGAGTTGCATGCATGAGCGTGTGCAGAGTTCCTTAGCTGAGAATGTATTCATTTCTTTCCAAATAATTCATCAATGTCAATAACTTTCTCATCGAGACAGGTATCTTTAATGAATACTGTTTCAAATTCATATTCTGTGTATTCTGTTGCTAGATACATCTTGAATACGAATCCATTATCAATGAGTTTCTTTGCATCCTCATAGCTATACCAGTGTGTAAGGTCTTCTTTTCTTGTACAAGAAGAAAACCAGTCTCTGTCATCTGCCTTATATCGTGGGTCATAACCCATTGGCAGTTCCTTTGTCTTGCAATTATCATCAAGAGAGCCTATTCCAGTATTGAAACAGAACTTACCGTTTGAATCATACCACAGGCCATTGTTTGGGTCTGTGCTCTCTAATCTATATAACCATTTTGCTTCTTTCATGGTACAAATATACAAAAAATGTTTGATACTATGAAATTTAATACCAAACATTTAACTTTTTTTAGGTAATAATATATCAGTTGGCCCTCTTCTTTTATTGTGACATTTCTACTCCATACGCAAGGCCTCCTATTATAGCCCAACTACCAACCATAGATAATGCAATAGTATTACTAGTTTCATCTTCAAGTTTATCCATAAAAGATGGGTCAAAACAATACCAGATTGCTATCGCAAAATTTGCAATTAAAAGTATTATAATTGTTATGTCTGCTATTTTTTTGTGCATACAATTCAATATATGTTTGGGTCAACTTCGATGTTATTGTTTTTTTTTTATAATGCCATTGAAGCTGCTTCTTCTAGGCTAACTTCATTTGATGTTTCTTTTTGTTCGTTTTCCAAGACTGTTGATGCTATCAGCAATTCATGGATATTCTCATTGCATATGGTTTTAATGTGTTCAATTTGTTTAACTCTAGAATCAATAATTGACAGTGCTTTATCATATGTTTCCTTGGGGTCAACTCCATATACTTCAACGTTTAATGACACCTCATCTTCTGGTCTTGAATATGAAGCATGTACAGATAGATTCAGGTCCAGTGTAATGGTTGAGCGTGTACCATCTGGTTTAATGATGGCAAATGATGCTCTATGCATATCACATGTTCTGATGATATTTTGGATTTTAACCTTTTTCAAAGTTCCGTTTTCACCAGATGTAATTTTTGAGTTTGTTATATTGATGTAATATAGTTCATCCCCATCTAGCAATTGAATAAATGTTTTCATGTCTTTTAATTTTTAAAGTGCCATTGTTGCAAATTCTTCGACTGAAATTGAGTTTTCCTTTACCTTAGCGGTTTCTTCAAGCAGGTCTGTCATTGTATTAATGAGTTTAAGCTCATTATTCTTAAGTTCATCAATATCAGCTCTGGTCTTAGCGATTTTTGTTCTGAGACAATTTTGTGCTTCTTCCAGGGCATCTATTTTTGTCATGGCATAGATTGTATGGATGATTTCAGTATCTTTCCTGGTAATCATCGTATGTACCTTATTGTTTATATTTGGAAAAAACGCCTGTCCATTATGGAGTGTAACGTCCAAGGTATTTTCTGTCAGGTTTTTAATGGTTTTAACTCTATATTCGGCCCAACTATTATGTCCGTCTAGTTTTTCCATTCTACAATCTATGACCGTTACTTTATAAACAGGGTCATTGGGTTTTAATTCTCTATATGTTTTCATATCTGTTGTGTTAATGAAAGTAATTCTTTACATTTATTGAATAGATAGCTATGTAAAACTGGTGTTCTAGATTCTGATATATTGGCGATTTTTGAGTTAAAGATTCCACCGATTGGGAATATGATGTTTTCATATTTTCCAAGATTTGAGGTTATTTCATTAAAGTCCTCATCGATTACTCTCTTGAATTCGTCAATATCTTTATCTGTCCATCTTCCAAATACGCCCTTATGTTTTTTATTATACCAACGTTGTGTTGTTATTGGGTATGCGTTATCAAGTCCTCTAATGAGGGCTGATGTTACCTTGGGGTAATGTTTTCCATTACCATATTTTTTTGAATACCAGGAATCATTTGATATTTCTCCCTTACCGCTATCTCTATCAGTATTATCTGTGAAGATGTATAGATTCTTTGTATCTTTTGCTACAGCTTCACGGTTATAAAATTCATCTGCTCTTATTATTTTCATAAGTTATAATGCTATTGTTGCAGCCTCGATTAGGCTGATTCTTTCTTCTTCCTTATCGTCTTCAATCTTAGAAAGTTCCTGCTTAGTTGAATCAATTCTTTCCAAGAGTGTGTGACATTTTTCCTTAATTTTCATTTCTCTAATCTCAAGAACCCAAAGGATATAGTCTCTTAGTCTTTCCTTTGATGGAGAAAAGACAGTTCTGTTAATTGTTAATTCTTCTTCATCAGAGTCTGTATCAAGGCACTTAAGATATGCAATTGGGTCAACTGTGACAGGTAATAGTTTACCGTTTTTATCAACGCTAAACACCAATTTTCCATTTGACATTGCATGAATTTCCTTTATTTCATATTCAAAAATTGGGTTACCTGATGGAATTTCATGTATAATGCATGAATCAACAATTTTAATTCCATATATCTTATCACCAATTTCGAGTTCTTTAAATGGTTTTTTTATTGCCATATTCTTTTTCCATTAATTGTTTATAATCTTTATATATACTAGTCCAATGTTCTTCAACAAAGCTACACCAATCCAAATATAATTGATATAATACATCAGCACCTGATTTGGTTCTTACGTTTCCAGAACACATTCTACCAAGCATATCTCTAAATAAGAATTTTATTCTGTCGGAAACGAGAAAACTATTATCATTAAGATATCTTTTATTAATATTATTAGATACCTCTATTAGTTTGATATAGTTTTTCTCCTGAACAGAAAAAGGTCCACCTATTATATAGTGATAGAAGTCACCGACCTTTTTTTTCCTTTTGAGAAAGGCCAGCAATATCGCACAAGAAGGGTATTTTTTCATTTTTTATCTTTTTTAGTGCAAATATATTAATAAAAAATAATAAAACCAAAATATTTAATGTTTTTTATAATTTTTGGATATTTATAGCATATGGGATTAATAAGATATTTAGGTTCATTAATTAAGAATGACACAGGTAATTCTAGCAAGAGTTTTGCATTGGTAATGTCAACTCTTGTATCATTTATCACGAGTTTAACAATTTGTGGTATATTGGTATATGATGTATATGAGAATGGTTTTATAAAGACTGACTTGGAGGCATTGGGAATCTTTATTATCTGTGTATATTCAGGTAACGCTGCATCTGGTGTACCTAAGATATTTGGTGACAAGTATTTTAGCAAGGCAAAGATGTTGAAGAAGCGTGAGGAAGAAACAATTGAGGATGAATAAATATTTATGTAGAAAATAAATAAAGAGGAGATTGAAGAATAAGATATGAATTCAAAGGTATTAAGTTTTGTAAAAAAATGCGAAGGTTGGAAGACAGCAATTAAGAGTTTACATTGGGATTCAAAGAATTTATCTCAGCATAAGCTTTGTGATGACATTGCAGATAGAATAGCTGACTTCCAGGACCAGGTTTCTGAAGTTGAACAATCAATTTCAGGAAAGCTTCCATTGAATCAATTGAAGGCTACTGATTATAAAGCAACTAGTCTTAAAGGTTTTGTTGAAGATGTCATTGCTGATGCCAAGTCTTTCTTAAAGGAGCTTGAATCAGAGGGTGATGATTACATTGGAATGAGAAGTGATTGTGAATCATTCTTGTCAGATATGCAAAGGAATCTATATCTTGTTAATTTCACCTTGAAGGAAGAAATAATGAATAGATTAAAGGAGAGAATCAATGAATCAATGCCAAAGAATCTAGCCAATCATGACGAAGTTGACAAGTTTATGGGTAGAAGGCCAAAGACGATGAAGGCAAGAATCAACCAGATTTACAGAATTGTAAAGAGATATGGAATTGATTCAAAGGTTTATTCTGATGACCACTGGCAGGCAAAGGATGATTACTATAGAGCAATTAGTTCATTAGGCTGTGATTTCTCAATGAGACCTTGTGGTGATTCTAGCAGATTGGATGATTGGGATGACTTCACTTCTGATGGTGGATATTGTGATTATGCTGAAGATGGTATGCCACGTTCAAAGCAGTATGCTGTAAAGATAATGTACGATGATGGTATGAACATTGGTGGTTACATTAAGTTTATGGCAGCTGGAACAATGGAAGACCCATTCAGCAGATATGATACCTGTATGATATTATGGCCAAAAAATAATAGAGAATTAGCAATGGAAAATATTAGAATGAAAAAGTTTACCCACAATGGCGAGAATAGCTATTTGGCAGATGAAAACCCACAAGAATTTTGGAAGAATCGTGGGGAAAGTTTGAATAATGGAAGGGTAGAAGAAGCAGTTTATAGATTAACTGAAGATGAATTAAGAACATTGGTTAATGAAGCTGTGATAGAGCTTATTGATGAAACCAGAAGAAGTAGAGCTAACGTTAGCAGATTCATCGCATCAACTCATGGCCATAGGTCTGGAAACAGAAGAGAGACAACTCCAGAGGAAAAAGCTGAAGCAAGAAGACGCTTGAAGATTAAAGAGCCAGTTCCAGTGGAAGAATCTGAGATTAAGATTAAGCCATCCAAGGAAGGAACATTTACAGCTGCTGCATCAAAGCATGGAAAATCAGTTCAGGGCTTTGCATCACAGGTATTAAATAATAAGGATGATTATTCTCCAGCAATGGTTAAAAAGGCTAACTTCGCTAAGAATAGTTCAAAGTGGAATAAGAAATAATAAACAAAATACGTATATATAATATGAATAAGAAACTTATAAGACTTACAGAATCAGACCTTCATAAAATTGTGAAGGAATCTGTGAACAAAGTAATAAAAGAAGGTTTATGGGATGGTATAGAGCAAAATGGATATCAAATACATGACCAATTTGTTGATTTTATAAAGGATTATTATGCCAAAGGAGATAATCAATTAGCGTATCAAATTGAAGATGACGTTAATAGATGGTTGGCAAAAATGACGGAAGATTTAGATAATAAATATGGAAGTACAATGGCATAATTTCATAATATAATTACCATTAAATAAACAAAAGAGGTGGGAAAATAATCCTACCTCTTTTCTTTTATACCTCAGTGAAACCACCACTATCATCAAGTATAAAAGCTTTTCTACAATCAAGACATGCCCAGGTTGGTGTTATGACTGGGTGTTCCTCCTGTTGACTATGGCCAAATACCTGATAAATTCCATCGAAGTCACCATTGGCAATTTTCCTTTCATCAATGTCAGACCATACCATGCTTCCAATCCACTCCCAACCTCCACGAAATCTGGATAATTGAGATAAAGCTTCTATTCCACCACCAAAATCCTTCAATTTATTAAGATTATCAGCGGTTAATTCACCAATTAAATCCTTATAATGTTCATACCAAGGCATCATCACACCAGCATGTGTGAATAAGTACCTTTTATCATTAATTATTTCCTCATGTGCCAATTGGAAAAGACTCTTATGAGAAAGGAAGTCTTGGGTGATATGGTACGCATGACTGGAATCAAATCTAATCTTTGGATTAAACCTCTTATTCCAATAAGCAAGGTCATGATTACCCAATAATAGGATTACCTTATCCTTATTTTGTGATTTAAATTCAATTATTTCCTCAAAGTTCTTGATTGTGCTCTTTCTTGTTATACCATCCGTTGCACATTCCCAGGGATAGGGGTCGGTCATATCGCCCAAAAACACAATTTTTGAAACCTCGTCCTTATATTTCTCAACTGCTTCTTTCCAAAAGGTTCTACCATGAATGTCAGGTATTACCAATAGTTTCATTACTTATTTAAATTTAGTTTTCAGTAATTGTTTTCCAATTTTTTCATTAAGTTCGTTCCAAGAAATTGGCTCATAATTATTATTATCAACACCAACGTCATATTGTGTTGGAAATAAATATTGTATTCTTGGAATATCCATACCTTTTTTTCCAGGGCCAGAGTGAATATGTCCAAAAGCCTGATACGCTAAACCCTTTGGGTCTCTGTATGTGCCAGCATAGCACAGGAATGGGTAGTGATTAAGATATAGTTTTCTACCCTCAATTTCGATAAGCATCTGTTGTGTTGAAAATTTGAATAGCTCCTGTTCTGCTGTTGAAGACATATTCTTAATGTCGTGATTACCCTTTATAAGGATAATATCACCATTAAGCTGGCTTCTTATGTTTTTCCAAAACTCATATCCACCCCAGGCAAAATCCCCAAGGTGGAACACCAAGCCATCGGCTGGTACTTTCTTATTCCAATTCTCGATAAGTTTGTAGTTCATTTCCTCAACGTCCTTAAATGGACGGTCACAAAACTTAAGGATATTGTCATGACCAAAATGAGTCACTAGGTGTCGGACGTGAAAAACACGCCCGACCCATCATTATATTTAAAATCTACTTTACTTGACATATTATTTTATAAAATTAGTTTAATTTCCTCTATATTAAGGGGGTTGTATATCATTTCAATTGAATCATCATTATATGTGATTTGCACTCCCCCGCTTTCTGTCATTTTTATATCTCTCACATCTTCCTTATTAATTTCCTTTGGGATATAATCAAACAGCCACTTTGATATGAATAGAATATCAAGGATTGTCATTTTTTCTAATCCGCCCTTATCACAAGTTTCCAATATTCTATCAAACTCTTTATCTCTAGTGGCGCAAGACTTTTCGTAATCACCCAAGAAAAGAGTCCATTTAAATAAGAGAAGTTGAAGTGTCCCATCGTTAATTATTATTCTATTCCAGCAATCATTAAATGAAAGTGATGTTTCTGATTCATGATTTGATATATTATCCAGGGTTGGTCTTATTATAAACCAGCAATCACCACCAAGTTCTTCAATTAGTTTCTTTTCATTGGGAAATCTTACATCATCGATAACATAATTGATATCTGGATTAATCATTTCCCTAATCCTATTTACATGCCAATCCTTATTATATTGTCTGATTAAATCCGTGCCGATAAACTGAAGCATTTCCCTTACAGTTGATATTGTCTTTCCAAGACAAGTTTCCTTTACCACATCAAGTGGAATATCTGTTTCTTCAGATAGAATCTTACAGATATCATCATTAAGTTGCAGGGATATATCAGTATTATCTCCCTTTAATCTGTTAAGTTCGTCTATTGAAACGTCCAATATATCAGCACATAATTGTTTAAGGGGTAGAGCAAAGTAAAGTTTGGTGAATCCTTTCTCCACACATACCTTTGCAAGCTCTGTTTTACCCGACCTCATTCTTCCACAAAGCCCAAGAATCATATAACATAATATTTTCTTGCTGTTATTTTATAATGCTTTCTTGATAATATTAATGAGTTCATCCTTGGAGATATTCCCACTCAACTTATACTTAAGTTCATCGTTTTCATCCAATATGACTGTTGTTGGTACGGCTCTTACCTGATACTTTTCAACCTCAAGCTCATTTTCCTCAACATCCATTTCCTCAAAATTAATATCTTTAAATTCATCCATTTTGCTGACATCCTCAAATGTCTTGTGGAACACCTTACATGGGCCACACCATTCTGCTCCGAATTTTATTACCTTCATATCCTTTTTGTTCTTACTTGTTTTTTATTTTTAAAAATGTCTGAGAAACTATTAACAGTTCGTCCAGTTGTTATTGAGACTGACCTCTTAGCTGGTTCTTTACTACCTAATTTCTTAGCATTTTCTATTATTATTTTAGCTGTGTTTTCATTAATTATAATCTTGGTTGTCTTTCCAAGTACCTTATTTACTTGTGCTTCAATTCTATCCAATTTAGCTTGTGATAGTGTATTTGTTACATCAAAATCCTTAAAGTCCTTTTCATCGATGAAACCAAGTATATTCTTTGACCTGGTATAAGCAACATACATTAGGTTATGTTCCTGTTTTATCTCCCAATCCTTCTTTGCTGATTTGCTTGGCATTAATGACCTACAAGCTATATATACATTATTTGCTTCAAGACCCTTTGCCTTATGAATGGTTGATAATGCTATGCCATCTTTTTTATCCTTCTTTGGGAAAATTTCATCAATCTTATTTATGAGTTCTGCTGTGGTTACAAGTCCTTCAGATAGTATTTCAAGGGCTTTAATCATATCCAATTTATTATCAATAATCGGTGATGTCATTGCTGTCTTGGAATCAATGCCAGACCTTTCCATAATCTTATTTCTGGTTACGAATAAGTCATCATAAAGTCTTACAAATAACCCATCTTCCTTGCAATCAGCATTAATTCTATCCTGTTTTACACTCTTAACAATTGTCTTAAGGTTTGCTCCAATATCCTTTCCCCTAATGAAGGCCTTCTTTCCCAATTTCAGGAATTCATTATAGATTTGTACCAATGGTGCGTTATTTCTGCATAATATCATATCACCATCTTCCACATCTGATAATGGAACATCGTATTTAATTATTCCCTCATTGGTATTTCTATCGTTATATTCAATTGAAGGAACTAGCTTTTGCGCAAATTCAACAACGTTCTTCGGACATCTGTATGAAATACTCAGTGGAAGACATTGTGTATTTGGCATTGATTTAAGTATCTCGAATGAATCTGAATCAGCTCCAGCAAAGCTATAGAGAGCCTGTTGGGAGTCTCCTACTGCTATGAGTCTTGTACCCATCTTGAAACACTTAAATATAAGCTCTCTCTCGGCTTTATTCATGTCCTGGCACTCATCCACCATGATGAAGTCATAAAGCAGTCCTATGGGCTTTAAAAACAGCGTATGGGGCATCCATATCATATCGGTATAGTCAACAGAATCAAGTTCTGTCTTACCCCAGTCCATTACCTTAATTGCAACCTCTTTTTCATCTGCCAGCGTTTCAATTCCATATCTTTCCTCAATGAAATCCAAATCTTTTGGTGTCTGACATAGATAGAATCTACCAAAGTCAACATACTTCTTGATATTGTCGAGGTATCTGAAATAAGTTCTTCCAGATAATGAATATGTATTGATTGATGTGAGGAGCTTAATGTTTGACCTTATATATGAATCATATTTAAATGGTTCAGGTATGAAGGTTTTTAATGGAAAGTTTTTCTTAAGCATTGTGAGTCCAAGACTATGCAATGTTCTCACATCTACATTCTCAAAATCCTTTGTTTTCTTTTTTAATTCCTTTACGATATCGGTATTAAATGCTACCATTAATACACTTTTCTCTGGCGATATGAAATCAAGACATTTAACTAATGTTGAGCTTTTACCACTACCTGCTGATGCTTCAACTACAAGGTGTCCATGTTCATGTTCAAGCCATGAGAAGATATTCTTTTGATAGGTTGACCAATCGTATTCAATTTTTTGTTTTTTCTTTTTAGACATTTTAACTCTTTTTTGCAAATATATGAAAAAAAAGTTAAAAAACAAAATAAATGCCCATAGAAATTAATCTAGGGCATCTATTTTTTTCAGTTTCAGCTGATTAGCCAATGAGCTGCTTAAGTACTGAGCGAAGATGAGGATTGTCCTCAAGAGTCTTCTTAATCTTATCCTTAAGGTCTGCTACAGCTGGGTCTGACTCCTGCTCTCTGCGCTCCTCAAGAGCGATACGTCTGCGGTCCTTCTCCTGAAGGAAACGTACCAACTGCTCACGGCTTGCACGAGTTACGTCAATCTCAGTGTCCCACAGGCGGTTCTGGATAATCTCCACGAGCTGCTCACGCTCCATTGCTGCGAAGTTAGGGGCAGTTGACTGTCCACCACGAGGTGCTGCTGGGCGTGGAGCTGCTGGACTTGGGCCACCTGAACGTGGCATAAAGCGTCCACGAGCGTCACGAGGCTGCTCACCTGGAGTTGGCGCACCACCACGTCTTACATGGTCGAAGAAGCCTGGAGGTGGAGGAGGAAGCTGCTGGTCATCAAAACCACGAGGAGGAACAGGCACACCATTACGTGTTGGAATTGGTGCTTCACTGATTGGCTTAACCTCAAGAACGAGGCCATTGGCAATCAACAGTGTTGCGAAAGTCTCAAGACTAACACGGCCATCACCATGCAGGATGCGGTCCAACTCATCCTCATTAAGACCAAGGTCACGTGCCATCTGACGAATGGTAAGACCACTCTCTCTCAAAAACTGATTAAGCTTGTTGCGGACATCATCCTTCATCTGCTGAACAAAGCCTCTTGCTGCTGCTTGAATTTCTCTTGCGTTCATTTCTAAAAAATTTAAAGGTTTGTGTTTTTTGTTAACTTACTTTGCAAATATATCAATAATATTTGGAATTACAAAATTACTTAACATCTTTTAAGAAATTTCTCTCTTTTTTATTTCCTTTAATAGTTCTTCTGTGGAGAAAATCTTAAGAATGTCTTCTTTATGACCATTTAGGGATGTACCCAAGAATGTCATTTTCCGTTCATTACATGTATCATCCTGCCAGAGGATGTCTTCTTCACCAAGGGCTGTGGCAACGTTAACCTTCCA
>Ga0326511_10002189_pt1 | contig 16028 bp, 15 predicted proteins | sample 0_2496_0518_D_FD_203701 | JGI IMG/M metagenome (GOLD analysis project Ga0326511, IMG submission 203701) | Bovine rumen microbial communities from UC Davis, California, United States - 0_2496_0518 | ecosystem: Host-associated > Mammals > Digestive system > Stomach > Rumen | place: USA...
ACCAACAACCCCACACCTGTAAATAGTGCAATTTGTTTCATACTCATTAGTTTTTGTATATATTTGGTGCAAACTTACGAATAAAAATCCGAAAAACAATGTTTTTTAACAAAATATTTATATTTTGCGCATATTTTGTCTCTTTAATCGTATTTCAATGCAAGTTGGTAACATCCACAGAGTAGGATTAAGGCGGGAACGCTCAGACGTCCCCCAAAGATAACAATACACAAAATAGTGACCCCATGTAGGATAGAGCAATGTTTACAAGTCATATCATTCATCTCGTAAGAGAAATGATTTGTTTTCTTTTTTCATCCATTTTGCCAGCTCTTCCAGCATCTGGTTGTGATACTTGAAAGTAAGACGATACCCCCACCCATGACCTCCTGAGGGATATATATGAAGAGAGACAGATCGATGCTTCTCACGCATCTTGTCATGAAAAAGCATCGCATTCCGGATAATCACTCCTGTATCATCCTTGGAGAAAGCGATATAGACAGGAGGCGTCTTTTCTGAGATGTGCAGTTCGTTGCTAAATAGAGAGTCCAATGCCTCAGAGGCGTTCTCTCCTAGCAAACAGTCATGTGAGTCCATGTGGGTCAGTTCCTTTCTCATAGAAACGACAGGGTAGAATAGCATCCCAAAATCTGGTCTTACGTCATCATTGTCGCTCACTAACATCGTCGATGCGAGGTGTCCTCCTGCGGAGAACCCTATAATACCGACTTTATCCTTGTTGAAATGCCATTCCTTGGCATGTTCTCTCATCGTTTTGATAGCCTCTATCCCGTCGGTCATAGGAATACGATAATCATGATTCGGCATCCTATATTCTAATAATGCGACGGTGTATCCCTGCCTGTAAAAGAACGGAAACCACCAAAAACCTTCTTTCCATTTCTCTAGGTAAAAATATCCACCACCAGGACAAATGATGACGGCACCATGTGCCTGACTATCCTTACTAGCAGGTAAGACGTGTAAGATGGCACCATGGGGAAGCTGAATGCGAATGATGGAGCTATAGATGATGATGCCTCCAACAGATAATAATACGAGGAACAAAAGGAATGTATATAGAAGTATCTTTTTCATATATAACTCTCTTATTCATTATTGATGTATAGAATTGTTGGCAAAGATACACATTTTCTGTTAATTAAACAAGTATTTTTTGGAAGTATCAGGAGAATGAAGTATCTTTGCATCAAATTAATCCCTCAATGGTCAAAGTTAGTGTCATCCTACCCATATATAATGTGGCTCCCTATTTGGAAGCAGCATTTGATTCTATTCTGAACCAATCACTTAAAGAGATAGAGGTGATTGCGGTGAATGACGGCTCAACAGACCAAAGTGAGGATATCATTAATCAGTATCAGCAACGAGACTCACGGATTATCTCTTTTTCCCAGGAGAATAAAGGACAGTCAGCGGCAAGGAATCTTGCGCTACAACATGCAACAGGAAAATATATCTATATGATGGACTCTGATGATATGTTGAGTAGCCCAGATGCTTTACAGCTTTGTTATGATTATGCAGAGAAGAATCAGGCGGATTTCATCTTCTTCGACCGGGATTGGTTTGCAGATGATGGTCTTATAGCTACATCTGGGGTACATAGTACACAATATGTTGAGGAAAACACAAGGTATAATGGTGAAGCCCTGCTCAATCACATGCTTGACACTGTTTCCTATAATTCTGTTGTTTGGTTGCTTTTCATCAATCATAAACATCTAAAGCGTATAGGTTTAACCTTTTATGAAGGTATTATTCATGAGGATGAGCTGTACACAACCATACTGATGCTAAAAAGTCATTCAATCTATTGTTTAAAGCATAAATTGGTCAAACACCGTATACACTCTTCATCTACAATAGGAAAAAGGTTTGCCCGTCGTAACATGGACTGCTACCTCACAGTGGCTGATGAGTTGCTGCGATTCAGTCAAGCCCCCATTATCCACAAGTTCCTGCGCTACACTTTGAGCAGGGTGTTTTATACAGGGCACATGATACCCAGCAAAGATAAACCGGCAGTTTTCTGGCGTGCCCTGAAATCTGGGTATCTGAAATACATTGGATTAAAATCCTCCATTAAATTTTTCACTTAAAAAAACAATCAAACAAAATATGAGACTTTCTTATAAATTCAGGTTACGTGCCAAGTCTTTTTTGCATCCTATCAGGTCGTTAAAGGCGTTGTATTTCATACATTGTATCCAACCAACAGAGAAATGGAAGAGTATTGTGGAAACGGATCGGAAGAAGGCAATGGATATGAAATGGAATAGATTCTATAGGGAGAAGTTCCCCTGGGATAACCCTCGCACCCTCAACGAGAAGCTGACATGGCTGGAAGCGATGACAGACACTTCCAAATGGACAGAGTATTCTGATAAGTTTGAAGTCCGCAAATACATAGAGAGTCTTGGATTGAAAGACATTCTGACAGAATGTTATGGAGTATGGAATCGCGCTGAAGATATCGACTTTGACAGTCTTCCAAACAAATTTGTTGTTAAATGTACGCATGACTGTGAAAGTACCATTGTGGTACGTGACAAGAGCACAATGGATAAGCAGGAGGTAATAGATTTCCTCAACAAGCATCTTGCTGTACGTTATGGCTATGATTCATGTGAGCCACATTATATCCCAATCAAACCAAGAGTGATGGCGGAGAGTCTCATAGAGATGGACCCTACGGATGGTTTTTCTTCAGCGACATTGGTGGACCATAAGATTCGCTGTATCAATGGCAAGGCGCAGTATGACATGGCATGTTATGACAGACCTTTAGGTATGGGTAGTGGCAGTTCATCACATACAGTATATGACCTGTATGATATCCATACCTGGGAGCCCATGCGCCAGTATCTTGATTATCCTGGAACGGTCTACAAGGATGTTCCCCGTCCGAAGAACTTAGAGAAGATGATAGAGATTGCCGAGAAGATTAGTCAAGGTTTCCTACAGGTACGGGTTGACCTTTATAATGTGAATGGGAGAATCTATTTTGGAGAGATGACTTTCTTCGCCTGCTCTGGTATGTATCATTGGTTTACTGATGAGTTTCAACGGATGATCGGGGACAGAATTCAGCTACCCAAACCATCAAAAACAGTCTAATGCTTCAAAGAATTTTTTAGCATAGATATCCTTGTCAAAGAGTTTTACTCGTTTTATAGATTCTTCGGACATTTGTTTTCGCCTATCAGGATTCTCATAGAGGTTGAGAATTGCATTGGTTAAGTTGTTGACAATGTCTTTTCTGTCAACAATTGTGGCAACTCCCTCACAGATTTCAGGAATTCCTCCACTTTGGGTTGTGATTAATGGCAAACCTACAGCCAAAGCTTCAGCAATGGTCAATCCAAAAGGCTCTTCCCACATGGAGGGCAATACTGCTATGTCTGCAAGTTGTAAAAAATCAGGCATGTTCTTATAGGGGATGAATCCAGTGAAAGTTATTCTGTCTTTAATTTTATTAGCCTTATCTTTCAACGAACAAACAAATTCATCTTCGTTATTGGTATTGCCAAAGAAACTACCTCCTATAATCATGAGTTTAATTTGGGGATAGTCTGTAAGTTGAAGCATTGCGTCAATGAGTTCAGAAACTCCTTTCTCAGAATTGATGCGTCCACTATATACTAGTAAAAAATCATCGTCAGCAATTCCTATTTGTTTGCGATTAATCATAGTGCATTTTCGTGGGGAGAATTGTTTTATATCAATGGCATTGTACAACGTTTGTATTTTACTACTAGACTGAATGGTGGATACCCTATCCTTGATATAATTGGAACAAGTTAGGATTTTTTTTAAGCCATTAAATATTACGTCATGATACCGTGAATTAGAATTAAGTACGTCATTGTTCAGGTGCAATATGATATTTGTGTACCCTCTTTGGGAAAGTTTATATGTAAGACCTGCACCATTCTCTATGATAATGTAGTCGAAGTTTTTTTTCTTGAGGTCAGCATATACTTTCTCAAAATAGTATTCGATAAAGTGATTGTAATATTCGTTATGATGCAGGTATCCATATAGTTTTCTTTCTATTCTCGCCTTGAGACTACTCACGTCTATAAAGATGTAATGATTGACGTTAGACAAGAGTGCCGGGTGATTGGAGATTTTAGGATCCCATGGGCTATATATAGTTATATCATGGAGTTGATGCTTGTCATTATACTCCAGATAGAAGTCTATCAGGTTCTCTACGGCTCCCCCTTGTACGGCTGGGATAGGGAGCATTCCACAGGTCATTATAGCAAGTTTCATAATCTCGAGTATTAACTTTCTTATTTCATTTTACTCATACCTAATCCATAGGTCTCTACAAGATTAAGTCCTGTGTGCAAAGGTAGTAAAATAATTCGAAACATAAGAAGAATCTGTACATTATTTCGGTAGAAGAATGTGGCATTGAATACAGTTTCCAATTCGTTTCCCTCAATTCTCCAGATAGTCTTTATATAAAGACTAGCAAAGATAATATAAAATTGGTTGTCACAATCTATGGACAGAAAACACTTTTATTAGACTTTGGATTCCCAACGAATAGACGATATAGGAAGGGATTGCGAGAAGTGATAAAAATGATAGGATAAAAAAGGGCTAAGCGCATGAAAAGCACGGCTGCTACCACATACTCCTGACTGATATAAACAGTTATATGATACCAGAAAAATACACAGAAATCTATGGCGTGGATGGAAAATATAGCTAAAGAGAAAATGGATATTTTTGTTAATATATCAGTTGTCGTTTTCGCATATTTTACAATGATTTTAGCAATGCAATAGCAAAGAAATGTTCCTCCGATGGCTCCAGCATAGTCAATGATCCATAGCTTAAAGTAACTGCCAGACATCTCAATTTCTCCATAATAACCTGTATTCAAACAAAGAAGTAAAGAGATGATAATCCATAACCAAGCATGCTGATACATCAATTGAAGGATGTTTCTTTGTCTTGCATAATGTCCTATCGCTATAAATACAATACAGGAGAGTCCTTGCATCACATTGAAGGGGATGTTGAAGAATAAATCCATCCATTGTAGAAATGTAGGTATGGAAGAAATCAACAGCGTAATGGTTAGGTATTTACTGGCAGGGAGATGAATGAGAGCATTGAATAGTATTCTACCCCAAAACATGGCCAGCAGGAACCATCCAGGACCAACACCATATATTATCTTTTCAATATCAATATAGAACACATGGGTGTTATGATAGTGTTGGGCTGTCTTCAGTACCGCTACACAGACAGCGATGAATAGGAAAGGTCTTATCAGTCTGTTATATAACAAAAGGATGTTTTCCAGATGTCCCTTTTCTTTTACGAAATAGCCAGATATTATAAAGAAGAGTGGCATATGGAAGGCATAAATATAGTTATGCAGTGGCGCTTCGGGACCTATAGTGTGTCCTAACACCATCAAAAAGATGCCCATACCCTTCATGACATCAAAGACGTAATCTCTTGCTGTGCTGTTGGTGCTGTCGCTGGTCATTTCTATATCTTTGTTAATTTATCATCCCTCAGTTGATAATCTTAGGAATTTTAGTTGTTATTTCATCTTATTCATGCCTAATTTCCAAATGATACGATCTTTCCATTGGTAGTACTTGGTCATAAAGGAACGATTGCGGCAGAGCCAGCGGAGCCGGAGGTTGACGAAGCGCTTAGGATAGTCAATGATAGCACGGGGTGTGACGAGGAAATGGCTGTAGTCGGTGACACGATCCTTCATAAAACCACGATGCTGAAAATGAGCGTATAACGATTCCTTTTTTTCTAATTGTCCATGGTTGAATCGTAACATATAAAGTTTGTTGTCAACATGTTCAAAAATGATTTTTTTCCATCCTCTGGTCAGACTGTTAAAATGGTAGGACTGTTTGGGTTTGGAGGCATTGTCAAATGGCCATTCCAGCCAACAGTCCTCAGGACGACAGTCCTTCCATTTATCACCAAACCCCTTATAGCCATATTCATCGTAGTACATGGACTCTGGTTTGGTCAAAGCCTTCTTGTAATCAACATATCCGTCTATCGGTTTCATGAAATAGCTGTTGGCGTCCTCATCATTGTGGTAAAGTGTGAAATGTCCATAGCCGGAGATCATTTTATATCGTGACAAAACCTCGTCTGTAACGAAATGCCTGATGTCTCCATAGACAACATCAAGGTCACCCCATCCCCAGAAATCATAGTTTTTTACGTAGTCGGAGAGGATATAGGCAAAGGCGGGTCGGTAGTCGCATATCTTATAGGGACGGTCAAGCACAATGGGAAAGTCGAACTTGCTCTGTACGATCTGTCTGAAATCTTCAAAAGACATCTTATGAACGATAATATTCTTGGCAGGCTCCACATCACAGTCGGTAAAGAACAGAAAGTCGATGTCAGAGTTGTATAATGCAGACGCACGCCACATCTTGTACTGTGGTGGCAATGTTCCGAAGTGGGGGAAAAATACAATAATAGGTTTCATGAGGATAGGGTAGTTATAAGTTTTAGGAGTGTGGTATGTCCTGCTTCAGCCAGTCGGAAGAGTATCTTCTGTGACCGGTTGTAATTGAATCTCCTGTAGTAGGAATTGCACTCGGGATGAGTATTGATGTATAAGTCTATGTCTCTATTTTCTTTGTTCAACAAGAATGTTTGTTTTGTAAGAAAAGTACGTGTAAGCACCTCATCTCGGTAAACGTCGTAGACATCATTGTCCTTAAGAAATTCTATGGCTATATCCATGCCTTTGTACATAGAGTCATGAAAAGCCTTGGGATTGACATGGGTCACGCTCTGCTCATTATCTATGCGGTAGTAGTAGATCGGCTTTGTAGATTCAACGATGCTGTTCGCATAGAAATACAGCTTGATCATCATGAGATGGTCTTCTGAGGCATTAACTCCTTTTGCGAAGCGTATATGATGTTCCTCTATCATTCTTCTTCGAATCAATAGTTGCCACATGGCCTCAATGCTGTCCCAAGCAGAAATATGCTGCTTTAGCAGGTCGGTCTTATTGCTCCATGGCTTCTGGCTGACAGTCCGTACTTGATGGTTCTTGACTTCGAAATAACCGCATCTGACGATATCGCAGTCGGTCTTATTGGCAATATTAACCAATGAATCTATGGCATCAATCTCTATATAGTCATCACTGTCCACAAATAAGATGTAATCTCCCGTTGCATTGTCTAGAAGCATGTTGCGTGTGTCTGCTATGCCTTTATTCTTCTCGTTGTGAAGAATCTTGACGTCAAACTTGTTATCAGTCTTTTGTATCAGACTTTCAGCAATAGCGATGCTGTTATCTGGCGAAGCATCATTCACAATGATAATCTCCAGATTTTTATAGGTTTGTCCCAAAACACTCTCCACACACTGGGAGATGTATTTCTCCGCTTTGTAGACGGGTATTAATATAGAAACTTTAGGTTCCATAAATGTCTTTTTTGATATATCATGATGTTTTATTTGTGCGCTTGAATAGACTGTATATCTTCAAAATGACTTTTACCATTGAAACGATGTATTTTTGAAGTCTGTATGTTCTGTTGAACTGAGGAATAAGGTCTAACATGGGCGATTCTTTGTCTACGAACCGCTCGAAATCTTTGATGACTCTGGGTGGGAATAGTTTGCCTAAGACATCCCTGCGTTCTTCGTCATTTAGGACTTTCTGAGTTTCTGAGATACCGCCGTTCTGAAAAATGGCTACAGTTACGGGTATCAAGGAGAAAGAGCAATTTCGGAAGATAATACTCTCAATATAGAACTTCCAGTCAGATACTATTTTGTAGTTCTCATCATAAAGATTGTTTTCAAAGAGTTTTCTAGCGATAAATGATGCTTGATGGTCAATAGTGTTTTTGTAGAATTGAATCATAGTAGGATTTGTACTAACATGAAAGGGTCTTGCAGAAAAATCCTCATTAATACTTTTTCCAGTTACGATGTCTTTGTCAAGGTAGGGCAGCGTGTTGTTTAGAACGTTTTCGTTGATAAAGTAGTCGCCTGAATTCATGAAATTCAAGTAATCTCCATGAGCAGCCCTGATACCTTTGTTCATGGCGTTGTAGATCCCCTTGTCTGGCTCTGACACCCAATAAGTAATCTGGTCAGCAAATTCTTCTATGACTTCACAACTGCCATCGGTAGATCCTCCGTCAATAATAATATACTCAAAGTCTTTATAACTCTGACTGACAACGCTTACGATGGTCTTACGTAATCCGTCTCGATTGTTGTAATTAATGGTAATAATAGAATATTTCATATCATCACTTTTGTCATTTTTTCAATAACCTTGTCCCATGTATATCTGTTTTCTACAAACTTTTGCCCGGCTTCACCCATGGTCTTGAGTCTGTTTTTGTCTGATAGGGCTTCAATAATAAGATTCGCCACAGATGTTGGTGTAGGAGATGATGTGTAGAAACCATATTTACCATAGTCTGAAAACTCTGGAACAGAGAACCTTTCCAATCCTAAAATGGGAGATTTATTGGCTAAAGCTTCTAGATAGGTAATTCCATTAGGCTCGTTGAGAGCAGGCATTGTATACAATACACATTCTTTGAATAGTTGTATGGTTGTAGAACGTGGTTGATTGTAATAGTATGTCACACCATCTTCTTCAGGACCATTCGTTCCTACTACTGCCAGTTCCAAGTCTTTGATAGTTTTTTTGGCTATTCTGAATGCAGGGAGCAAGAGATTTAATCCTTTGGGCTCTTCTAACCCTTTCCTAAGAACAATCAATAGTAAATTCCTTGAAAAGTCTTTATCTTCTTTATAGAATATGAGGTTGACGCCAAATCCGACATTGATAACCTTCTCTTCTGGGAGTCCATATTCTTCTACTATGTACTTCCTTGTCCATTCGTTCTGGGTAAAAATCTTGGTGGCGTAACTATATGATTGCTTGTCATATTCCTCATACTTCTTCAATCCATATTCTCTGAAAAAAGACTTTGGAAAAGAAACTTTGGGAGAAAACTCCAGTCTTGGTCTTATTACGGCATCAACATAGATGTATGCTCGGTGAATCCTTTTCAAGGGTTTGGTTATTGCATTGCAGGGAACAAATAGCAACGAGGCGTTCTCATCCAATGACTCATCAATAGCGGCTATTTTATTCCCAAGGTGTTGAAATAGAATAGGGAGCTTTTCTAAACCGTCAAACCCCAGCTTGGTTAAAAGGGTCCTAAACTGGTAATGACGATGACTTAACATCGTACTCATGTCAAAGTGTACAGTGTCGTACCCTTTTTCTCTCAGTATTGTCTTTAGCGTATATGGAGTGCCTGACCACACTTTAGTGTCGTCTTCTGGTCCCCAGGCAAATATTGCTATTTTCATTTGCGGAGGTTATAATAGTTAAACAAAGATTCAGTACCGTAGTCAATATAATGGTCTGCCATAATCGGGCGGAATTTCAGTTTGTCAAGCAACATAGCATAAACCATGTGCGACATGCAGATACGTTCGCCATCACCAATTTGTTGCAAATGCCTGTAATAGCGATGGAACAAGTTTGCGTTTTCTATACAGATACCGCCGACATTAAAATAATGGCTCACAATACGCTTCTCAATAATATTGGTTACATAATACATGTCATCCAATGATACATAGCTTTTATGCCTTGGATCTACCATCTCTAAATTTTCTAGCGGTAATACGGCAATACCATTCTCACGGAGCACCTCGCCTGTGAAATAACCATCAGCATCTTTAATAAAGAAACTTCCTCTTATGTCTTCCTGCAAAAGTGTCTGTTGTATGGTATCCACTTGTGAGAGTGTTGGTTGCTCCAATATCACCAAGTGGGCATTTTTCATTCCAAGACGTTTGAACTGAAGTTTGAATAATTCGTCAAGGTAAAACAATTGAGCGTGTTTGCGTAGGATGGTGAAATAGATATTGTCAAATGTATCAAGATTCAGCCCCTGTATAGAACGGATGCAGAGCATGATGCCCGACCGATCAAGACTGAATACATATGGCATGGCATCTGGTTGCGTGGCATTGTCTGCGGCAGCAGGAACGATTAACGACAATTTTTCTGTAGTAACATTTTTAATAGGTACTTCAGTTCCTAGCTTTGGTATTGGTGCAAGAATCCTGCTGATTTCAGTCTTTAGATAATTAACAACCTTAGGGTCCTTAGCATATTGAAGAATGCGTAACATGTTGAGTAACTGATAATCCTTATAGTATTTTTGATACCATTCATATTGGCTGAAATGCTTGTCAATTTCATGATCAATTTTCTCACAGATTATCTTTAGGCGCAATTTGTCGTAAGGCTTTACATACATCAGCTGCGACCATAAATGATGGGAGTCTTGTCTGATCTTAACAATGTCCATGAGTGGTGATTCAATAAACGAGTCAAGGAAATCAATCAGATAGTAGTTGTTGCCATTGAACAGAATATTTGAAAAGGTCAGATCACCATGACAGATACCTATAGGTATTTCTATAGCTGTCTGTTTACATAAATTTTCAATCCTCCCTTTCGCTTTCTGGATGAGTTTCTTGATAGAGGGATCATCTTTTATCAGAGAATTGGAACTAATCTTTTTCTCTACATCCATAAATTTCTCCATGGTTATAGAAGTAGGTACACTTTGTACCAGAGACTTTTTTAGCTCCCTTTCAACGAAACTAATAAGAGCATTGATGAAATAGCGGATTTGCTCAAATCCAGCAGTTTCAAAGTATTCTATGAAATTACGACTATATACGTACTCCATTTTAACAGAGACATGCTCTTCATCCTGTTCCACACTGAGAATCTGAGGGATGCGTACATGTTGGTATTCCTCTATGGAAGCCTTTCGCTGTTTTTCTACCTGCAAGACAAGACGTGAGAGGTATTTTTTGTCATGACTTGATTTATAAATATACAAGTCGTTATCCTCTCTTACAATATCTATATTGCAGCCAGAATGTCCTTTAACTTCTATTTCCATCATATATAATAGTCATTAGTTATCTTGATTACATTTGCTCCACTTCGTTCTGCAGCCATAATTCCTACTTCGGAATCTTCAAAGATAAGTGTCTCCGACGGACTTACCTTCAACAGCGACATGGAAGTGAGATATATTTCAGGATTGGGTTTCCCTTCTTTAACAGCATCGCCAGCGATGATTATATCAAAGAGATCTTCTAACAGTAAAAACTTCAGTACGTTCATCAGATTTCCTCGTTGAGCTGTAGACGCAATAGCTACCTTCATGCCAGATGCCTTTGCCTTTTGGATGAAATCAATCAAAGCGATATTTGGTTTGAGGTGACAGAAACACATAGGATATACATCGGCTTTCTCTTTTTTTATCTTGCTGCGTATATCGGTGTCATCTATCTTCATGGTATTCATGAAGGCATCAAAGCGGAGACCGTAGCAAGTATGATATTGTTCTCTTGATATTTCAAGACCGGATTGTTTGAAAGCCATGCTGTATGCCGCATAGTTCGCCTCAAAGGTGTCAACCAGGGTTCCGTCAAAGTCTGTAATAATTGCTTTTATCATAAGTATCGCTTTAGTTCTTCTGGTGTCCCATATGAATAAAATTCTTCCATTGTCGACAATCTGACAGTTTCTCCATCTGCAAGCAGATAGTTATAGAGCAGGGATACATAATACTCTGGCTTCGTAAATGCAGGTTCGTTCAGTAAACGATGTGCGGCATTTAGGAATCCTTTAGCGGTGGAGAAAAAGTAGGCTCCACAGAGTGCATGGTTGCTAATCACTTCTTTCTCTGCTGTACGCTTGACAATCATGTTAATATCAACTTCTGCATAGCTGTAACGTGGTTCTGTTGACTCGAAAGAGACAAGCATTCCACCATTAGCTTCGTTTGAAGGCTTTTGTAAAATTTCCTTAATTCCCTCAGTAAACCCTTTGCTCCTAAACTCCAGATCACAGTCCATTACCATGATAGCATCGCCTTCAGAAATGGCTGACTCTGCTATAAGGCATGTCTCAACAGCCCCATGAGTAGTTTTCTTAACAAAGAATACGTTTGCATCTGGCAGAAATGCTTTAATCTGTTTGTCAATATGATAGTGGTCAATATGTTCTTTGCGAACAATAAAACTGTAAATCATCGGTGCCCCAATTGTGGACACGCTATCAATCGCCCTCTTGAATAGGGGGACTCCTTTCAGTTCAATCAAAGGTTTGGGCGTAGTCCATCCCTCTTTTAGAAATCGGCTTCCTTCCCCAGCCATTGGCATGATAATGTGTAGTGTTCGCATTGTACTCTAGATTATTGATTGATAGATATGAGCCAATTGTTCTGCACTTTTCTTCCAAGAGAAATCTGCAAGTCTTGCACGTTGTTTAGACAAGAGTTGAGTTCTACCTTCCTCGTTCATTGACAATATCATTTCTAATTTTTCTGCAAGGTCATTATGATGGAAAAAGATAGCAGCGTCTTTAGCGATTTCAGGAAAACAACTGGAATGGCTTAACAAAACAGGACAATCAGACTTGTACGCTTCTAGAATAGGTATTCCGAATCCTTCATATTCGCTTGGATAGACAAAGCACATGGCATGGTGATAAAGATTGCTAAGTTCTTCATCAGTTTCTGCATATTTCCTAATAAAGCGTCCGTTGAGGTCTAATTCTTCAAATAGCTTAGTTTCTTCATTGACGAAGGGCTTGCCAATACAGATTACTTTTATGTCTTTGTACTTTTTTAGTACAGGAGCTGCACTCTTAACAAATGACAAAAAGTTCTTGAACCAGCCTCGGCCTCCAACATATAAAATGTATGGAAATCTATAGGGTGGTGTCTGATCTTTTGGAAGAGGAAAAGAGCAGCCGTGGTATATTACGTGTACCTTTTTTTCTGGTACACCCAAGATGCGTACAACGTCCCGCTTGGTATTCTCGCTAACGGCAATGATGGCACTGGCCATCGGGGCCAATTTTTGCTTCATCACAATCTGTGGGTCTTCCTTTCTGAAATACTGCGGATAAAGCTCAGGTATCATGTCATGGATAGTCAGCACAAAGGGCTTCCCGTTAAGGTAAGGTAGGAAATAATCATCAAAAAAGGTGGGGTGGAATATGTCGAAGATACCTCTTTTCAGCATTTCTATAGAATGTTTGACGTTCTTATCCTTGTGATGCTCCCTATAACGGTTCAGCAAGATCTGAATATACCATTTCCCTTTGAACTCATGACTGTTTAAAAAACGATCAATCTTTGTGTCCTTGGGGTGTACATTCATAATTTCTTTTATATATGCATTGTCCGATCTGTACAGAGAAATGCTTGGTTTTACACCTGTGGGCATGTCCTTGTACAATTCTACGAAACATCGCGAAATGCCTCCGTATTTCTGTATCGCAAATGCTTGATGGTCGTATAATACTTTTATGTTTTCACCAGTAACATGCATTTTCAATCTTTTTACTAATTATTGGAGTCTCTTCTGGTAGCGGTTTTACCCAGTTGGGGTTGTCGAGAAGTCGTTTGTAGTCAAAACCAAAATCAGAACCATAGCCATCCTCTGCCCATCTATTACCTTTAATGCCGAAAAGCAGTTGTAGAACACCACCTAAATGAACAGCCTTCTTGCCTGTTTCTTTACAATAAGCAGCTAATGGCATTCCATATGCGCCGCAACCAATAAGCGCAATATCGTAGTCGATAGAATCTATCTGTTTTTCCATATAATGTAAAGCATCAAACCAACTGTTAAATCCATTGTTGTCGCCTCCAATGGACTGAATTGCTTTGATTACTTTTAGGTTAAAAGGTGGGAGCAAGTCCGGATTGTCAAACAAAAGTCTATGTTTACTATATTGTAACTGAATGGTTGATGCAAATGGATGGATGACCAGGACGTTCTTTCCTTGAAGACTTTTAGTCCACGGTTTCTTAGACCAGTATGGTTCAAGATAAAGAAGTGGGCAACGTTCATATCCCATCTTCTCTTCTATCATTCTCTCGCTTCCTATCCACGAACCCAGTAAATCAACTTTCTCGGCTGAGGATAATAATAAATCGGCAAAATCTGAGAGATTTTTCTTGTCATTCGAAAAAAAACCAGCATTACTTTTCATCTCGTTGGCGATATAGGGAGGAGCCCAAAACGGGGCAATTTTACGCAAAAACCATAGAGGATGAAAATTTCGTCCATAACATAAGGCTGCAGATAGTTCGTTGGATCCAAATCTGCTTATCATGCAGGGTGAATCTGTTTCAAGCAAATTTGAAATGTAGGCACTAACCTTATCGGGAGAATTAAGCGGGAGATTTTTGAAATCAGCTTCCACTTTTTTCCTATATTGGGGATAATAATACCCCCAATACTTATATTTAATTTTTGAAGGAATGGATTTTAGCTTGCTATAGAGATTTGTCATAAATGAACTAGATTTGATTATGTAATATCAATAGCTTCTAATCCTATTAACCCATTAGCCTTAATGTCACCAGCCCTTCCGAACTTATTCGATTTCCCTTCAAAGTGAATCAAGACACATGACATTGCATCTAAATAACCAACTATGTTGGGTTGATGTAAGCAGATATCAAGCAAACAATCTCCCTTGAATAGATATTTGGGTAGCTTGATTTTTTTTTCAATTTTAAACTCTCCTTCCTTATATACATTTGTCGTTCCTGTAAAATGTCCTTCTGAATAACCTGCAATGGGAACCTCATCAATGTTTTTTATAACAAGAGACAAATCAGCTTTTATGGGCAGCGTAGTCGACCCTGCAATTGAAAACTCGATAAATTCCTGATCACTTTTTATGGTCGTTTCGTTTCCTGTTTGTCCATTAAAAGAGATATAATCAATAGAAATGTAAGGCATTAACTTTGTGATGGAATCTTTAATCTCCTTGCCACCCTCACTAGGCCCGGCTCCATTATGCAAATAATATTCGACCGCTTCATGGGTTACTCCATCGTAAACGACAGATCCGTTATGAAGAACAATTCCTCTTTTGCATAGATTTTTAACCGCTGCCATGTTGTGCGACACAAATAGCACTGTGCGCCCTCCACCTTGTGAAATGTTCTGCATTTTACCGATGGCTTTTTTTTGGAATTCGGCATCACCAACAGCCAACACCTCGTCAACAACAAGAATCTCTGGTTCCAGATGAGCAGCAATGGCAAAGCCGAGGCGAACGGTCATTCCTGAGGAATAACGCTTTACGGGTGTATCTATGTATTTTTCCACGCCAGCAAAATCTACAATCTCGTCAAGTTTCCTAGTAATCTCTGCTTTCGTCATGCCCATAATAGAGCCGTTCATATAGATGTTCTCTCGACCTGTCATTTCTGGGTGGAAGCCTGTCCCGACCTCTAATAGAGACGCAATGCGACCACGGGCTCGGATGGTGCCTGTGGTGGGAGTGGTTACTCTGGAGAGTACCTTCAACAAGGTAGATTTACCAGCACCATTCTTGCCGATAATGCCTAATACGTCACCTTGTTCCACCTTGAAATCGATATCTTTCAATGCCCATACAAAATCACTCGATGCTTTCTGGGTGCGGTCGTTCACCTCACCAATCTTCAAGAAAGGATCTTCCTTGCCACGAATTCTTGCCCACCAACGATTCAGATCGTGACTGATTGTGCCTGTCCCTATCGTTCCAAGACGATATTGTTTGCCAACGTGATAGAATTCTATTGCGATGTTTGACATAAACTTATTATTTTAATGTGTTACTAAGAATTATTTATGAGAGATAAACTTAGATAACGTCCATAAAACTTCGTTGGACTTTATTGAAGGTTAACATTCCAAGTAGTACGACAGCAAAGGTGAATACGAGAGAGTAGATTAGGTATATCCATTCGAAAGTGCCCTGCCCCAAAAATGCTATTTTAAATGTCTCTATAATAGAAGTTAAAGGATTTATAACAATTGCCCATACATAACGGGGATAATTCTCTTTAAGAATAGATAACGGATATATGACGGGAGTTATATACATC
>Ga0326511_10002190_pt1 | contig 16026 bp, 13 predicted proteins | sample 0_2496_0518_D_FD_203701 | JGI IMG/M metagenome (GOLD analysis project Ga0326511, IMG submission 203701) | Bovine rumen microbial communities from UC Davis, California, United States - 0_2496_0518 | ecosystem: Host-associated > Mammals > Digestive system > Stomach > Rumen | place: USA...
CAAATCTTCGAGGGAGTTAACGACAATCTTTTGGACTTGAACTACGCAGGCAACCCATCGGGCATTTTCCAGTCGCTCATCAAGCACCCCGACTTCTTGCATCGCTACATGGATCGGGCCAACGAAGTCTTACAGCCAGAAGGACTGCTCGGCGAAGACCATGTAGTGAACCTTTGGGACAGCCTCTTCCATACCATCGAACATGCCGTCTACTTGGAGTCCTCACGCTGGGGTAACTACCGTCGTGAGGTTCATCCCTACCAATCGCGTGGGTCGCGCTTCCGTATGGATCCCTACTATTTGAACGAACGCAACAGGCTGCTCACGGAATATTTCCCCCAACGCACAAATATCTTGCGCAACGAGCTGACGAAAAGGGAATGGCTCTCAAAGACCGAGGCACCCAAGTTCCTACTCAATGGTGAAGAGCAAATAACCAGGGATACCATTTCTGCCAGCGATATCCTGACGCTCACCGGCCCGACCTATATGGTTTGCACCACAGACGGCCACCGCCCCGTCACTTGGATAGAACAGTCAAAGGGGGCTCCTACGCCTACGTCATTCAACTACGAAAAGGATAATCTGCTCCTACATCTTGCTGCCAGCGACGAGGGGACCTGGGTCACCTTCCGTGCCATTGGCATGCGTTCGTCAGAATGGGGCCCGTCTGTCAGCCGCCGCTTCTTCATTGCATCAACACCTGCAGGCATAAAGACCGCCGACTATCTTGCCACTACCCCATCGCATTCACAAGCCATTTACGACCTCACAGGCCGACATGTGGCCGACGACAAGGCCCAAATCTCGCATATAAAGAAGGGCATCTACATCATCAACAACAAGAAAGTCGTGAAGAAATAGACTAAAAATCAAAGTATTCGAGCTATAACGACGACATAAAAGGGAAATGAGCGTCGCTATGCCTGATAATCGGGGAGGCAGCTACTCGGAAAAGATGACCTGAATAAGGGTCTGGCCAACGGCCTGTAGGGTGTTGCGGTCGAGGTGCTGCATGTCATCGTTGACGGTATGCCAAGTAGGGCCGAACGAGCTGGCCTCGCAATCGGGATAGTAGGGGATAATGTCAATACAGGGAATGCCCGCTACCTCATTCACAGGCACATGGTCGTCAGTAATTCTGCCGCCATCTTTCTGGGGGAAATAGCTGCCGAAGCCTACGACCTGAGCGGCACGCCAAACACGATTGACAACGGAAGAGGCATAATCAGTGCTATAAAGCTCACGATAGAACTTGGCCCCTTGTCCACCCACCATATCGAGCAAAATGCCGTAACGGGGCTTGTAGCCGGCGACATGCGGATTTGCAGCCCAGTGCTGTGCCCCCAAGGCCCATGAGTCACTTGCATCGGGTACATCGCTCCACTGCGGAACACCCCAGTCCTCAGCATCGAAACAAATGAAGTCGACACCTACACGGAGTGTGTCGGGCAACAAGCGTGCCACTTCAAGCATCACGCCAACGCCACTGGCACCATCATTGGCTGCCATCACGGGTGTATGCCAATTGTCTTCGTCAGGATCATTATCGGCCCAGGGACGCGAATCCCAGTGGGCACAGAGCATGACGCGATCGGTAAGTTCGGGCCGATGACTCGCAATGATATTGGTGCTGTGGAGCATGGTACCATCGTAGCCCTTCAAAGCAGCCTTCTGCTCTACGACCTGCAGGCCGAAGCTGGCAAACTTGCCGACAATCCACTGCGCACACTGGTCATGCGCCTCGCTGTTCATCGTGCGGGGGCCAAATTGACATTGCTGCTCACAATAACTATAGGCGGAATCGACGGAGAAAGCAGGACCGACGGGGGTAATCATTGCGCTGTCCTGCGTCTTCTTTGAGCCTCCGCATGCTGACAGCAGCAGAATGAGTGCTGTCCCTATTACAGAATATTTCATTGTTAGATTTCTTTCATTCGTTGTACCTGTCCCATAACACGCAGGAAGTTGCCACCCCATATCTTCTGGATGTCACGTTCACTATAATGGCGATTCAGAAGCTGACGAGTGAACTGTATGAGTTCTGAGGCATCGGCCAAACCTGTCACGCCACCGTCGCCATCAAAGTCGGTGCCTAAGCCCACATGCTCGACACCCATCACCTCGATGGCATATTCCAAATGGGTGATGGCATCAAGGATGGAAGCCTTGGCGTCCTTGCGCAGGAAACCGCTATAGAGCGTCACTTGCATCACACCGCCACTCTGGGCCAAAGCTTGCATCTGCTCATCGGTCAGATTGCGGGGATGGTCGCACAAGGCACGACACGAGGAATGACTGCACACGATGGGTGATTTGGAAATTCGCAGTGCATCGTAGAAGCTTGCGTCTCCTGCATGACTTAGGTCAACCATCAGTCCGAGACGATTCATCTCCTTGATAACCTGCTCGCCAAACTGGCTTACTCCCCCGTGGGTCCTATTGCCGCGACAGGAATCGCACAAGTCGTTGTCGCCATTGTGACAGAGCGTGATATAGACCACGCCACGCTTGGCAAAGTGGGCAACGTTCTGTATGTCTCCCTCCAAAGCCAGTCCATTCTCTATACCCAACATGATGCTCTTGCGCCCTTGTCGCTTATTCTCATAAAGGTCTGCTGGCGTGCTGGCTATGGAGAGATAGTCGCGATGGTCGGCCACAATGGTCTCTATCTTATCGAAAATCAAATCGGCGTATTCCTTCGGACCAGTTACTGGGAAACTGACCTTCGAAGCAAAGGACTCGCCTTGCTTGGGCTGTGGCAAATAGGCCACCATGATAGTAGAGTCGAGCCGGCCTTCGGTCATCTTGTGCAAATCGACAAGGATACGCGGATCGCGATGTCCGAAGTCAACATGCTGGGGGAAAAACATAGGTGTGTCGCAATGGGTGTCAAGCGTCAGCACACGATTATGTAACCTACTGGCTTCACGGAACTTGCGGGCCTCACCAACCAACCAGCGGAACAAGGGCAGGCCATCGTCGCCCATGCACTCAGGATGCCATTGCACACCGAGTATCGACTTGTACTCACTGCTCTCAATCGCCTCGATGACACCATCGGGCGCCAGGGCAGAGACCACGAATCGAGGACCTGGTTCGCTGACTGCCTGATGATGGAAAGAGTTGACAGGAATAGTAAGAGGGGATGGCGGTGCTGGGGAAACCGCACTGCTACGCCTTGCCGGACTATATATATTATATAAGGTAGTGGCAGGACTAATGGTAACAGTATGAGTGGGAGTGGCACGATCACAATCCTGAGAGTGCTTGATGCGCTCCACCCTACCTCCCTTGGTGGGAGGAGAAAAGTTGATGTCCTGCTTGACCTTTCCTCCTAAGGCAACGGCAAGTGTCTGAATACCACGGCAGATGCCAAGGATGGGAAGCTGACGGTTAAAAGCCAGACGGGTGATGAGTAGCTCGGGCAAGTCACGCTCGGCATTGATACCACCCAAATGGGGCTGGGGCTCTTCACCGCAATAAAGAGGATTGATGTCGGCTCCACCACTAAGCAGCAGGCCGTCGATGCAGCCAAGCGTAGTCAACAAAGCATCACGATCGCATAACGGCGGAATGATCACCGGCGTACCGCCAGCGGCCAGCACTTGCTTGTAGTAGCCGTCGGCCAGTTTGCTGGTCTGCTCACCATAATTGGCCGTTATTCCGATGACAGGGCGTTGTTCTCCCGCAGGAAAGGTGCCATAGATGCCATCGAGTTGCTGCTGAATGGAAAAGCGGTTCATACAGTCTCTACGTCTTCTTCAAAGTGAACGGGTATTTCGCGCTTAATGTTCTGTTCCAGAGAAATGAGCGTCTCGGTAGCCACCACACCAGGAATCTCCTGCAACTGTCCGTTGAGCAGATGCATCAATTGCTCGTTATCACGGGCATAGAGTTTGACGAGCATGGTGTAGGGGCCTGTGGTGAAGTGGCATTCTACCACTTCGGGAATATGCTCCAACCGCTTGACCACCTCCTTATACATTGAGCCACGCTCCAGCGTAATGCCAACGTAGGTACAGGTGCGATAGCCCAGTGACTTCGGATTCACATCGAAGCCACTGCCAGTGATGACACCGCTGTCAATAAGCCGCTGCACCCGCTGGTGAATAGCAGCACGAGACACACTACACTCAGCTGCAACGTCCTTGAACGGAATGCGGGCGTTTTTCGACAAGATACTCAAAATCTTCTTGTCAAGATTATCAATCTTTTCCATAATCAAAATCACTAATGGATTACAATTTGTTAGCAAAAGTAATCAAAAATCCCGATACACGCAACATTTTGCTAACAAAATTGCGCAAAAGAAAAGAAAAAACGGGTTTTTTCGCTTAAAAAGTTGTCATTTATGCAAAACTTCCAGCGAGAAAACCCGTATTCTGTTTTTGAACAATCGTGTTTATCTTCTCCTTCTCTGATTTCTGACAGGCTTCTTGGCAGGAGCATTCTCCTCCTTGACTGCCGGCTTTTCAGCCTCTGGCTTGTCGATGCCCACGAGTTCCACGTCGAAGATCAACATAGAGAAAGGCTTGATGTTGCCCATGTTGCGCTCGCCATAGGCCAGCTCGTATGGGATGTAGAGCTGCCACTTAGACCCGACAGGCATCATGGTCAGGGCTTCTGTCCATCCCTTGATGACCTGATCGGCACGGAACGAAGCGGGCTTGTCGCCATGCTTGGCAGAAGAGTCGAATACGGTGCCATCGACCAGACGGCCCTCATAATTCACCAACACCTTATCTGTCTTCTGGGGCACCTCGCCCTCACCACGGACAAGCACCTTGTACTGCAAGCCGCTCTCGGTGACGATGACGCTGTCCTTTTGCTTGTTCTCAGCAAGGAACTTGCGTCCAGCCTCACGGTTGGGACCATAGAGACGCTCTTCCTTCACCTGCTTGTTCCAAGCCTGCTTGGCACGGAAAGCCTCAACGGCCTTGGCCTGGGTGATAATCGTTGTATCGCCTTGCAGGGCATCAGCGAAACCACGGAACAACACAGAGGTAATGATGGTGTCGGGCGTGCCGGTGAGGTCTTGCTTGATGCGTGGCACCATACCGCTACGCAACTGCTCGGCAATCTGCATACCCATGATATGGGCCTTCTGCTTCGGGTCGTCGTTTCCGCCAATGACCTCTTTGAAACCTGCTACAAAGTCAGCCATGAAAGCAGTATCCACTCCCTGCTGCTGGATGTAGGGGATAAGTCCCTCTGTCATATACATACCGGCGAGGTAGCTCAACGTATCACTACCATTGAGCAACTGCACTGGCACAACGACGGGTTCTTGCTTCTTTTCCTTCTTCTTTCCAGCACTTACTGTGCTAAAAGAAGCACTCGCCAACAAGGCGAGTGCAATCATCACAATACTCTTTTTCATTGCTCTATTAAAATTACTTCACCTCAATCAGCTCGATCTTGAAGATAAGCATAGAGAAAGGCTTAATCTGAGCCTGCTCACGCTCGCCGTAAGCCAGTTCCTGAGGAATGTAAACTTCCCAAACAGAGCCTGCGGGCATGTGAACCAAAGCGTCGGTCCAACCCTTGATAACCTGGTTGGCACGCAGGTCGATAGGAGCGTTGCGCTTGTAAGAGCTGTCAAACACGTTGCCATCGAGTGTACGGCCTTCGTAGTGAACCTTCACCATCGAGGTGTCAGCGGGAATCTTGCCCGTACCCTCCTTGATGACTTTGTACTGCACACCGCTCTCCAGTGTCTTGATACCGTCCTTCTTGGCGTTTTCAGCAAGGAACTTCTCGCCTTCCTTCTTGTTGTCACCGAAAGTCTTCTCCAGCTCACGAGCCTTGATCTGATTCATCAGGCGCTGAGCGGTCTCCTGCGACTGCTCGATGGTCATCAAACCCTGCTTGCCAGTGGTACCGCTGACAAAACCAGCCATGAAGTTCTTCAGAGAGATGGTCTTGGTCGAGTCATCACCAAACAGCTCATGGTTAATACCCTTCACCATCTGGTTAGAAATCTGCTGGCCAATCTGGATACCAGCATAGTAAGCAGCCTGCTTCTTGTTGTCACCTGCGTTAGCACCTTCGTTCAAGCCACGGATGAAGTCGCCGATGTAAGCAGTATCAACGCCCAAACGGTCAACGAGGTATTCTTTCAGTCCCTGAGTCTGAGCCATACCAATAGCGTAGCTCACAGAGTCCACATCACTCTTCAGGTCAGCCTTCGGAGTTCCATTGCCACAAGAAGTCATTGTGGCAGCAACAATGGCCATAACAGCCATAAAAGAAAATTTCTTCATTTGCTTTGTTAAAAAATTGATGATTTATTTTTACTTTTTATTCTTTACACTACTTCCAAAAGCTCTACGTCGAAGATAAGTGCAGCATACGGTGGAATCAAAGCACCTGCACCACCTTCGCCGTATGCCAGCTTATAAGGGATGAAGAAACGATACTTGGCACCCTCCTGCATCAGCTGCAAGCCTTCAGTCCACCCAGCAATGACCTGCTGTAAACCGAACACGGCGGGCTCACCACGCTGCACGCTGCTGTCGAAGACCGTACCGTCAATGAGGAAGCCCTCATAATGGCACTTCACCTGATCCTTGGCCGAGGGTTTCTTGCCGTTACCCTCGCGAAGCACCTGATACTGCAATCCGCTGGGCAGCGTCACCACACCTTCCTTCTTGCCATTTTCAGCTAAGTATTTTTCACCTTCCTCACGAGCAGCCTTGCCCTTCTCGGCACGTTCCTTGTTCATTCGCTCTTCCTGCTTCTGGAAGTATTGCTGTACGATTTGCTGAGCTTCACGATGCGAAACCTTCAATTCGTTGCCAGCCAGCACATCTTTAATCGACTGTGCAAAATCGTCTACATTTAAGTCTGCGCCGGCACCCATCTGGGCCAGCTGTTGTCCAATGCCCAATCCTAAGGCATAGCTTAGTTTATCCATTTATTTTATGCCCCCAAGTCAGGAGGGTGTAGTCTGAACAGACGACTATCAGACCACTTTAACTTGTTAATTGCAAATAGGAATCTGCGTCTGTTCAGACCCCCACTCTCCTGACTCAAGGAGAGCTTTTACTAAGAAAAATCGTGCAAAGTTAAGCATTTTCTTTGATTTCAACACGCTATTTCGAGAAAAATTACTATTTTTGTAGAGTTTTTTAATAGTTCATGCACATGAAAAAGAAAATTGTCATCCTTACAGGAGCAGGAATGTCGGTGGAAAGCGGGTTGAAAACTTTCCGCGATGCCAATGGTCTTTGGGAGGAATATCCCGTACAACAGGTAGCCACTCACGAGGGTTGGGAGGCCGACCCGAAGCTGGTCACTGAGTTCTATAACATGCTACGCCGCAAGTGCAGCAATGTGAAGCCCAACGAGGGCCACAAGCTGGTGGCAGAACTGGAGAAATACTACGACGTGACGGTTGTCACCCAGAACGTTGACAATCTGCACGAAATAGCAGGCTCGACCCATGTGGTCCATCTGCATGGCGAACTGATGAAGGTTTGCTCAAGTCGCGATGTCGACGATCCACGCTATATCCGTCAGCTGACGCCCGATGATTGCGAAATAGAGCCTGGCACCAAGGCTGGCGACGGTTCTCTGTTGCGTCCCTACATCGTGTTTTTCGGCGAAGCCGTCCCCAACATCACGATTGCTGCAGAAGAAGCCCAGCAAGCCGACATCTTCATCATCATCGGCACCTCGCTTGTCGTCTATCCTGCTGCCGGCCTCATCCATTATGTGCGGCCGTCGGTCCCCATCTATTTGATAGATCCCAACCCCGTCAGTGCCGGAGACCGCGTCAAACAAATACAGAAAGGCGCCTCGGAAGGCATGCGAGAGTTGTTTGACGAGTTAACCAAAAAAGAGTAATCGAGTATTTATCCATGAATTTTAATCACTCGACATCCAAAACGCTTGCAAATCTTTGTGAAAAATTTCGGCCATTCGCGGATTTTTTGTAACTTTGCACCCTAATTCACAGATTTACTTAAATCAGAAATGGCAGAAGAACAAATGAACCAAGAGCAGCAGAATTACTCAGCGAGTAATATTCAGGTGCTCGAAGGACTGGAGGCCGTGCGCAAACGCCCGGCCATGTACATTGGCGACATCAGCGAAAAAGGCTTGCACCATCTGGTTAACGAGACAGTCGACAACTCGATTGACGAGGCAATGGCTGGCTTTTGCACGCATATCGAAGTAACCATCAACGAAGACAATTCGATTACCGTTCAGGACAACGGCCGCGGTATTCCCGTGGACGAGCATGAGAAGATGCACAAGAGCGCCCTCGAGGTCGTCATGACGGTGCTGCACGCTGGTGGTAAGTTCGACAAAGGCTCGTACAAAGTTTCTGGTGGCTTGCATGGTGTGGGCGTGAGCTGCGTCAATGCTCTTTCCACCCACATGCTGTCTCAGGTGTTCCGCAACGGGCACATCTACCAGCAGGAGTACGAAAAAGGCAAGCCGCTCTACGACGTGAAGATCGTGGGTGATACCGACAAGACGGGTACACGCCAGCAGTTCTGGCCCGACAACACCATCTTCACTACCACCGAGTATAAGTATGACATCATTGCCAAGCGTATGCGTGAGCTGGCCTACTTGAATGCTGGCATCACCATCACGCTGACCGACCTGCGTCCTAACGAGGAGGGCAACCTGCGTGAGCCAGAGATATTCCACGCCAAGGAGGGACTGAAAGAGTTTGTGCGCTACGTTGACCGTCACCGCACTCACCTCTTCGACGATGTCATCTACCTGAAGACCGAAAAGCAGGGAGTGCCCATCGAAGTGGCCGTGATGTATAACACCGACTACTCGGAGAACATCCATAGCTACGTCAACAACATCAACACCATCGAGGGTGGTACACACCTGATGGGCTTCCGCGCCGCTCTGACTCGCACGCTGAAAGCCTATGCCGATGCCGACCCGAACATCTCGAAGCAGATTGAGAAGGCAAAGATTGAGATTGCCGGTGAGGACTTCCGCGAAGGTCTTACCGCCGTCATTTCCATCAAGGTGGCCGAACCGCAGTTCGAGGGCCAGACGAAGACCAAGCTGGGCAACTCTGAAGTAAGTGGCGCCGTACAGCAGGCCGTGGGCGAAGCCCTGTCTAACTATCTGGAGGAGCATCCGAAGGAGGCCAAGCTGATTTGCGAGAAAGTGGTGCTGGCCGCTACCGCCCGTATCGCCGCCCGCAAGGCCCGTGAAAGTGTGCAGCGCAAGAATCCCATGAGCGGCGGTGGTCTGCCTGGCAAACTGGCCGACTGTTCTAACAAAGACCCGAAGACCTGTGAGATATTCCTCGTCGAGGGTGACTCCGCAGGTGGCTCAGCCAAGCAGGGTCGTGACCGTCACTTCCAGGCTATCCTCCCACTACGTGGTAAGATTCTGAATGTGGAGAAAGTGCAATGGCACCGAGTATTCGAGGCCGAGTCGGTGATGAACATCATTCAGAGTATCGGTGTGCGCTTTGGTGTTGACGGCGAAGGCGACCGCGAGGCCAACATCGACAAGCTGCGCTACGACAAGATTATCATCATGACCGATGCCGACGTCGATGGCTCACACATCGACACGCTCATCATGACACTCTTCTACCGCTTCATGCCGCAGGTGATTCAAGGCGGACACCTCTACATCGCCACGCCCCCACTCTACAAGTGTACCTACAAGAAGTTCTCTGAATACTGCTACACCGAACAGCAGCGTCAGGCCTTCATCGACAAGTACGTGGCTGGCGACGAGAACGCATCGGCACTGCACACACAGCGCTACAAAGGTCTCGGTGAGATGAACCCCGAGCAGCTCTGGGAAACCACCATGAATCCCGAGAACCGCCTGCTGAAGCAAGTGACCATCGAGAATGCTGCCGAGGCCGACGAAATCTTCTCCATGCTCATGGGCGACGACGTAGAGCCACGCCGCGAGTTTATCGAGAAGAACGCTACCTACGCCAACATCGACGCATAGCAGCATCCCTGATAAGCAACGAAAGGCGCGAAATACACGAACAGGAAATTTCCTTTCATGTATTTCGCGCCTTTCTTTATCTACCGGCGATTACGCCACAAGTATTGTCCTACTGACCTGTCTGGGTTAGTTGAAGGCAAAGAAACGACCGTCGGCGGCAGCCATGCGCACCTGATTGAGACCAGCCTGATCGGGAGTGACGGTAAGTTTCTTGTCGTTCACGGTGGTGGTGATGGTACCGTCGGCGTTGAAGCGGAAGAGCTCGCGAGTCTCACCGTTCTGCATCAGCGACCAGGAATCCTGCTTCTTGTCATAGAGGAAATAGCTGACCTCGCCGGTGGGAGCCTTTACCTCGTAGCCGTTCTTCAGAATGGTCACAGCATAATAGCGGCCATCGCTACCTAATACCTGCTGGGTCTTGCCCACATTGGAGGCCATGGGATTCTCACCGCTCCAGAACTCAATCGTGTTGAGCACCACCCAGTCGGCCAGCAAGCATACACCGCCCACAATAGGCATCAGCACAAAGCCCACGACAGCATTGAGAATCTTGCTGTCAGACATGTTGGCCTGCCACTTGGCATAGCTGTTGAAAAGACTGAAAGAACCTATGCACGAACTATAGAGCACAGTTCCTGCCAGCAGATAAGCTGCCACTTTAAAACTAAACTTTTTCATTGCTCTTTTTATTTAATGGTCTGTAAATCGAGAGCAAAAGTAATCATTATTTTTGTAATATGAGCATAATAGGGCATTTTTATGACCAAAAGTTTTGCCAATTCACCAAAGTTTCCGACCTTTGCAACCGAATATATTCAAATACATTATTTATATATTAATATAGAGAAGCTATGGCTGAACAATTGGAAGTGAAAGAGCTCGACCAAGTGGTCGTTCGTTTTTCAGGAGACTCCGGCGACGGCATGCAGTTAGCCGGAAACATCTTTTCTACGGTCTCAGCTACCGTAGGCAATGGTATTTCAACATTCCCCGACTATCCTGCCGACATTCGTGCCCCGCAAGGCTCGCTGACAGGCGTCAGCGGTTTCCAGGTACACATCGGCTCGGGCCGTGTCTACACGCCGGGCGACAAGTGTGATGTGCTGGTAGCCATGAACGCCGCTGCGCTCAAGACGCAGTACCGCTATGCCAAGCCAGGTGCCACGATTATCATCGACACCGACTCGTTTGGGCCGAAGGACCTGGAGAAGGCACAGTTCAAGACCGAAGACTACCTCGGCGAGATGGGCATCGACCCCGACCGCGTCATCCAGTGCCCGCTGACCACGATGGTCAAGGCCGCCCTGGCCGAAACAGGCATGGACATGAAATCTATCATGAAGTGCCGCAACATGTTTGCCCTTGGTCTCGTCTGCTGGCTCTTCGACCGCGACCTCAATCTGGTAGCCAATTTCCTGCGTGAGAAATTTGCCAAGAAGCCTGCCGTCGCCGAGGCCAACATCAAGGTGATTCAGGCCGGCTACGACTACGGACACAACACACACTCCTCGACCGTCAACGTCTATCGCATAGAGTCCAAGGTGAAAGAGCCGGGACGCTACATGGACATCACGGGCAATAAGGCCACGGCCTACGGATTCATTGCCGCTGCCGAGAAGGCCGGACTGAAGCTCTATCTCGGTTCCTACCCCATCACCCCTGCCACCGACGTGCTCCACGAACTGTCTAAGCACAAGTCGTGCGGCGTCATCACCGTTCAGTGTGAGGACGAAATCAGCGGTTGCGCATCAGCACTCGGAGCCTCGTTTGCCGGCGCCTTAGGCGTCACCTCTACGTCCGGCCCCGGCATCTGCCTGAAGAGCGAGGCCATGAACCTCGCCGTCATCATGGAGCTGCCACTCGTCGTACTCGACGTGCAGCGTGGTGGCCCCGCCACGGGTCTGCCCACGAAGTCTGAACAGACCGACCTGCTGCAAGTGCTCTTCGGCCGCAACGGCGAAAGCCCCATGCCCGTCATGGCAGCCACCAGCCCCACCGACTGCTTCGATGCCGCCTATCAGGCCGCAAAGATGGCACTGGAGCACATGACGCCCGTCGTCCTGCTGACCGATGCCTTCGTGGCCAACGGCTCCGGCGCCTTCCGCCTGCCCGACATCAACAAGCTCGACCCCATCAATCCGCCCTACGTGCCCGAGGAACTCAAGGGCAAGTGGACTCCTTACATGCGCACCGACAACGGCGCCCGCTACTGGGCCGTGCCTGGTCGTGAGGGCTTCACCCATATCCTCGGCGGACTGGAGAAGGACTCACAGACGGGTGCCATCTCGACCAACCCCGAGAACCACGACCTGATGACGCGCCTGCGCCAGCAGAAGATAGACAATATCCAGGTGCCCGACCTCGAAGTGGAAGGCGACGTCGACGACGCCAATCTGCTCATCGTGGGCTTCGGCTCTACCTATGGTCACCTGCATGCTGCTATGGACGAGCTTCGCGCCCAGGGTCACAAGGTGGCACAGGCTCACTTCAAGTACCTCAACCCGCTGCCGAAGAACACCGCCGAGGTGCTGAAGAAGTACCCGAAGGTAGTGGTAGCCGAGCAGAACATGGGTCAGCTCGCCGCCTATCTCCGCATGAAGGTCGACAACTTCGTCCCCTACAAATACAATGAGGTGAAGGGACAGCCGTTCGTGGTCAACGAGCTGGTGGAGAAGTTAAGCCCCCTCCTAACCTCCCCCCTGGGGGAGGAATAGTTTCCTCTGCTGATGGACGACTTAGAATTCAAGACGGCTGACCCTTGTTGGTACGAGTTGCTGAAGGAGTATTCCCGTGAGCATCGCCAAAAGCCAACAGAAGCAGAAGCAGTCCTTTGGGAATTCCTGAGAAAACGTCAATTAGGACAACCCTTTAGACGGCAGCATATCATTGGCGATTACATTGCAGATTTCACCTGCATACCTTCGAAACTGATTATCGAACTGGACGGAGGCTATCACCAAATACCTGAGCAACAAGACTGCGATGCAGAAAGACAGCAATGGTTAGTGTCACAAGGATTCACAGTCATCAGATTCACTAACGAAGAAATAATAAACGACATTGATAACGTATTATATACAATTGAACAATATTTATAATTGAATATGGAACAGAATATCAACAGCAAAACTATAAACCCCTCCCCACAGGGGGCCACTCGGGGGGCCGCCGACTACAAAAAAGGCCAGCCGCGTTGGTGCCCAGGATGTGGCGACCACTTCTTCCTGGCTTCACTCCACAAGGCCATGGCCGAGATTGGCGTGGCTCCTGAGGACATTGCAGTCATCTCGGGCATCGGCTGCTCAAGCCGACTGCCCCACTACATGGCCACATACGGCATGAACACCATCCACGGACGCGCCGCCGCCATTGCCACCGGCGCCAAAGTGGCCAACCCCAACCTCGCCGTATGGCAGGTGTCGGGCGACGGCGACGGCCTCGCCATCGGCGGCAACCACTTCATCCATGCCAACCGCCGCAATATCGACCTCAACATGATCCTGCTCAACAACCGCATCTACGGCCTGACCAAGGGACAGTACAGCCCCACCTCGCCACGCGGCTTCGTCTCCAAGTCCTCACCCTACGGCACGGTCGAAGACCCCTTCCGTCCTGCCGAGCTCTGCTTCGGAGCCCGCGGACACTTCTTCGCCCGCTGCGTGGCCACCGACGCCAAGGGTACCGTCGAGGTGCTGAAGGCCGCCTACGAGCACAAGGGTGCCTCGGTCACGGAGGTGCTGCAAAACTGCGTCATCTTCAATGACCACTGCCACGACGTGGTCTACAACAACGAGGGCCGACGCAAAAACGCCATCTACGTGCGCCACGGAGAGAAGCTCGTCTTCGGCGAGAACTCCGAGTACGGTCTGGTGCAGCAGGGCTTCGGCCTGAAGGTGGTCGAAATCGGCAAGGACGGCTACACGCTTGACGACATACTGGTACACGACGCCCACTGCGAGGACAACACCCTGCAGCTCAAGCTCGCCATGATGAGTCCCGAGGACGGATTCCCCATCGCCCTTGGCGTCATCCGCGACGTCGACGCACCCACCTACAACGATGCCGTCTATCAGCAGCTCGCCGACGTCTCGGCACAGAAGAAGTACCACAACTTCACCGAACTGCTCGAGACCAACGATATTTGGGAAGTCAAGTAATTGAACCCGATATCGGTCTGAAAGGACAGAAATTATTATCATTTCAGCTTCAATTGATGCGCAAAAGGCTCTTTTATTGAAATAGTAATAATTTCTGGCCTTTCCTTTTTTTCATAATCTGTCCTGCATGAAACCTATAGTCTGGCTCCTCTTCCTCCTCGGCTTCCTCTGCCTCTCCTGCACCACGGCAGAGCAGCGGCAGCGCATGGCGCAGGTCATCGCCGAAGCCGACTCCCTCAACCGCCACTATATCCCCATGACCTGCGACTCCCTCCTGCTGCAGGCCTGCCACTACTACGACCGCCACGGCTCTTCCAACGAGCGCATGCGGGCCCACTACCTCCTCGGCTGCGCCTACCGCGACATGGGGGAAGCACCGCAGGCACTGGAGTGCTACCAGGATGCCATCGCAGCCGCCGACACCACCGCCGCCGACTGCGACTACTGCCTGATGATGAGTATCAACGGGCAGATGGCTGGACTATTCCACGCACAAAACCTGCCGCAAGACGAGTTGGTTTGTTGGCAGCACTATAGTAAATATGCTATGAAGTTTGGTGACAAACATGAGCAAATTCGAGGTAGTGGACTTCTTATACGTCCCTATTTATTATTGAAAGATACGGCTCGTGTCATCAAAATAATAGAAGAGACGCGGAAACAATATTTGGAGCTTGGTGACAGCGCAATGGCCGTCAACCACTACAGTACCCTGATTCATCTGTACATCGAGCAGGGGAAACTAGACAAAGCGCACCAACTCATGTGTGACTACGAAAGATTATCCGGCTTCTTTGATGCTGATGGAAACTTGCTGGATTCACGACGCATTCTCTACTTTTATATAAAATGTGAGTATTACTTGAAAAAGTACCAACTTGATTCTGCCGAATATTATATACGCAAAATACCGACTGACCATAATAACAGAGACGCTTATCGAGGCTTGTTGACTATCTACCGAGAGAGAGTCAATGTAGATACTGTTTTCAAATATGCCAAGCTCTATGAAGATGCCACCGATTCTTTAAACGATGCCATGCGCACGGATATTCTCCATCGGATGAGCGCCTTATACGATTATCACCGTTTCCAGAAGGAATCAGAGCAAAAGGCCAGAGAGGCATTCCAGACCAGGCTGCTCTATGGCGGACTGGCCATTCTGCTGCTGTTGTGCCTTTTGTGCCTGTTGTACCGCTACAGGCGCCTGCATGAAAAGCACGAAGCGGAGCGAATGAACTACGAAAAAAACTTGCTGGCACTGTCAATAAAGGAACAGGAAAACACGATATTGCGTAAGCATGAGCACGACAACTAAAGAGCTGATTGCCACCAACGAGGAGGAAATCAGACGCCTGAAAGGCCTGATAAAGGACTATGAACGGCTGCGCAAACCCATTTCCCCTGTCGTGATGCCTGAATTAAAGAAGCTTCCTTCATACCAGTTATTTCATACCATCGACATCAAGGGTGGAACTCCTTCTGGCGAAGAATGGCAAATGCTGTTTACGGAAACGCAGGGGTTGTACCCAAAGTTCGGAGCACTCGTTAGAGACAATTGCCAATTCCTGAGTGATACAGAATACAAGTTCTGCCACCTTATCCGTATTCGTTTCAGCGTTAAGGGGGCAGGGGTCTTGTTTGGATTCTCGTCAGCCTATGCTTCGAAACTCAAAAGAAAAATACTTCTTATACTGTTTGGGCAGCACGGTTCTGCGTCCGAGTTAGACCGAAGACTCCTCGAATTGGATGATTAACACGATGTAATTCCATTTTTTTCGAGCACTCACGTTTGTCCGATTCCTTGTCTGATCTTTGTAAAAGCTTGCTTTACAATAAATTAGACAAGGTTAATTTTTTGGTTAATTATTTCTTGCAAAAAAATGTTCTTTTTCATTAACCGTTTTCG
>Ga0326511_10002193_pt1 | contig 16024 bp, 13 predicted proteins | sample 0_2496_0518_D_FD_203701 | JGI IMG/M metagenome (GOLD analysis project Ga0326511, IMG submission 203701) | Bovine rumen microbial communities from UC Davis, California, United States - 0_2496_0518 | ecosystem: Host-associated > Mammals > Digestive system > Stomach > Rumen | place: USA...
GAAGAACAAGATGGATGGCACCGAAGTTTGGGGTGCCCGCCGTCCGCCCAAGAAGAAAAGGTAAGCGGTTTTTGTAGAATACTCTTTAGAGGGTGCCCTGAGGGCGCCCTCTTTTTTGTAAATTTGGTTCATGCGTAAAATGCTATTAGCTCTTGCAATGGTCGGCCTGGTATGGGCCGGTGAACCGACGGATTTGGATTCCCTGTTCCGTGGAAACGAATATAAGCCTGCTTTGAATGCGTCCTTGCGCGATACGACCAACGTGTCCCAGGGAGCGGTGGCCGGGAAGGCTGCGGCCAAGTCTAGCAAGGCGGACGGCTATTATATGTTGCAGTTCGAGGCTGTGGCCGATTTCGATGCGGCTCAGCGCCGTAGGGCCCAGATTTCGGCCAGCACGGGCTACGCCATCCAGGTCGTGTTCGACGCTCCGTTCTACAAGCTCCGTGGCGGTGGATGGACGACCAAGAAGGCAGCCGACGATAAGGCCCGCGAGCTTTCGGCTTACAACATCAACGCCTTCGTCGTGAAGATTAAGTAGTTCTCGCAAGTAGCTTTACCTTGCGTCTATAAAAAGCGCGAACTGTACAAAACAGTTCGCGGCTCAAAATAAGATTCGTTAAACGATTATTCCAAAAGTCCGAGCGTCATCTTGATGGCGCGTTCGTCCATCGTGGCCGGCAATAGGGCGCGTTCTTCTGGGGCGACGTATTGCAGCTTGCGCTCGAGATCGGGCCGTGTGCTGCGGTTCCTGAGCGTGACAGGCGGGTTCTTGGTCGAGTAGAAGAACTTCCCGGTCTTGATGAACTTCTGGTTCTGGAAGCCGAGCTTGATAGCGTCTTTGAGCGCCTTCAAGATCATCGGGCCGGCGCGGTCGACGTGGTGCAGTTCGAGCAGGCGGTGGAGCAGCAGCTCTTCGTGAATCGGGGATTCATGGTCTACGTAAAACTTGAGCTGCGAGATAATCGCGGCGGCCGGCAGTTCGGCAATGGGCTTGTCGTGCGGCGTGCCTTCGATTTTCGGGTGGACAACCGCGTACTGGACGGTGCTCACGTCGCTTGCCGGTTCTTCGGCCACTTCCAGATCTGCTTCTGTAGCGTCTTCAACGGGCGGCGGAGCGACACTCTGCTCGATGGCGATAGTCGTAATGAGGTGGTCCTTCTCGTCTTTTTCGGACATGTACCAGAAGGGGAGCCACAGGTGGATGACCTTCCAGCCGAGCTGGCGCAGTAAGGTCGGGCGGATGTATTCGCGGTCTTCGACCGATTCGCGGAAACGTTCCGTAGTGCAGTCGTCCTCGACAACGGCGAGGAAGCGGCGCGAGTTGTTCGCGTCGACGACGACGGGCCCGACGGCGATGCCGCCTGGGGCGAACTGCGTCTCGAAGGAGATGTTCTCTTGCTGCAGGAGTTCCTGGACCTGCGGGCACAGCGGCGATTCTTCGTGCTGGACTTCGGGCGGTTCGGGCAATTCCTTCTTTTCGAGGTAGCTGATCCATTCCCAGAAGAGGTTTGCCTTCGGGATGTTGTGCTTCTCGACTTCTTCCTTGGAGACGAAAACTTGGAGTTCCTGCCTGGCGAGCGTGGAACAGAGGGCCAGCTTGCGTTCGGCCGAAATCTTGTCGTTGCCTTCGATTTCGATGCAGACGAGCAGGACGTCGCGGTACTTGTCGACGGCCCTGTCGGGCGTCTTGACGTAGTAGCGGATGGTCGGGTTGGGCTGGTCGAAGTACCTGGCCGCCGGAGAATCCTTCGCGATAAGGGCGCGGATGGCGGCTTCGATTTCAAAGCAGCGCGCCTGGTGGAAGGCGATAATACCGAGCGTCTGGCCGGGATGTTTCTCGGCGTGCTGGATAGCGGTCTTCGCAATGGCCATGACTTTATCGGGCACGACCTTCAGTGTCTCGCTGTTGCTCTTTTTGCGGTTGGGCATGGGCAACTGCTTGATGCCGTAATTGTAGACCTTCGCGTTCGCGAAGTTCACAAGCGCGATATCGTTGTAGTTCGTGGCGAACCAGAGTTCGCGGGTCGGGATGCCCTTGCGCAAGGCCGATGCGAGAATGCTTTCCAAGAAGAACGCACTCTGGCGGGGCAAGATGTTTGTAAAGGCGTCGAACGGCTGCGGTTCCAAGGTCGGCATGTGCGGGTCACCGATGAGGATGACTTTGTTCGCAATGCAGATGGTCGAGAACGCTTCCGTTACCGAGATGCAGTCCGCGTCCAAGATGACGGCGACGTCGTAGACCAGGTTGTCCATGTTGTACGTCTCGTCGAGCGCGGCGATGCGCAGCAGTTCCGGGTCCGCTTCAATAGCGGCATGTACGGCCCTGAAGTTCGCGTTGGAGAACTGGTCTAGCTGCGTCTGGAAGGCCTTGCCTTTCAACGCGCGTTCCTTGGGCGGCAGGCTAAAGAGGTCCGGGCATTTTTTCGTCAGCAGCTGAATCTGGTTTCGGGTCCAGCACTGCGCGAAGGCCTGTACGAGGTCCTTGCAGCCGGTGTTAGAATTCTTGGCGTATTCCGCGAGGCCCTTGCATTCAGACGATTCCAGATTCTGGAGCAGCACAGTCGTCTTGACGTGGATGTCCAGCAAGTTCCAGTTGTCGTTCCAGCTGCGGATTTCGTCGAGCCATTTTTCGATGCTCAATCCTTCGAGCGGTGTATCGAGGTTCAGTTCCTTCGAGATGCCGCGGATAGCTTCGGTCAACTTCTGTACCGACTCGATGAACTTGCCCATATCTGGCAGGAACTGCTTGATGTGGTGCCAGTTTTCAAGAATCAGCAGCAGGTAATCGAGATGCGGGTCGTTCTTGTGGATTTCGCGGAAGTTGTAGACGAACGTAATCTTGTTGTTCAGGTCAATCCAGTTGGACTTCTCGTAGAGCCAGTCCTTGCCGAGCAGGTGCGCCCCGAGGACAGAAGAATCCCTATAGGCACGCTTGTTGTCTTGCAGGTCGATAAGCGTATCGATGAAGTCGAGCAACTGCGTGTCGCTTGTAATGGACTTGGGATTGCGGATGGCCTTGATGAGCACCTTGCGCGAATTGCGGTAGTGGTCCGAAAGGCCCTTGAGCTTGACCTTGAGGCTTGCGGCGAATTCTTCGCGCGCAGAAAGCACGTTCTGGTCGACGGCGTCGTCGGTGTAGATGTCCGAGGTCTGCCTGCGGTAGCGGACCCACTTGTCGCCCGCTTCCGGAAGCCCGAGGAGCGTGTCCTTGTAGGCAATCCAGTTGTTGGAACGCAAGTCCCAACGTTCAAAATCGGGAGTGTCCGTACTGAAGGATTTCTGGATGATTTCCAGCAGGTCGGACAGAGTGGCGAGGTAGGCGCCTGTCGGGAAAAGGTTCATTTCCTGGAAGGTGTCTATCAGCGGCTTGAGCTCGTTGGAAAGCTTCGTTGCCGTTTCGAGTTCGCGTGCGACCTTTTCCTTGGCGTCTTGGTCGAGGCTGGGCGCCATGATCTTTTCGAAAGTCTTGCGGGCGTTGATGCCGTCTTGTTCAAAGTACAGCTTGACAAGTTCTTCGAGGGTTTCCTTGATGGCCTTGTAGCGGTTGTACGGCAGGTCTGCGACGCCCTTGAAAATGGAGTCGGGGAACTTGGCCTTCGTAGGCGGATTGTCCCGGAATTCCTGGAGGATGTCGGCGAGGGAACCGTCCCCCGTCGGCGAAGTCTTGTTGACGATCTTGTAGTAAGACGAAAATTCGTCGCGCGTCTTGCGCAGGTCTTTCGCGATGATATCGCGTTCCGGACCGTTGAAAGAACGGAACTTGGGGTGAATCGCGTCGCAGATGCTCTGCTTAGAAATGGAGCGACGCGCTACGACAAGCGTGCGCTTTTTCTTGGCGACGGATTCGGCCACGATGTTGGCGGCAACCTTGATCTTGGAGGTGCCGGGCAGAGCCTGTACCGCGTAGGCCGTGGCTTCGTCCAGCGCATCGATGGTGACCTTCGTCGTGTGCGAATCCGTGGGGTACAAGAAGTAGTAATCGGTCGGATTGAACACCTGGTCAAAGTCGGCTTCTTCGAAGACGGATTCCTTGAACCGGAAACCCTCGTCACCCAACAGGCCCTTCAAGAAGGGGGAGGCGTCTGTCTTCTTTTCGCTGAAGCCGCGTTCCAGGCGCTTCTTGAGCAGCATGCGGTTTGTGTTGAAGAACGCAAGGCTTATGCCGTGGCGCGTGAACTTCCATTTTTTCTCTGCCGCAATCGCTTTCTCGAATAGCGAGAAGTACAGGAGGATGCTGAACTTTCCGTTGATGGTCGCGTCTTCGGTTCGCGGCAGCTGGACGATGTCCTTGAGACGCTGCCGGAGGATGACGTTCTCGATAGGCCCGCGCGGGGATATCGAAAGCGACTTCATATCGGGGGCGATATCCAACGGGATCAGGATGCTCGGGGCGAGTGCGTTGCCGTCCCACTTGAGGAACCCCATGAGGAGGTAGAGGTCTGCGCACAGAAAGTCTTCGGCCTTGCACTTGAGGACCTTCGCGAACTGCTCCGTCGTTTCCATCTTCTGCTGGGCGGTAAAGCTCTGCGATAGCGGGAGGAACGTTTCGAAGGGGAGCGGGGCCCCGGACTTGAGCCATTTTTCGTAGAACAGGTCGCCGGCTTCGAGAAGCAACGGAGTCTGGAAATCGCCTTTCGTCGAAAAGTTCAAAAGGCGGTCTTTGGAGTCAAAGTTCTCGGCTTCTTTACAAATCTTGTTGACTATTTCAGAAGGACAAACCTGTGTCATGCCTTCAATATACTTTTTTTCGATGAATAAAACTTTTACAATAGCGCGAGGGCCGCAGATAAAGCCTGTTCTAGGCTGAGAGGCGCGGGGGACGGGACGAGACCGCCCTTGAAGCATACCCTGCCTAGGAGTTCCTCGGCGGATACTCCGGAATCGCGGTCCTGGCGTAGGCTATGCGCCTTTTCGCGCTTGGAAAGTTTTTTCCCCGTCGGGTCCGTGATGAGCCCGTGATGGAGGTAGAAGGGTGGGGTAGAGCGGCCCAGGAGTTCCATCAGGGCAATCTGCCTCGCGGTGGAATTGCGGAGGTCTTCTCCGCGTACTACATGAGTAATACCTTCGTCAATGTCGTCCACGCAGACGGCGAACTGGTAGGTCCATTGGCCATCGCGGTCGCGGATAGGGAAGTCCCCGCACTGGAGTTTCGGGTTTTCGGCGAAGTCGCCCAGCCGCAAATCGTGCCATTTAATTACTTTGTCTGGAATGACGACGCGCAGGTTATGCGGCTGGCTAGCGTCCGCGTCCATCTCTCGTCTAACCAAGCACTTCCCGCGGTACACAATCTCGCCGGTCTCGCTCTTTGGGTTTTCTTCTTCGAGCTGTTTGCGGCTGCAGAAACACGGGTAGACGAGCCCGCGGCTTTCAAGCGATTCGAGGGCGCGCCGGTAAACGCTTTCGCGTTCGCTCTGGATGCTCTGCGAATCCCAACGGAAGCCGAACCAGGCGAGGTCTTCATAGATGCTGCGGATGTATTCGTCGCGGGCGCGGCCCCTGTCGTGATCTTCGATGCGGAGGTGGACTTGCAGATTCCATTTGTGTGACGCAGCCCACACATAGAGCGCCGAAAGGAGGTGCCCTTCGTGAAGATATCCTGTCGGACTCGGGGCGAAACGTATTTTACCGCACATGTTGTAAAGATAACAATTGAAAGAATGCGTAAAAATTATTACGAGCGCTCTGTTTTATGTTTTTTGTTGTATATTAACTAATGAAAAAACTCCCTCCCCCCCCCTGGAGTATACAATGATGCGTTTAGGTTTCTTTTTGCTTATGGCCTTTTTTGTGTCGTATGCAAGTGCCGATGATATCGTGGCAACAACGTCTAATGGCGCTACGGTTATTCTGCATGACAATGGTCGCTGGGAATATTACCAGAACAACTCGAAAATTCGTGACGTGCGCCCCGATGCGATTCCCGAAGATGCGAAGTTCAACGTCTCGGTCCTTTACGATTCTTACGACAAGGTGAAAAAGGATGTGCGCATGGCCATGGAGGCCGATCTCGCCACGGAAGAAGAAATCAGGGATAGCCTCCGCAAGGTGCCCAAGGGCGGCTTGATTTATTTCCAGGTCGCGACAAAGCAGATCAAGAAGGGAATGCCGCGCGAGTTGACCTACATGGTTTACGACAAGGGGAAAAAGCCCATCTTTTCGAAGACGGTCCCGGATTCGGAAGCGAAACCGAGCGAAGATCCCGGTGTTAGTAACCTCTTGATTGTCCCCGTGACGAGCAAGCCCAAGTCCAAGGTGTTGAAAGCCCGCGTGAAAATGGCACGCGGAAACGCTACGCTGGATATCGATATTCCCATACGGTAGGCTCGATGCGATTTGCCGTAGTAGATGTAGAGTCCACGGGTGGCGCGGGCGAAATGAACCGTATTACCGAGGTGGGAATCGCCTTGGTTGACGATACGGAAATTGTCGAGACGTTCCATACGCTGGTGGATCCGGGGGCCCCGATAAGCCCGTTTGTCCAGAAGTTGACGGGAATTACCGATGAGATGGTCCAGGGGGCGCCACAGTTTCAGAAAATTGCCGAAAAGGTGGACGAGCTTATGCGCGACCGCATTTTTGTGGCGCACAACGTGCAGTTCGATTTGAAAATGATGCGCACGGAACTCAAGCGCTGCTGCATTTCTTTTGACCCGCCGAGGCTCTGTACGGTAAAGCTGGCGCGCCGTGTGTTCCCCGGATTCCCGAGCTATAGCTTGCACAACTTGACGGAATCGCTTGGGCTGAGTGATTTCCACCATCACCGCGCGATGGACGATACGCTGGCCTGTGCGGAGATTCTAAAACTCGCCTACAACAAGGTCGGGCCGGAAAAGATTCTCAAGGAAGTGAAGAACCTCTCCACTCCGAAGAAGGCTCGCGTCTTGAGCCCCAAAGCCCAATGACTAATGACCAATAACTAGTGACTAGTTAAACAGTCCCGCTTTGTACTTCATCTTCAAGATGCGCGCGCACGATTCCTCGATGCGCTCTTTGTACTTGCGGTTTTGCTTGGCTATCGAAGAAAGGTAGTTCACCATCTCGACCGCTTTTTGCGGGTACGTAATCATGAACATGTCGTTGCCGGCCATAAGCGCCGTGCGTACGAGCTTGCGGAAGTCCTTGGCCGGGTAGCCCTTGCCTTTTACGCGTTCGGTGCCGCTGACCCAGGCGCGCAGGCTTACTCCCCAAAGGTCGTCGGTGAGGATGACGGTTTCGGGCGACATGTCGCGGGCCATTTTTACGATGCGCGGTTCAAAGACGGCGGGGCGGTTCGAAATGCGGATAAAGCGGACGCTCGACATCATGGTGACGGGGATGTCGTTCGAAAGCGCCTTGAAGAATTCGACGTTGTGTGCAATCTTCGCCTTGGGCGTCGCGCTGACCGCAATCTGGTGGTCGCTATTGGTCCAGCTGTCGTAACCGGGGAAGTGCTTGGAGACGCACTGCACGCGGCTATCGCGCATTCCCTGCACGAAGGCGCGGACCTTGGGGGCGTTCAGCGTATCCTCGCCCCACGAGCGGTTGGATTCTTCCATGAAGGAATTCTTGTGGCGGCTGTCCTTGGCCGGGTCGAGGACCGGGGCAAGGTTCAGGTTAATGCCGACGCTGTCGAGGACGGCCCCGATTTCTTGGGCGAGAGCACGGATGGAATCCTCGGTCATTTGGCGCATTTGCTTGGCGCTCGGCGTGCGTGCCCATTTGGGCGAGATGACCGAGATGCGGTTGACGAGACCGCCTTCCTGGTCGGCGGCGACGAGCGGCTTGATACGCATCGAATCGTTGACGGTACGGATGTTTGCCGTGAACTTGTCGAGGTTCTTGAGGTGATTTTTCATCACCAGGTAACCGCCGAACTCGTTTTTCAGCATAAAGTCGGCCGGGGTCATGTAGACCATCACCATCTGGGCGGCCTTCTGCTTGATGGAAAGGGATTTCCAAAGCGGCATCAGGTCGTCGGGGAGCCCGTAGGGGTTCGGGGCGACCGTGTCGGCGCTGTTGGCAAGCGTATCGAGCGCCACGAGTTCCGGCGCGGTAGGCTCTTGCGTCGCCGCATTCACCGCAACGTTCGTATCCACGTTCGTTGCCGTACTCGCCGCAGCGTTCGTTGCGGCAGTTGAATCAAGGGGAGCTTCTTCCGCATGGCACAAAACCGCCCCGAACAGCAGGGCCGATGCCACGATGACGCACCATTTTTTATTCATCATCTTGATTTCTTAAGCTTCTTTCTTTTTTCCGAAACGGCGGGGCTTGAATTCGCGGGGCGGGAAGTCGAACTTGAGCTTGCCCTTTTCGAGCATCAGGTAGGCGTCGAAAAGGCGGCGCGTCTTGTTGCTGCGGAAGCCCTTGATGAGGGCGGTCTTCTTGCCGTCGAGGAGGTTCTTGATTTCTTCCGGCGGGATTTCCTTGCCGAGTAGGATTTTCGGGAGGGAAAGTCCAGAGGGCTTCTTGTCGATATAGCTTTGCGATACGTAACCGGTCAGCGTCTCGAACACGTCGGTACCGTCGACGGGCGACTGGCCGACCTTGGCGCCGATCTCAATTTCTTCGGGCTTTTCGTCAAAGACAAATTCAATCTTGTTTTGGGCGTTGATGGTCAGCACCGCCGAGAATTCGGCACCCTTCTTGCTGCGGAACCCGGTAAGCGGGCCAATCTTTCTCTTCGTGAGGAGTTCCACGATCTCTTCGTCGCTAAGGCGCTTGCCGCCAATCATCTTGCGGATGACGATGCCGTCTTCGGTGGTGTAGCGGCTCACGGTCTCGAAAACCTTCTTGCCGTTCACCGGGCTGAACTTCGCTTCGCCGGTCGTGTTTTCTTCCTTGAATCCCTTGATGTTCTTCACCATGTTCTTGGTCATCTCGACGATGCCCTTCATGAAGTTTTCGCGGGATTCCTTGCCCTTGGAGATGAGGTCCATCTTGTATTCCCATTCGCCGGTGAGTTCCGGGCTCGTGAGGGCTTCGCAGTTCATGGCCGAAAGTACCTTGATGAGGTCGAAAGCCTTCGCGGTCGGGATCATTTCCTTGCCGTCGCGGACAACGTACTTGTCGCTCACGAGCTTTTCGATAATGGCGGCACGCGTTGCCGGCGTACCAAGCCCGCGCTCCTTCATGGCGTCGCGCAGCTCGTCGTCTTCGACGAGCTTGCCCGCGCTCTCCATCATGGAAAGCAACGTGCTTTCCGTGTAGTGCGCGGGCGGCTTGGTAAAGTCGTCGTTTGCACGGACATCAAGCGTCTTCGCGACATCGCCTTTAAGCGGCGGAACGTTCGACTCGTCGTCGCTGTCCTTGCCGTAGACGGCCTTGAAACCCGGGTCCACGAGAATCTTGCCTTCGGTGATGAACGTCTCGCCCTCGACGGTCGTGATGCGCGTCGTGTTGAGGTACTGCGCCGGCGGGAAGAACACCGCAATAAAGCGCTGGCAGATCATCGTGTAGATTTTTTCTTCGGCTTCGGAAAGTCCCTTCGGGGTGACTCCCGTGGGGATGATGGCGAAGTGGTCCGAAATCTTCGTGTTGTCAAAAACCTTCGGGGTGCGCTTTACATAGCTGTTGTCGAGCGCTTCGAGGGCGAACTTCCTGAGCGGGCCTTCAATCTTGCCGAGGGTCGCCTTGACGGTCGTGACGTAGTCCTCGGGGAGGCAACGGCTGTCGGTACGCGGGTAGGTGGTTGCCTTGTAATGTTCGTACAAGCTCTGCGCTATCGAAAGGGTCGTCTTGGCGCTGAACCCGAAGCGGTTGTTCGCTTCGCGCTGCAATGTGGTGAGGTCGTAAAGCTGGCCGCATTTTTGCTGGCTGGGGGCAGTAGTCTCTTCGATTTTGCCCGGCTTGCCCTTGCACTTCGCGAGGATTTCGGCGGCCTTTTCGCCGTCAAAAATTTGCTTCACGCGGTCCTTGCCGTTTTCCTTGTCGGCGGTGAACCATTTGCCCAGGTAGGCGTTGCCGCCGTTGTCGAAGTCGGCTTCGACGGTCCAGAATTTCTGCGGTACGAACTGGAGGCGTTCTTCTTCGCGCTTTACGATGATGGCAAGCGTCGGGGTCTGCACGCGGCCGCACGGCGTAATCTGGAATCCGCCCATGGAACTGTTGTACGCGGTAAGGCCGCGGCTGCCGTTCATGCCCACGAGCCAGTCGGCTTCGCTGCGGCAGAGGGCGGCGTCCTTGAGGCTTTCCATTTCTTCGGCGGTGCGCAGGTGCTCGAAGGCGTCCTTGATGGCGGCCGGAGTCATGCTCTGCATCCACAGGCGCTTGATGGTCTTGTTCGCGAACTTGCCCTTGAGCACGTAGTCAAGGATATAGAAGAAAATCAGTTCACCTTCGCGGCCCGCATCGCATGCGTTCACGATGGTCGTCACGTCTTTCCTCTTGATGAGCTTGCCGACGGTAGAAAGCTGGGACTTGGTAGAGGGGGTCGCGACCAGCGGGAACTTCTCGGGCAGCATGGGAAGCGTCTTCATGTCCCAGGCCTTGTAGCGTTCGTCGATATCTTTCGGGTCGGCGATGGTCACGAGGTGGCCGATGGCGTGGCTTACGATAGTCGTGTCGTTCTCGTAGTAGCCGTTGTTCTTGGTAAACGACTTGGCCCCGAGTACCTTGACCAGGTCCGCGGCGACGCTCGGCTTTTCTGCGATAATAAGTGTCTTGCCGGCAGCGGGTGCCTTCGCCGTTTTTGCCGCCTTGGTGGTCTTTGCGGTCTTGGTCGTTGTTTTTGCAGTCTTTGTAGTAGCCATCATTATTTCCATTTAAAGCGCCCGAACAGGCCGAAGAGGACGGCCAGCACGGTGAAGGGGGCGTGGATGATCTCGACCGGGATGCACCATTTGATAAGGTGCTCCTGCCTGAAAATCCTAAGCCCGCGGAGTATTAGGACAAGGTCACCGACGCATTTTGCGACAAAAGCCACGAGCGCGGCGACGAGGATTTTGAAACTGAAGGGGGCGAGAACCGCTGTGACGCACTGCATGGCGAGGAACAGGAACACCATGGAGAGTACGAATACGATTTTCGGAGTATAGTATATAGTCTTGGAGGCCCAGCGCTTGCGCTGTTCCCAAAGTTCCTTGAGTGTTTCCTTGCCGTTCGTAGTCACGAACGTCGACTCGGCGATGCAGTAGCGCATGGCCCACGGGCGGTCGGCGGCGAGTTTCTGCATCAAGAGGTCGTCGTCACCGCTCTGGATCTTGAGCACGTTCTCGAACCCGTGGACGCTCTTGAAGAAACTCTTGCGATAGGCGAGGTTGTTGCCGGTACTGGTAAGCGGCAGGTGCATCGCGAGGCCCGCGGTCCCCGCCACACGGTAGATAAGCGTCTCGATGGCCTGCATGCAAATGAGAATGCTCGACTTGCCGGGGACGGTCGGGATGTAGGAATGCCCAGCCACGAGTTCGATACCCGGTTCAAATTCGGCCACGATACCGGCGACCCAGGTGGGCTTTACCAGGCAGTCGGCGTCCGTGAGGCACAGGATGTCGCCATCGCAGGCGTCGATGAGCTTCGAAAGGGCGTGCTTTTTGGGGCTTGTGCCTTCGGGGATGTCCTTGATGGTAATAACATGCAGCTTCGGGTTGCGTTCGGCGTATTCCGCGAGGATCTTCGGGGTGTCGTCGGTGCTGCGGTCGTCGGCGACCCAGACGTCCCACTGCCCGGCATAGTCCTGCGCAAGGACGGAGTCGAGCGTCGCCCGGATGCCCGAAGATTCGTTACGGGCGGAAATAAGGACGCTCACGCGCGGTTTGGGCTCTACGTCGGATTCTCCGAGGCGTACGGTACCCAGGGCGCGGAAGAACCGCACCTCGAGGACTATATAGAATAGGCAGAACACTGCCAAAAGTCCGATGACTAGATATGTGAGCACCGTGAAAAACATTTTCCGCGCAAAATTTAGTTCATCGTGCCGGAACGTCGGACTGCGGGTGCAGGAAAGGGACGGTGATTTTTCGATACATATATATATGTTAATGTAAATGCCCCAAAACGCTTGTTTTGGGGCAATTTTAGCTTTTGGAAAAATTTTCCGTAAGTTTTTTGCAATTTTGAAGGGCTATTCCTTCAGGAGTTCCGGGTGCTTTTCGGAAATGCGACGGGCGAGGTAGACGAACGGCGTGTCCATCAGGGAGGTCACGATGAAGATGCCGTAACCGAACACGAGAATCTCGACAATCGTATTCCACGGGAACACGCCCGCGAAGGCGAGCAGGTTGAACGCCAGTACGTTGATGAGCTGGCTTACGAGCGTGGAACCGTTGTTGCGGAGCCACAGGAAGCCCTTCTTGTCGCCGAACTTCTTTTCGGTCCATTTCCACCAGGCGTGGTAGGCCCACACGTCGAACATCTCGCAGATGGCGTAGGCGACCAGGCTTGCAAGCATCACGCGCGGGGTGTTCGCGAATACGGTGCGGATGGGTTCGGCCATCGTGTCGCCGTCGGCGGGGATGTACAAGAACCAGCTCTGGGAAATCAGGATGAACGTGACGTTCGCGAGGATGCCAATCTTGACGCAGCGGCTGGCTTCTTTTTTGCCGAAGATCTCGCTCATGATGTCGGTCGCGAGGAAAGTCGAGGCGAAGATGACGTTGCCGAGCGTGGTGTCGAGCCCGAAGGCATGGACCAGGATGAGCACCTCGATGTTGGCGGCGATGGTGCAGATGACGGTCCAGGCGAAGATGCCCTGCTTGCCGAAGAAGCGGAAGAAGGCGACGAGACCGCCGAAGAAGGCGAAAATGGAGGCGATGAGGACAATTTCGTTCTGCATGGTTATTTCCTCCTGTCAATAGCGGTGAACAGGCGTGTCTTGGCGAGCGATTCGAATTCGGTGCCGGGCTTGCCGTAGTTGGCGAACGGGTAGAGCGAGATGCCCCCGCGCGGCATGAAGATACCTTCGACTTCAAGGTACTTGGGGTCGAGCAGCTTCACCAGGTCCTTCATGATGATATTTACGCAGTCCTCGTGAAAATCCCCGTGATTGCGGAACGAGAACAGGTACAGCTTGAGGGACTTGGATTCCACCAGGAACTGGTCCGGGATGTAGTTTATCTTGATTTCCGCGAAGTCGGGCTGGCCCGTCTTGGGGCACAGGCTCGTGAATTCCGGGCAGTTGAAAGTGACCATGTAGTCATTTCCGGGGTGTTTGTTCGGGAATTTCTCGAGTACTTCGGGACTGTAGGTGGTCTTGTACTGGGTGGCGGTGTTGCCGAGCAGCGTGACGCCTTCGAGTTCAGCTTCTGAACGCATATAGGTCTCCTAGTTTTGGTTTATAGGCCGGCGGGCGCCGCCTAAGGTCAGGATGGAATCTCGAACTGACTGGTGCCAATTTTAGAAAAATGGGGCCCCATTGTAAAGATATTGACTTTACCCCCCGATTTTACTACATTTGGGGCACTTTGAGAATAGATATCGCACAGAAACTTACTGAACCCGAAGACCGCCGAGTGGTCTGGTCCCATGCCGACGCTCCGGAAATCTTCGACGAACTGCACCTCAAGGGCGATCTGGTAGCCGAGGTGCTGGTGAGCCCCGAAGGCCCCGGTAAGTGCCTCGTGACCGGTACTATCTCCGGAGTGCAAACTCTGACCTGCTCCCGGACATTGGATTTGTTCGACCGTCCCTTCTCGACCGAGATGGTGGCAGAGGTCGAGCGGACTTCTGTCGCAAAACAGGAACTGGACGAAGACGATGCAGAGGTTTTCGCCTATAAAATCCCCCAGGGGCAGGACTTCGTAGATGTATCCGAGTGCATCCGACAGCTGGTTATACTGCAAGAACCAGTCGCGCCCGTGAAAAATCCTGACGAAGATTTTATCTTTGTAACAAATAATCAACCTGACGAAGGCGAAAGCGAGCCGAAAAAGCCCCTGGACCCGCGTTGGGAAAAACTCAAGGCTCTTAAGAGCAAAATGGAAAATAGGAGTTAAAAATGGCAGTACCTAAAAGAAAAACCTCGACCGCCCGTCGTGACAAGCGCCGCACCCATTGGAAGATGGAAGTGCCCGCCATGGCTACCTGCGAACACTGCGGCGCCACCAAGCGTCCGCACCGCGTGTGCCCGGTTTGCGGCTACTACAACGGTGTTGAAGTCGTCAACATGAAGGATGCCGAAGCCTAAATCCTGAGATTGGTCGTTTTTAAGGAGATGTTTCATGGTTAAAGTAGCTCTGGACGCGTTGGGCGGCGATTTCGCCCCCGATGTGGTAGTTGAAGGCGCCGTAAACGCCGTCAAGAAAAATGCCGACCTGCATGTGGTCCTGTGCGGACCGGAGGCCGTGGTCAAGGCTAAGCTCGAATCGCTTGGCTATACCGGACACGGCATTTCCGTGGTCGATGCTCCGGATGCTGTTGCCATGGACGAACATCCCGTCGAGGTCCTGAAGAAGAAGCCCCACTCCGGCCTGGTGACTTGCGTCGCCTTGCAGAAGAAGGGCATGGTCGATGCCTCCGTGAGCGCCGGCAACTCCGGTGCCATGATGGCAAGCTGCCTCATGCTTCTGGGCCGTACGACCGACAAGTTCAGCCGTCCGCCTATCGGTTGCGTGATTCCTACCGCCGACCGTCCGATCATTTTGGTCGATGCCGGTGCGAACGTCGACGAACGCGCTTCTACGCTGGTCGATTTCGCCATTGCCGGTTCTGCCTTTGCCGAGACCTACTTCGGTTACGAAAAGCCGAAGGTCGGCCTCCTCAACATGGGCGAAGAAGAACACAAGGGCCCGGCCGTGCTCCAGGAAGCTCACCAGCTGCTCAAGGCTGCTCCGGTGAACTTCATCGGCAACATCGAAGGCGAAACGCTCATCGAAGGTGTCGCTGACGTGGTGGTGACCTCCGGTTATACGGGTAACGTTGTGTTGAAAATGCTCGAAGGCTTCTATGAACTGCACAAGAAGATGTTCGGCGTTATCGATACTCCCGAAGGTCGTCGTTTTGACGAGATGTGGGACTACCGCATGACGGGTGGAGCCCTGCTCCTCGGCCTCAACGGTACGGGCATCATCGCCCACGGCCGCTCCGACGCTCTCGCTATCGAGAAGGCTGTCGAGGTTGCCGCGAAGTATGCCGAGAAGGGTGTCTCGAAGAACATCAACGAACGCCTGCTCGCCATCAAGGACGAACCCACCGCTTAGCAGCGTCGCTGACAAAACTTTTGGAAAGGAGCCTGCCGTTTGGCGGGCTCTTTTCTGTTCTTTTTTATTATATTAATCATACACCTTTTTTAGGAGCGTGTTTATGCGCATCGCCATTGCTACATTGATTTCTGCGGCGGGACTTTTTGCTGCTGAAACCCCGTACGACCTGATCCGCCCGGTTTACCCGATGGAATGGAGCACTGCCGCCGTTGAAGAAGGCGGAACGGTCTATGACTTTGCCAATTTCACCGTAAACGAAAAGGATACTCTGGTCGGTACCCCGAAGTCCGGAGCAAAGCCGGCGGACTTCAAGGCGAACGCCTACATTGCGGACACCTTGGACCAGGCCTTTATCGACGCCTTGAACTTGAAGGCTAGCGATATCCGCGTGAACCAGGCCGGTTATCTGACGAATGACCCCGAAAAGCAGTTCTACTACGTTTCGGATAATTGCGAATCGGCGACCTATTCCGTTGTGGACTTGGATGGGGAGGAGGTGGCTAAGGAAGGTAAGTTTACGGTTACTGGAGGTTACGCCACATCTATCAGGGTGGTGAAGGCTTACGCCAATTATGCTACTGATTCTCGTTATACAGTGAATGTGGAGACTCCTAGAACCAAGGTATGCGCGGGCAAACTTGCTGATATGGCTTCGCTCCCTACGGACAAGAGGCTCCGTATCAAGGTGGGCAAGGAATATTCCTCGACCTTTATCGTGAGCGACAAGGTCTATTCGATGGTGCGCGATGCGAACCTCAAGTTCTTTGGTGTGCAGCGCAGCGGTGATTCGGAGTCCTGGTTCCATGGCCCGAGCCATTTGAAGGATACAATCCCGGGCGGTTGGTACGATTGCGGCGACCTCCTGAAGATGGCCCCGACCATGGGCTATGCCTTCTTGATGCTTTCGGTAC
>Ga0326511_10002194_pt1 | contig 16023 bp, 14 predicted proteins | sample 0_2496_0518_D_FD_203701 | JGI IMG/M metagenome (GOLD analysis project Ga0326511, IMG submission 203701) | Bovine rumen microbial communities from UC Davis, California, United States - 0_2496_0518 | ecosystem: Host-associated > Mammals > Digestive system > Stomach > Rumen | place: USA...
TACGAATAACATCTTCTTTAGTTTGTGATGAATATTCAATTCAATTATCACTATTTTTAGCCATAAATTTCTTTATTCTAATAATTGGCTATATATTGAGAAAAAGTAAATGCTGTAGCCCTGGCTTATCTGCTCTTCTGGACTGCTCTGGCAGTGATGAAAGTGATAACTTTATTCAAACCCCTTTTTCAATTTTTCAGCTTTACAGGAGGCTTTTATATGAGTGATATATTCGATGTACCGGAAGGAATGCCCTTTTTCGATATTCAACAGGAAGAAACTTTCGGAATCGTCCACAAGATATTCTTCACCAAAGAAAACAGCAGCTATGTCGTCAATGTTCAGTTTGCAATGGAAGGCAAAGAAGCTCCGAATATCAAAACTGTTCAGTACAAAAAAATCTTTACTGATGGCAGATTCTTCTTTCAGATGTTCTGTAAATCTTTTGATACTATTACAGATGATGGTTCTATCGACCTTTCCAAAGCACTTGGCAAACTATGTGTAAGTTCCTATAATCCTGAATATGAGAATTTTGTACTTGAATATGTTCCTGATTCAGAAGCTCCTGAACTGAGAAAATATTTCAGAAAACTGATTATCCCTGAAATGACTGAAGATGTTCCGTCTATGATTGCAAATTATTGGTATATGCCGAAATATGATGGAAAGAAAATGTTTCAGGCAAATATGCTCGGATTCATCACAGGTTACAGCATTGAACCCGATATCTGGGATAATGAAAATGATACAATCTGCTTCCACGTTGTTGCTATGAACGGCACATCCCCTATAAAAACCAGATTCTACCTGAACAGAATCTATGGTGAAGGCAGCGACTACTACCAGCATTTCTGTAATAAGTTTGATATTCCTGATGAAACTAATAACCCTTGTTTTAATGAAATACTTTTTATTCCCTGCATGATTAGTCTGAAGAGGTTAAAAGGAAATCTTTATGCCAGAAGTATTAACCCTGTTGAATTTGAAAACAAATATCAAGAAAAGCAGGCAAAACTTTTAATCAGCTGGTACAAAAAAGAAATGCAGAAAGCCGAAAAAAATAAGCCCAGAATGATGAAATCTCTGAGAGGTATCATACATGTTTAAGAAACCTTGGAAAGATGAGAACGGCAGATGCAGATGTGAAAGCTGCGGTAAAATCGTCCCTGAACATAAGCTCAGATGGGAAAAGTCTCTTGGTTACTGTGAAAAATGCTATGCTGAAATCCTGAAATACAATCAGAAACACAAGAGCAAATCAAACTGAATCATTCTTCACAGCAGAAATTGGAATGTCGGGGTCTATCAAATCAAGGATTCCGACTTCCAGTACTCTGGAAAGTGCTACCAGCTCCATGTCCGTTACAAAACGCTCTCCGTTTTCGATTCTGCGTATGAAATGATGGTCTACATCATACCCTGCTACCTGCATCATCCTCGCAAGCTTCCTCTGTGAAAGCTTTTTATCATGCCTGATTTCAGCAAGGCGTTTTCCTGTGATGTTGTTTGCTCCGTTTTCGGCTTTTAGTTTAAACATAGTCGGCTCTCTCCTGCAATTTTTCTGGTAAATACTACTTGACATTATCTTTATTATATGCTATAATATTATATGCTATAATATTATATGCTATAATTGTAGCAATGTTGGTATTCACTATTTATCAAACAAAACTTTTTTATGTTAATTCATCGGATATTTTAACGTCATGAAAGGAAGTCAAGAAAATGATTGATAAATCATATTGGGATGATATTCTTGATAAAGCCAAAAGTATTTCAGAGAATTATTCTTTATTGCAGCTCTCTGAAAAGGTGAACATCACAAAAAAAGAATTGCATGATTTTGATATAAAAGTACTGTTTGTAGGACATTTCAGTGCTGGGAAAAGTGCATTGCTTAATGGACTGTTGGAACGTCCTGACTTTTTGACAGAAGACCAGCTTCCGCAAACAGCAGTAGCAGCGGAACTGCATTGGAGCGAACAGGAATTTATGAAACTTTTTCTGGAAGATGGAACAGTTCAGACGTGCAATATTCAAACAAAGGCATTTCCTAAGAATATTTCCCGTATAGAATATGCACTGAACACCGATTCACTGAGAGAACTCTCTGACTTTACATTAGTAGATACTCCTGGTTTTGACTCTGGTATCGAAAACCATAATCGTGCATTAACAGCTTATTTGGGGAATGGCTCTTGTTTCGTACTGGTCATCAGCCTGGAAAAGGGAGTTGTGGATAATCCGACACTTCGCTTTATTCACGAAATTTCTAATTATAGTGATAGTCTGGTTGTCCTGCTGAATAAGCGTGATAAACTGACAGATGCAGATGTGCAGGAAATTCAGGAATCTGTTAAGGAATCTTTGGAGTTTGACGGCATCAATGCAGATGTTCACTGTGTTTCAAAATATGATGAGGATATCAGTAGCAGACTGATAGAAATTATCAGCAAATTCAATGTGCAGTATGTATTTGATAAACAGGCTGGAAAGATAGTTCTGTTACAGCTGGAAGAGACAAAATGTATTCTCGAAATGTTGCTTTCCCAGAATCAGGATATCAGTCTTTTTGATTATGATAAAGAACTGCATCAGTTACAGCAGACGAAAAAAAGTATTCAGGAAATTTTCAACAGAAAAAAACAGGAAGCAGAATCTGATTTTCCGGAAAAAACGGAAGAAATCAAAAGAAATATCAAAAATGCGCTGATAAATTGTGCAGATGATGTTATCAGTGCTTCTATGAATGGCGGTGCTCAGGCAGCAGAAGCAGTCATTGTAGAAACAATCCGTCCACTTCTATTGCAGACATTCAGAGATTATACTATCGAACATCTTGACGGCATTGTCTGTGAAATGGAAAACCAAATTTCTTCTTCCACAAGTAAAGATTCTGAAACAGTTTCCAGCCTTCTGGTGAATACAGCCGAGAATATCAAAAAGATGGTTGAAAATGGTACTTTTGCAAGAAAAGTGCCGGATGAAAATGATATGGATAAAATCAAAGAAGAAAAAGAGGACGAATTTAATAAAATTTATCATGCAGTGGCAGGCGTACTTGCGATTGCTACGGATGTAATTTCTCCATGGCTTGAAATTGTGGTTGTTCTTGCACCTGAAATTATTCGCCTTGCACAGAATCTGTTCGGAGAATCCGAAGCTGAAAAAGCGAGAAAAATTTATATCAGCTCTACTGTTCCGCAGATTTTGCGTCAGATGCATGATTCTGTCATGAATGCAATGAAAGAAAGTCATTCTCTTCTGATGGATGCACTCAATCGGGAACTGGAAGAAAAAATTGCTTTCGTCGACAGCTCCATAGAAGAAACCCGACAACAGAAAAATGAAACCGAACAAAAGCATAAAGATTACAAGGCAATGTTGGAAAGAGATATTGCAGAACTTGCCAGACTCGAAAATGAAGTGAAAGGAAGATAAAGATTATGGCATTGAATCTTGAAGCCGTACAGACTTTAGAAGAGAAACTTGACCGTCTGGAAGAAACACTCAGAGAAAGTCAGGAGCTTTTCAATAAGGAAAGTATGTACGAATTTTTAAGCGAGCGTGAAAGTTTCAGGAAAAAGATTGAACAGTCACAGCAGAAAAGCCGTCTGTTACAAATTGGTATTATTGGAGCTGTGAAAGCCGGGAAGTCATCATTTCTGAATGCACTTCTGTTTGATGGCGAAGAAATCCTCCCAAAAGCAGCAACTCCTATGACAGCTGCATTGACAAAAATCAGCTATTCAGAAGAAGAAGGAACACATGCAGTCATTCACTTTTACAGCCAGAATGACTGGAATCAGATTGAAAGTCTTTCTGCTGAATATGACCAGCGACTTGAAAGTGAATATGCAGTTTATGAACAGCATTTTCAGGAAATTTGTGCTAAAATTGACAGATACAACGCAACACAAAGAGATATTATGACAGAAAAACCAAAGGAAAAGCCACCGCATTTTTCAAAGGAAGAATATGAAACCAGAAAATTCCGTAGAACTGTGAATGAAAACCTCTCTGCTGCGAAAGAACTTGTTAAAATGGCAGAATACGGAGATATTCTGTCAAAACTTGGAACTTCTGAAAATGTTTCCGGCAGTCTGGAAGATTACATTGGTGCAAAAGGTATGTACACACCAATTGTAAATTACGTTGAATTCCATATTCATGACGAACGCTTGAAAGATTTCGTCATTGTAGATACTCCCGGACTGAATGACCCCATTGTTTCAAGAGGAAATATCACTAAGAAGTTTCTTGCTGAATGTGATGTTGCACTTTTGCTTTCACCAACCGGACAATTTATGGACGTAAATACCATGAATTTGATGGTAAACAGTCTTCCAAGTGCTGGTATCAATGAATTGATTGTCATTGGCAGTAAGCTTGATTCGGGTTTACTGGATTATTCTCAAAGTCAAAGTGTCAGAACCGCTTATAGTGTCTCAGTCAAAAAATATAGACAACAGTTTGAGAGAAACAGGGAATCTTTGAGAAGTACCAACCCCATTGCTGCTAAAAAGCTGGAAAAGGTAGAAGTTGCCTTTATTTCCTCTCTGTTTCATTCCGTTTTTTGTAAACGCAAAAATAATACAGAACTAAATCAGGAAGAAGAACATATTTTACAGCAGTTCCGGAAACGTTTTACAGATTTTGAGGAAAAGCAAATCGGCGCAATGGCTGGCATTAAGGAAGTCAGAAAACTCCTCAACCAGGTAATTGCACGAAAAGAAGAGATTATCAATTCAAAAAATGACACGCTTCTGCAAAATTCACGTCACAATATTTTTAGAGTGCTGAATGTTGTGGAAACAGATGCTGTTTCTGCAAGAGATAAGCTGGAAAATGCACAGGAAAATGATGTTAAAATGCATTATGATACCCTGATTGAACTGTTCCGCCGTTCTCGTATCAAGCTGGCAAGTGTTTTTGATATTGCAGCATCTGAAGCAGAAAAATCCTGTTTCAGTACAAAGGCACATCTGGAAAAAGAAATTCAAAATTATACACATATTACTGTGAAAACAGAAACACATACGGAAGAAGAATCCAGAGATGGAGGCGGTATACTTGGCTGGCTTGGATTAAGAACTGAGTACTACACTGTGGAAGTGACAGAACGAAAAGCAGAAACTTCCGAAGTCAGCAAGAATTTATACGGCTATATCGGAAAATGCAAAGAAATCATTGGTCAGGATTTCGAGTATCTGGTAGATAAGGAGCAGTTAAGTCGGAGAGTCAAGTCAGTTGTCATTGAAACAATGCACAATGCAGGCGGAAATTATTCTGAAGATGATGTACTTCTTCCACTCAATGCAACGCTTGCTAAAATTGAAATCCCCAGAATTGATATTTCAGAAAGCGAATATATTGATATGGTGAATTCTGCTTTCAGAGATGGTGTTGCAGTCAATGAAAAAATTCATAAGCTCAGTGCCACACAAATGGAAATATTGAGCAGAATTTTTCATGATACCAGCGAAAGTCTCCAGAAATGCATGACAGAAATCCGTACTGTCCTGCAAAAACAGTCAGACAGTTTTACAGATGTGATTATGAATAAATTGCAGAATGAACAGGAACGTGTCGAAAAGCAGATGCAGGAAAAAGAAACGTATATCGCACGCTATAAAGAGTTTTTGAAAGTACTTTCTGCTTACAGACAAGAATTGAACCGTTAAAAGAGGAGAATTATGGCATTTTTTGAAGATGATGAGGAAGATTATTCTTGGTTTACAGAAGATGAACCTGAAATTGATGAAAATACATTTATTGCCGATTCAGGACAAGCAGTCCAGCTGATTTCTGAGCTGCTTTGTCCTGGAACGCAGGATGACAGAGAAACGCTCTCTCAAATTTATCAATGCATCAAAGCTGTTTTCCGGCTTTATTCCGGAATTGAACTGGAAAATGAACTTTTTTATTACCGCCGTTTTCGTGCATTGTACAATCGCCTTGCGGAACGGCGCAAATTGGAAAAAATCAGCAAAAAAACCGTGATTGGCATAGGTGGAAAATTCAGTGCCGGAAAATCAAAGTTTCTCAATGCTGTAGCTGGTCTGGATGGGTTGCTTCCCGAAGCCACTTCACCAACAACTTCTATTCCGACTTACATCATCAGCGGTGAAACTTCCTATACTGCGAATAATATCTATGACGGTGTATGTGAACTTTCAAAAGACAAACTACAGGCTATGACACATGAATTTTTTGAAAAATATCATATCGGGTTTTCCGCATTTGTAGAAAGTGTCGTCATTTCATCAGGAAACTGGACTTTGCCAGAAAATCTTGCATTGCTGGATACCCCCGGATACAATAAATATGATAACAAAACAAAAGATACTGTTTCTGATAAAATGAAAGCCTATGAACAGCTAAAAAATGCTGATTTTCTGATATGGCTTGCTTCAATCGATAATGGTACTGTTACACAGGATGATATCTATTTTATAGAAAGTCTGCATCTTTCCGCCCCTGTTCTGGTTGTATTCAATAAATGCGACCAGAAAACATCAGAACAGATTACAGCCGTACTGGAACAAGCAGTTTCAGATATTCAAAATGCAGGGCTGAACTGCTATGGTGTTGTTGCTTATTCTGCCCTTGACAAAGAAGAAGCAGACGGAAAAGTTTTACAAGGAAATCAGCAATATAGCGGAAATCTGATTCAGAATTTTCTAACACATGCTTCGGAAAGCAATCAGTTCAGCAATGATATTTATCATCAGTTCTGCGAACTGGAAGCAAATTTTCGAAATGTTGCAGAACAGCACCGTGAGAAACTTGAAAAAACAGTTCGGGAGCTGGAAGATTTTATTCAGCAATCTGCAAATATTATGGATATTCGTTCTTTGGCTCAAGTTTGGAGCAGACAGACACAGGAAAAAAATATGCTTTCCCATAAAGAAAAAGAATGTGAAACATTGTTTACAGAACTGAATCAGCTGGTAACTGCCTATCTGGAGGTGAAACAGTATGCAACAAGATAAAAATCAGGTATACCTGTCCATTCTTTCAAAGCTCATGCAGGAAGATGCCGAAAATATTTCCGAAGAAGGAGAGCTTTTCAGTAAACTATATCGGCTGATTAACGAAACATTGTTTGAGTGGCTTTCCAAATCTCAGTATGCGGACTCTGCATCACTGATACGAGAACTGAATCATCCACTGAAAACACTGGAAAACCTTCTGCTTTGTCCAGAACTGCATCAAAAATGTGTTGTCCGCATTGAGGGAGTATCACCTATTACAACATTTTGTGCTTTGAATGAATATTTTTGTCATTCTTTGCCGAAAGAATTTTTCTCAATCCAAACAACAATTCCTGTTATGATTGCACATGGAGAGGGATTTGAGATTTCTGCAATGACCTATGCCAATAAACATGTTGCGTTATCTTTGCCGGAACTTACCTGTGTGATACAGCAAGCCAAAATCCACCAGCTCAATCTTGAAAATCTAATAAAATATCTTCTGATTACAACCCCCATTAAAGTACCTGAAGCTGTACTTCTGCTGGATAATCATCATCAGGATGGGAACAAGCTGTTCAAACATTTTATAAATTATCACCTGTATTTTTTCAGCGGTCTTCCAAAAGAAGAACTTTCACAGTTTTCTCTGGCTATTGCAGAAAATCAATATCTCGATGCAATCCAAAATATGTCAAAAAGTGAAAAATATTATATCATGTCCCCTGAACAATTTCCTGAATGGATTTGTAACCATATCAATCATCAATATTATGGACTGCGAGATATTTTCAGTCAAAAAATAGCTGGACTGCTTGCTTTCTATCATTATCAAATCGCACAGGATTCTGAATTGCAGCATTCTATGACAGATGATTTGATTCGTCTTGGAGATGATAATCAGCATATCAAAGAACTACGTCAAAGTACAGAAACACACCTTGCTGCCTTTCAAAAAGAATATCAGGAATTACAAAGAATTGTCAACAGTTTTTCTGAGGTTGTCCGTGAAATCGAAAATTTTCTGGATAATACTTCTGCCAGATGTAATGCATTTTCTGATTTCTCTTTTGATACAGTTTTTCAATGTTTGTTCATCTATGCAGAGGCTGGAATGTATGAACAAGCAGAGGAATATGTGAAAAGACTTGAAAATATGCAATACCAGCCTATTGACGTTGTAAAACAGTATTTGCACTGTTTGAAAACAGCAAGTACTATTCCGGCTGAATCACTTGGAACTGCTGATAGCTGGGCAAAAGCAAAAATGTCCATTGCAGTTAGTGATTCATGGAATGAAAATAATAACTTCCAATTCCTGAGAGAATGGGTAAATCAAATTCAAAATGATATTTCAACCGGAAAAGAAATGTATGCTATGGCTCTTCTAAATAAGAGTAAACCAGAAACATCATTAAACTGGCTGATTAACAGTTTTTCTTCTGGTTATGTTCCAGCTGGTGCATTATTACTGGAAGTAGCTCAGAAAAGCAGAAAAAAAGCCGGACTTGAATTTCTTGCAAATGCTTTGCATCCGGAAGCTTGTATCCTGCTTGGTGATAAAGAAATTGAAAATTCTAATGAATCGAACTGGATTGACAGCCATGCTCTGCTGTATTATAAATTAGCCGCTTCTACAGGAAATGCCCCTGCTGTAGCTAAAATTGTAGATATTATCTATCAGGAGCATTTCAGCAAAGTTCCCAAAGTAAAAAAATGTAAAGAAAATGAAAAAATGATGCAAAATGCACAGATTCTGATTCCACTTTGTGCGTGGCTGAAAGAAAATAACTATCAGTCTATGCATTTTATGGAAATTATGGGTGTACTTCAATATTGTACCGAACAGTTTTCACAAGCAATTTTGACCCTGTCCGGCATCAACACACCTGCTTCTAATTATTGCAAAGGACGAATGTATGAATTTGGTGATGGTGTATCCATAGACTATGAACAGGCTATTTCTCACTATGAGAAAGCAGGTAATTTTAAAAATGCGTCAAAACGATGCCGCAAAGTCAAAGATAAGAAACAAAGACAGGAAGAAGAACTGCAAAAAGAAGAAAACTATTCAGAAAGTCATGATTATTATGAAGAAAGAGAAACTACTTCTTCTTATTCTGGTGGACTTTGTTTTGTGACAACTGCGACAGCAATAGCTCTCGGAAAAGGTGACAACTGTGAGGAACTGAATTTACTCCGAAATTTTCGGGATGAGTATATCTGCCGTTCAGAAGAAGGGCAGGAACTAGTATTGGAATATTACCGTATTGCACCTATGATTGTGGCAAAGTTAGACCAGCAGGAAAATTCAAATTGTATTTATCGCTCACTTTGGGAAACATATATTCTCCCAAGTATTGCTTGCCTAAAAAAAGATAATTTATCTGAAGCACAGAACATTTATATTACAATGGTAAAAAGACTTGCTGACCAATTTGGAATTTCCGTTTCCGATTATGTAAAACAGCATTATCATCTCAGTCCTGAGTGAAACTAAAATTATATTTTTCAAGAACAGAATCAGAAATTTTTATCACTCCTATCACTTTTTCACTGTGATAGGAGTGATAACTTTTTTTCTTTTCCTTTTCTGAAAATCCAAAAAATCATTTTTACAAAACTTATTTCTCATGTGCTATACTATAGTTACAGCAAAGGAAATGACACAATAAAAACAAACACCTTTTCCAAATTTAAGGAGGAAACTATTTATGTTTTATCAGAATGATTCTGTAAATTCCATTTTCTTCACCGCCAGAAACTATGATGGTGTAATTTTTCCTGAGATGCTCAAAGATGCTCCCGAGCATAAAAGCTATATCGCACTTACAGAAGTCATCATTTCAGCATCAAGAATTGCTCCCATGAAGAATGGCTGGTATCATCTCACACCTGAATTTGATAAAGAGATTGATGTACTTGACACATACGGACTAATGAGTGCTTCCAACGATGCAGAGTTTTTCCATATTATCTATGTTGTACATCATGTATATAATGTACAATCAGCAGCTTTTATTTCTCATGACCCTATCGTAGTTCATGCAGGAATGTTTATGGGCAATTCAGAAGATAAAGCTTCTGAATTCAGCGGAATGATTTATGTAAACAACAGCAAATCCAAATTGGTTCTTGATACTGCATTTAAGGATTATAATGGAGAGTATCTTAAAAATCATCCCGAAATCAACAAAGAATATATTATTTTCATAAAATACAGAATAGCCAATTTTAATTCTCTTTCTATTGAAGATATAGCTTCTGATTTCATGGCTGTTAGTTTTGGTGATGGTTCATATTATGAGTCATCATTGAATGACAGAACTGATAGAATCCTTTACCTTGATGGCATTGAGGACGTATTGAATGGACATATGCTTTCTTTCATATCTATCAAGGGTTATTATGACTATGACGAAACAGAATGGTTCTCAGGTGTAGATTATCTCTACAACAATATGGTACTTGTTGAGTGATTTCAGAAGTTTGCCATGTTAAAATTCTAAAAGTATTCTGACATTTTCAAAAATCTTATCACTCCTATCACTTCCCATGGTGATAGGAGTGATAACTTTTTTCAGTTTCCCTTTTCCGAAAACTCAAAAATCATTTTTACAAAGCTTATTTCTCATGTGCTATACTATAATCACAGCAAAGGAAATGACATAACAAAAACAAACACCCTTTCCAATTTTAAGGAGGAAACTATTTATGTTTTATCAGACTGATTCCGTAAAGACCAGCTATTTCACTGTTAAGGACTATGACGGTGCTTTTCTGCCTGAAATGGTTGATAAAGCTCCTGAATCTGCAAGCTATACTGAGCTTACCGAAGTCATTATTTCTGCTGCAAGAATCACTTCCACAGAAAAGGACTGGTATCATCTCAGCCCTGAATTTCATATCGCTGTTGATGTACATGATGTTCATGGATTGATTGGCGATATCAACAATGTAAAGTTTTTCCACATCATCTATATGTTAAATCATGTGTATGATGCACAGTCCAAAAAGTTCCTTCATTCTGAACCTTCTGTGGTTCATGCAGGAGCATTTACAGAAAATAAAGAGAATGATGCTCCTTCAGAATACAGCGGCTTGTTCTATGTATGCTGTGATAATTCTGAACTAATGTTTGACTCCACATTTGATGATTATGATACTGACTATATTCAGAATCATCCTGAAATCAATAAGGATTATGTAATTTTCGTCAGCTACAATGTGTTCACCTTTGAAAGCATGGACAATACTTCTCTTTCCGGAAACACAATTTTCAACGGAAGATATTCAGAAACATTGACGGACAACAAGACCTGCCACTTCCTTGCACTCGACGGAATTGAGAATGTTTTGAAAGGCAACAGACTCACATTTACATTCATCAAGGGCTACTATGGTTATGACAATGATGGATGGTTCAGTGCTACTGATTACCTCTATGATGATATTGATATTGTATACTGATTTCAAAAATCTGCCATATTAAAGCCATACCAGTATTCTGATATTTTCAAAAAGGAATTCAAAAAAGTCTGTCACTCCTATCACTTTCTATGGTGATGGGAGTGATAGTTTTTTCTGAACTGTACCAAAAGCAAAAATCGAATGTATATTATAATTCCGATAAGGGAGCTTCCATCCTTATCGGAATTTTTTGTTTTAGGAGGTTTTGAAAATGGAAGAAGAAACAAGATACTGCGATTATTGCGGTGCGGAACTGGATGAGGACGAAGGTACATGGGTGAATGATGATGTGCTGTGTGATAGCTGTGTTGACGAACACTGCATTACATGTTCCTGCTGTGGAGAACCTGTGTGGCATAGTCAGGCGGTAGAAGATGAAGATACAAGCCTTTGTCCGGAGTGCTTTGAGGAGAGCTATTACAGATGTACGTGCTGTGACCGTATCATCTACCACGTCAACACTAACTGGAGAAATAATCTGGCTTACTGCAATTTTTGCTTTGATGAACTGACAGATGAAATTGAGGAGTACAGTTACAAGCCGGAAGCAGTTTTCTTCGGTGACGGCAGTCTTTTCATGGGTGTGGAACTGGAAGTAGACGAAGGTGGAAAAGACAACGACAATGCAGGAACGCTCAAAGAGATTGCCAATTCCGGTGATGAGCATATCTACATTAAGGCTGATGGTTCTCTGGAAGATGGCTTTGAGATTGTATCTCATCCAATGACCTTATACTACCATATGCACGAAATGGACTGGGAAAGCGTTCTCAAAGAAGCTGTGGATATGGGCTATCGTTCACATCAGACTTCTACCTGTGGTTTGCATGTGCATGTGAATCGTGATGCATTCGGCTCAAATCAGGCGGAACAGGAAGAAGTCATTGCAAAGATTCTGTTTTTCATTGAAAAACATTGGAATGAAATGTTCCAATTCAGCAGAAGAAGCAAATATGCTATTGAGCGTTGGGCGTGTCGTTATGGTTTTGAGCAAACTGGAAAAGAAATTCTAGAGAAGGCGAAGGGTAGTTACACAAGTCGATATGTTGCTGTGAATTTGAAGAACTACTACACGATTGAGTTTCGCCTGTTTAGAGGAACTTTGAAGTATAATACATTGATTGCCACATTGCAGATGGTTCAGAAAATTTGCAATGTGGCTCTTTTGATGTCCCAAGAAGAATTGGAAAATCTGTCATGGTCTGAATTTGTGGCTGAAATTGATTCTCCGGAATTAGTGCAGTATTTGAAGGAAAGACGGCTTTATGTAAACGAAGAAATCACAGTTGGGGAGGGCGAAGAATAATGTGCGCAATTTTTGGATTTCTGGACTACAGAGGCGTTGTCGGCAATGAAACGCTCAAAAAGCTCATCAATGCTTTAGCAGTGAATGCAGAGGTGAGAGGAACAGATGCAACTGGTATCAGCTATATCAATGACGAAAAACTTGTGACATACAAAAAAGCAAAACCTGCTCACAAAGTAAAACTCTATTTTCCTGCTGATACAAGAGCAGTAATCGGACATACTCGCCTTGCTACTCAGGGAAGCGAAAAACACAACTATAACAACCATCCGTTTGAGGGGAAGGCGGATGGCTGTTCTTTTGCCCTTGCTCACAACGGTGTACTTCACAATGATGAAGCTTTAAAGCTGAAACATAATCTTCCAGAAACGAAGATTGAGACGGATTCCTATGTTGCGGTACAGCTTCTGGAAAAATATAATACTGTGGATTTTGAGAGTATCAAAAATGTTGCTGAAGAAGTCAAGGGCAGTTTTGTATTCACAATCCTGAAAAACGACAATACCCTGTTTCTGGTAAAAGGTTCTAATCCTATCATGCTGTATCATTTCCCTGAATATGGGCTGTATGTGTATGCAAGCACAAAAGAAATTCTGGACATGGCACTTCTGGAATCAGGCTTTGCAAAGTGCAGATATGAAAGAATTTCTGTTCTGGAAAGCGATATTCTGAAAATCTCAGCAGATGGCAAAATCGAAAAGTCACAGTTTGAAGTGCATGAGGATTTCTTTACTCCCTACAGATGGCATGATTATTGTGACTGGTATGGATACAATGATGCAGAATTTGAAGAAGATGATACTGTTCTGGAAGATGATATTGCTTTTCTCTGTTACTGTTTCGGTGTGAGTGAGTCAGACATTGAAATCCTGCTTGATTACGGCTATACACTGGACGAAATTGAGGATTTACTTATTGATGGTGATGCATTTGAGGAAGCAGTACAGGCAATCAGACTGGAAACGTGAAAGGGGGGTGGTGAACTATGTCCACAATCGAAACAGTTGTTAAAATTGTGACAATCATTGTTGAAGTCATCAAGGACACTAAGAAGAAGTAAACCGCATAGGGGCAGGGCTGAATGCTCTGTCCCAAATTTTTCAGAAAGGAAAATCACAATGAAAACTGAAACAACAACAGTAAAGAGCAAAGCATTATTCAGTGACGACAAAACGCACAGGCTCTTACTCCGCAAAGAATGGGACAAAACAAAGCCTACGGCTATGGTGGTAATGATTAACCCCAACAGTGCAGATACGCTCAACTGTGACCTTACTACTATGCTGGTAATCAACAACCTGAATCAACTTGGCTATGGTGCTGTGAATATTGTAAATCTGTACAGTATCATCACGCTGAAATTAACTCTGCTCCGCAGCTCTGATGAGGATTTGCTTGATGAAGAAAATGATACAATCATTCAGCAGTATGCCGAAAAATCAGACATTATCATCATTGCTTGGGGCAGTATCGGAAGCTATAGTCAGCGAATTCGTGACCGTCAGGATGAACTGCTTGAAGTCCTTGAACCCTATGCTGAAAAGCTCTACCAGATTGGCACAAAGGGCTTTCATCCGTTAACACCCAGTGTTCGCACAAAGTGGGATTTACAGAAATATGATTTGGAGGTAATCGAAGATGATGAAGATAACGAATCTGAATGAAATTAACAGCATTCACTCTCCGGCTCTGAAAGCTCATATTCAGCAGACAGTACAGAACTGGATTGAGGAATACCAGATTGCAGACCTTGACGAAATCGGCTGTTTTGTAATTCTGGATGCTGATGAGAAAGACTGCTTTGCAGAGTCCGAAATGGAATTTGTGGAAGAGCTTGTTCTTGCCGATGAAACCTATCTGCATGGTGTCCGCATTCTTGGAGACTGCTATGGTGAGGACACTTATTTGACAATCACAGAGGGAGGTGAAAGCAATGTTTGAACCGAATAAGCCCAGATACCTGACTCGTGGTGTGGATGCTGAAATTCCTGTGGAGATTCAGGCTTTCCTGTGGAGTGCAATCGACCATATGCCGGAAGAAAAAGATTATTTGCAGGTGTTCAAGCTGTCTGATATGAATGGCTTGCAGACTATTGAACATAGTGCTGAACAGCCGGAATTTCACATGACTTATATTCTTACAGAAGTGGGAAAGCCCGTAACTGCGAAGATTTACGTCATTGATTCTGTTGACTACTGCACCATGCTTCTGGCGGAAGAATACTAAAAAAGTGAAGGTGGGGGCTTATTATTTGCTCCCACTTTTTTCTTAAAAGCATGACGAACATTTATTTATATTTTTGTAGAAAGGGGCAATTGCTATGCCATTTACAGGTCATGTGAGAAAGAGAAATACCAAATCCGGAATTACTACCTATCAGATTATTGTCGAGAAAGAATCCGACACAAAGACCGGAAAGCGTGAACGCTACTACAAGACTATCAAGGGCAGTAAGAAAGATGCTGAACATGCTATGAGAAGCTTCATTACTGAACTGGAAAACAAGACTTTTACCAAAGAAAGCAAAATTACTGTTGCTGAATTCATGCATCAGTGGTTAGACCTCTATATCAAGAATCAGCTTTCTCCCACAACAGTACAGCATTATATTGACCAGACGGAAAAATATATCATCCCTGAATTTGGGAATCTCTATCTGCAACAAATGAGAAATATTGACATTCAGAAATGGGTATTTTCGTTACAGGAAGCATCTCCGCTAACTGGTAAACCATTATCGCCTAAGACTATCAAGAACATTGTTCTGAACCTCTCAGCCGCAATGAAGAAAGCGGTCATGCTGGAACTCATTCCAAAGAACCCTTGCGACAATCTGACTTTACCAAAATTACAGCGTTTTGAACCAGATGTGTACAGCATGGAAGAAGTAGCAGAATTGTTGAACTGTGCAAAAAACACGGATTTGTATCTTCCCATGATGATTGAGATTTGTCTTGGTTTAAGACGTGGAGAACTGCTTGCTTTGAAGTGGCATCATGTGGACTTGGAAGAGGGTATTCTTTCTGTTGAAGAAAATCTGGTCACAGTTGTCAATAAGAGAATCACCAAAACACCGAAAACGAAAAGTGGTAAAAGACACATTCAGATTCCACCAACATTACTTGAATTGTTAAAGACTGTTTCAGAAGAACGCCATGCACAGCCGAATGAATATATTGTGTGTCAGGCAGACGGCACTCCCTATAAGAGTGATTCTTTCTCTCTGAAATTCAGAAGATTTCTGAAAGCAAACAACCTGAAACATA
>Ga0326511_10002196_pt1 | contig 16019 bp, 19 predicted proteins | sample 0_2496_0518_D_FD_203701 | JGI IMG/M metagenome (GOLD analysis project Ga0326511, IMG submission 203701) | Bovine rumen microbial communities from UC Davis, California, United States - 0_2496_0518 | ecosystem: Host-associated > Mammals > Digestive system > Stomach > Rumen | place: USA...
CCGCAGAGATTGCCGCAGAGGGCAAGAATTCGCTGCTTGACGGCGCATGCGTCGCGTTCTTTGATGGGAGGTAATAGCAATGAGTTTTTCAGAAAAGATCGACAACATCATCGCTGTTTTCTCTCCCCTTAAAGCAGCGCAGCGCGTCGCTTACCGGCAAGCGCTTGAAGAATTGCGCGGGAATTACGACGTCGGTGATTTCAGTCGCTTAAACTCAAATTGGAGAGCAGCAAGTGGTTCCGGAGAGTTCCTCGACAGAGACAGCCGGGACATCGTAAGAGCCAGAGCGAGAGACCTCGAGCGCAACAGCGACATGATGAACAGCCTGATCTCGCCGTGGGTAAGAAATATCATCGGCAGCGGCAGGAAGCTGCAAGTGCAGATTGAGAACAACGAGGAGCTCGGGAAGCAGATCGAAAAGCTGTGGAACAAATGGTGCAAGGCGAGAAATTGTGACGTAACCGGAACGCAGAGCTTCAATCAGATTCTGCGAACGGCCGTCCGGAGAAAGAAGATCGACGGAGGCGTTATTTTCTTGAAATGCTACACCTCTTATGGCATCCTTCCGTTTCAGCTTCAGATGCTGGAGGTCGACGAGCTCGACGCCAATCAATACCAGCCGAAAACGAAAGGAAATAAAGTCATCGGAGGCATAGAGCTGAGTCCGGAGAACCGCCCCGTCGGATATTTTATCAGAAAATACTCGCTCGACGGAATGGAGCTGCTCCACGATTCAAAATATGTCGACGCTAAAGATGTCATTTTTTATTTTTCAAAAACACGATTTTCACAATGCCGAGAGATGCCCGAAATGACGCCGGTGATGAAACGGATCCGCGACGCAAATGAATTCATGAACGCAGTGTCCGTCAAGGAACGAATCAACGCATGCCTCGCCGTATTCATAAAGCGCCAGCTTCCGTCATCCGGAATAGGTCGCGCAGGCGTCGCCGGCGGCGATAGTTCAAAATATAGCTACAATGGAAAAATGCTCACGCCCGGCATGATCAATGAATTAAATGCCGGAGACGAGGTGCAAGTCGTTAATCCGACAGGGCAGGCAGCCGACGCCTCCACGTTCATCAAAACGCACCAGCGCATGATCGCGGCCGGCAACGGCCTGTCCTACGAAGCAACGTCGCGCGACATGAGCCAGTCAAACTACAGCTCCGCGCGGCAAGGAATCATCGAGGACGGTGAAACGTTCGCCGATGATAGAGAAGCCATCGAAAACGTGATGGATGAAATATTCGAAACGTTTTTGATTTCCGCTGTGCTTTCAGGAAAGATCTCGATTCCCGATTTTTGGAGCAACAAAGAAAAATACTTCGAGCATTCGTGGGTTAAAGTGCCAAAACCGTGGATCGATCCAGCAAAAGAAGCCACAGCGAACAAGGTCGCCTTGGAAACCGGTCAAAAGACCTTCAAGGATATTGCAGCCGAATCCGGCAAGGACTGGCGGCAGGCCATCGATGACATGGCCGAAGCACAAGAATACGCCAATAAAAGAGGCGTGAAGATTGGAGGTGGAATCAATGCCGTTCAGCAAGAAAGCAGCGCCGCCAACAGCGGAGACAATAACCACACGTCAGCGTGACAAGCCCCAGCAGTTCACGCGAGAGCTTGCGATTAATTTCAAAGCCGTCGAAGGTGACGAAAACAGCCGGAGGATCAAGCTGAGCTTTAGTTCGGAAGAACCATACGAAAGGTGGTATGGCCCCGAGATTCTCGATCACAAAGAAGAATCCGTCCTTATCGACAGGCTCCGCAACATCGGGTGCGTTTTATTTAACCATCACAGAGACCAAGTCGTCGCCAAAATTTTGTCAGTTGAAATCGTAGGCAATCGCGGCGAAGCTGAAATCGAGTTCGACGATGACGAGCTCTCAGAAATAATCTTCAAGAAGGTTAAGAGCGGAACGCTTAAAGGCGTTTCGGTCGGATATGTAGTTTATCGCTACGAAACCGTCAAAGAAGGAAAGAAGTCGTCCGACGGACGCTTCACGGGCCCGTGCAGCATTGCGACAAGCTGGGAACCTTTCGAGATTTCCATTGTTTCAGTGCCTGCGGATCCCACGGTCGGCGTCGGCCGTGAATTAGAAGCCGTTCAACAGCGGCAAACAGCTGACGACCTCGAAATATATCGAGCGCAGCTGAAAATCAATCAAAATCTTTTATACGGAGGTTTAATCAAATGAGATTACTTTTACAGTTACTCTCCCGCCAGCAGGCAATCATCGACGCAGCAAGCGCGGAAAACAGAAGCCTGACGGATCAGGAGAGAGAGGAATTCAATTCCATTCAGGCACAGATCAGAGCGCTGCAGGATGAAGGTGGCGCAGGAGAAGGCGGCGAGCCCGCAGAGCCGGCAGGCACGCCGGAACCCACGCCCGCAGAGCCTGCCGGCGAAGGTCAGAGCAGACAGATGACGCCCGAGCAGGCACGTCAGCAGGAGCGTGAGAGAATCACCGCCATCAACTCCATGTGTCGCGATCTTCACATCCCCGACGAACGCGCAAGAGAGATGATCGACAGCGGCGCCTCTCTCGAAGTGGTCAGAGAAACCATCATCGAGGAGCTGAGAGCAGGCCACGCTCCCGTGACGAGATCCGGCGCGTCTGTTCGCACAGCGACCGGCGGCGTTCAGATCCTCGAAACAGAGGAGCAGCGCTTCGTCAGAGCCGCTGTCGACGGCCTTCTCATGAGAGAACAGGTGGTCACCGAGAACAACGCAGCAGAAGGCGCTCGCAATTTCGCCGGTATGTCGCTTAAAGAGCTCGCGACGGAGGCGCTCAAAAGAGACGGATTCAACGTTTCAATGAAATCCGCAGATGACATCTTCGCAATGGTCATGAGAAGCGCATTCAACCCGTCGGCATCGTTCCCCACCATCATGGATCAGGCGATTCAGAAGGCATACGTTGAAGGCCATAAAACCGCAAACGTCACCTTCGATATTTTCACTAAGAAGGGCACGCTTACCGACTTCAAGAAGCACGATAACAATTACCTGAGCGGTCCCGCCGGCGAGTTCCTCGAAGTTCCTGAGAACGGAGAGCTCAAGGCAGACACCATCTCGGACAAGAAACGCCCGCAGCGTCAGCTCAAGACCTACGGTCGTCAGTTCACGATGACACGTCAGGCATTCATCAATGACGACATCGGTTTTGTTACGAGAATTCCGGCCAAGTATGCCAAGAGCGCACGCAAGACCATCAACAAGCAGGTATTCAAAATCCTGATCGACAACCCGAAGATTTATGATGGAAAGAACCTGTTCCACGCAAGCCATGGAAACCTCGTGACAAACGGCAGCGGCATCACAGCGGATTCGCTCAAAGCGATGATCCTCGCCATGAATGCCCAGCTTGATGACTTCGAGGATGCGGCAATCATTCGTCCCGCATACATCGTCGTTCCTTCCGGCTACGCTTTCGACATGTACACCATTTTCTTCTCCCCGACAATCAACACAGCCGGCAACACGCAGGCAGTCAACCCTCTCTTCCAATATAAGGACAAGATTCGGATCGTGGAGGATCCCACCATCAACGCGCTTTGTGGCGGATTCGGCAATGTAATGCCTTGGTGGCTGATTGGTGACAAGGACGACACCGATTTCATTGAGGTTGATTACCTCAACGGTCAGGAGGTGCCCACGCTTCGCAGAACAGAGCCTGCAGGCACGCTCGGCTTCGTTTGGGACGTCTACCTCGACTGGGGCATCAATGTCATGGACTTCCGTGGTGCAGTCAAGAACCCCGGCGTCACCATTAACAGCACGCTTTAATATAAGGAGGAAACACAGATGAAAGGCACATACTGGCAGCCCGGTGCAAAGATCGACTACACCAACAGCACCGAAAGCAAAATCGAGGCGAACACCGTTGTTGCTCTCGGCAACAGGATCGGCGTTATCGGCACGGATATCGAGCCCGGAGCGCTCGGCTCGGTAATCACCGAGGGCGTGTTCATTCTCGACAAGACTGACAGCACCGAAGCCATCACGCTCGGTGATGCGGTCTATTTTGACGGCGAAGGAATCACCGCAGCCGCGCAGACCGGCGAAGGCAACGACGCGACCGACAACACGCTCGCAGGCTGGGCAATCAAAGCGTCGGCGGCAAACGATCCCGACGTCTATGTAAAAATCGGTTAATGGGTTCGTTCAAAGAGCAAATCGGGAAGGACATAACAGACGTCTTTTTGAACAAGGAGGAGTTTTCAGACGTCCACACGATAGACGGCAAAGCAATGACCGTTCAGGTGGATGATAACGAAGCCATCGAAAGGCAAATGCGTGAAGTAAAGCCAAACACAGAAGGCGTTTACGTAAAGCAGAAGCTCATATATGTATCAGAGGCAGAGTTCGGAGACCTCCCGTTCATAGGACGGTTGCTCAGATTTGACGGCAAGTTGTACAGAGTAGTGGATGCCGCGTCAGAAGCAGGCATCCACTCCATCACCCTCGAGGCAAATAAATCATGAGTGTAGTTTTTCAGATTGACGCAAGCGCTGCCGAAGGCGTCAAAAAAGGCTTAGGCGAGCTTCAGGCAAAAACACCTCAAGTCTTAAAAAACGCCATCAACTCGACCGCGAAGAAAATGCGCGCCAGAATGGTGGAACAGGCTCAAAAGTCGTACACGGTCAAAAAAGCCAGATTCAACAAGGCGACAACGATAAAAAATGCGACCGTCAGATCCATGACGGCGACAATCACAGCCAAGGGCGAACCAATGGAGCTCAAAGACTTCAAGACAAGCCCGGCAACGCCTCCAGCAAAGCAAAAGCGAGGCAGGAGCACACGTGCAAGGGTTTACAGTTCGAGCCAGCTGAAGCCGTTGGAAAAAAACGGAATCAAGGCATTTGTGACAAGATTCCGAAACGGTCACGTTTCAGTCGCTCAGAGGCGAACAAAAAAGAGACTGCCGATCAAGGTTCTTTTTTCAACATCAATCCCGCACATGATAGGCAACGAGGAAAAAGTGATGGAAGTAATTATGCCGGATATCCAGCGCGTTTACGGCGATGAAGTATCCGCACAAATGGAAAAGATCATCGACAAAGCAAGGAGGACGCCATGACATTAGGAACATTCGTCGCGGATATGTGCGACGAAATACGGTTATTGTTCCGGGAATGGAAATTCAAAGATGAAAGCGGCGAGTTTTCAAGCGTTTCAGTGTTCGAGCAAGCCCTCCCGATCCCCACCGGAGAAGATGAGCCCGAACCGTTCCCTTATATCGTCGTTAGAATCGAAGATGGAGGATCAACAACTCCGACAGCACCGGAAACAGTCAGGGTTAGATTCACAATCGGAATATTTGACGAAGCTCAAAACAACCACGGGCACATTGACGTGCTCAATGCCATAGACAGAATTCGTCAACGCTTCGAGAAAAATCAGCTGCTCAAAAAGCAATACCTGCGGTTGCAGTCCGATCAATTCCCGGCACGCTGGGCGGTTCCGGATGACGACACCTTCCCTTATTATTTCGGAGCGCTCGAAATGTTTTTTGCAATTCCAAAAATCGAAACCGAGGAGGACTTCACATGAAGAAGAAAAACGCAGATGTGCAGGCGGCTCCTCTCGCCTACGTCGGCCCCACTATTCCCGGAGTGGCAACGAAAGGCGAGGTCTACACCAACGGACTGCCTGCAGCATTATCGGCGGTCGCGGAGCAGCGCCCGCTCATAAAAAAATTAATCGTTGAGCTTGCCGAGATGCCGAACGCGCAGAAAGACATCATCCTTCAGCGCGGCGTTTATTACGCAGCATTCAAAGCAGCCACAGAATAAAGGAGGAATTTCAAATGCCTTACCAGCATGGCATCACCATCTCCGAGGTAAACGGAACCGACGTCGGTTCCCTGCAGTCAACTGCAGGGATTCACGTAATCGTCGGCAAAGCGCCCGTGAACCTCGCAGCGGATCCTTATGCAGTAACCAACGTCCCGACGCTCGTTCATTCATTCGACGAGGCAAAAACGCTGTTCGGTTATTCGGAGGATTTCGCAAACTACAATTTGTGCGAGGCGATGTATGCATACTTCAAGCTCGTGCGCGTCGCTCCGGTCGTATTCATCAACGTACTGAATCCGAGCACACACAAAACAGAAGTAACAGAAACCATCACCGTCACCAATTCACAGGCAACCATCTCCGCAAGCGGCGTCTTGCTCGACACCATCAGCGCAGTCAGCGGAGAAAACGACCTCGTGCGCGGCACCGACTACATCGCTGCATTTGACAGCGATGGCAAAGTCGTTATTTCCGCTTTGACGGACAAAGTCGGCGCGACGATTTCAATTACCGCGCAGAAGCTGAACCCGGAGGCAGTAATCGACTCTGACATCGTCGGCGGCTTCAACGCCACGACCGGAGCGATGACCGGCATCGAGCTCGTGCGCTCTGTATATCCTAAATTCGGCAGATTTGCCTCGATCGTAATCGCGCCCGGCTTCACCTCCGCTGTTGTTGCGGCAGCGCTTCAGGCTAAGACCACGGACGTGAACGGCTCCTTTTCCGCCGAAACAATCATCGACATCGCCGACAGCGCAGCCGTTCCCGCGAGCATTAAGGCGGCCAAGGATTCAGCTGCCATCATTTCTCCCCACGCGATCGCCGTGTGGCCGAAGGCAAAGGTCGGCCAGCGCGTAATTAGCTTGTCGGCTATCTTGGGAGCCGTCCTCGCATATTACGACGCGATGAACGACGATGTGCCGTGCCTGACGCCGTCCAACAAGACAATCGGCATTTCGGCAATCTGCAACTCCAGCGGAGCTGAAATCTACATCGATCAGGCAACGGCGAACGCGCTGAATGGTTTCGGCATCGTAACCGCAATCAATCTGAATGGTTGGAGAACGTGGGGCAACAATACAGCGGCTTACCCGGAAACCACCGAGCCGAAAAGCCGTTGGATCGGTTGTCGCCGCATTTTCAGCTGGCTCGAAAACAGGTTCATCATTCAGTATCTCTCGCGGATCGACAGCCTCGCAAACTACAGACTCGTCGAGTCCATCCTCGAGGACGAGAATCAGTTCCTGTCCTCGCTCGTAGCAGGCGGCAAGTGCGCCGGCGCAAGAATCGAATTCATCAGCAGTGAGAACCCCGTCGAGCAGCTGGAAAACGGCAGAATCGTATTCCATCAGTTCTTAGCCCCTTATCCGCCTGCAGAATCCATCGAGGGAATCTTCGAGTATGACGCCAGCATGCTCGAGAACGCCTTGATCAATATCGGAGGTGAAAACGAATGAACATCCCTGAAGTAATCAGTAATTTTAACGTCTACGGAGGCGACAACAGCAAATTGATCGGCGTTTCCGGAGAAGTAACACTCCCCGATCTCAGCGCTGTTACAGCGACCGTTTCCGGAGCCGGCCTGCTGGGAGACATGGACGTGCCCGTGCCGGGACAGATCGGTTCAATCGAGCAGGCTATTCCGTTTAACGTTTTGACGGTAAACGTCTTCAAGCAGTTCAAGCTGAACAAAATTGCAACAGTTATGTTGCGCGGCGATATCCAGACAATCGACTCCGCGACAGGAGCGTATAAACACGTGGCGCTTAAGACCACGTTCAAAGGATATGTCAAATCAATTTCGCCCGGTAAAGTTAAAGCCGCTGACACCATGGGATCAAGCGTAACGCTTGAATTGACCTATGTCCATATCGAGATCGACGGTCGGACCGTCATCAAGATTGACAAGCTCAATGAGGTGTTCATCGTAGACGGCGAAGATTTGCTCGCAGACATTAGAAAGAATTGTTAATAAAAAAGGGCGGGCAACCGCCCTTTTGCTTTTTGAGAGGAGAAACGACAATGGACGATAAGAAAATCGTTAAAATCGATGAAGAAACATCCGCCGAAGTTGATACGTCAAAAGTGTTCAAGTTGGTTAAGCCCGTTACATTCGAAGGCAAGGAATACACGGAAATCGACTTAGCAGGACTCGAAGATCTCAACGGCAGAGACATACGTGAGCTTGATCGCCTTTTCAAAATTAAAGGTGGAAGAATCGCGGGCAACGTCAAAGAGTTCGATTCGCTCTATCTCCAGCTTGTAGCAGCCAAGGGAACCGGGCTCCCGCTTGAGTTTTTCGATGTAATCGGAGCAAAAGACGCAACAAGGCTCGAGGTTAAAATCAGAAATTTTTTGATTCTGTAGGCCTCAGCGGCGCTGGCGAATCAAAAGCAATACTGCGGATTTCAATAAGCCTTTCGATGAAGCTGTTCACAGGAATTGATTATTTCATGAATCTGCCACTTCAAGAGCTAATTGAAATAATGGACGAGGTGATTGATTTATGCCAAAATCGCAGGAAATCCAAGTCAAGATAACCGGACGCGTCGATTCATCGTATAATAAGTCGGTGACGGCAGCGTCTCAAAAAATGAACGAGCTTACAAAAGGTTCAAAGAATATTTCCGGCAGCTTCGCAGACGCAGAGAAAAGCAGCCGGAGCTTCGGATCAGGCTCGTCCGAAGCAGTATCAAATCTCGACGCAGCGCTTGCTTCCGCCGGAATAATGGCGATCCTCAACGAGACAGCGCAAGCATTTATGGAATGCGTCGAAGCCGCCGACCAATACGAAACAGCACTCGCCAAGATATCCACCATCGCGGATCCGGCGCAGGCGTCGATGGAGACTATAAAAAACGACATCACAACGCTTTCACAGGATACAGGACAATCAGTTAACGACCTTTCGGAATCCGTGTATCAGGCGATCTCCGCAAGCGTGGAAACCGCTGATGCGGTTGATTTTGTAAGGCAATCCAACATGCTCGCAGTTGGTGGATTCACCGATACAACAACTGCAGTTGATGTATTGACAACTGCGCTCAATGCCTACGGATTGGAAACCAGCCGTGCAACGAATATTTCAGACATGCTCATCACTACGCAGAAGCTCGGCAAAACAACCGTCGGTGAGCTCGGCCAAACACTCGGCACAGTGATCCCGACAGCGGCCGCATACAAGGTCAACATGGAGAACGTGTCGGCAGCAATGGTCACCATGACCAAGCAGGGCATTAATACAGCAACCGCAGGAACGTCGCTCCGCGCCATGCTTTCGGAGCTCGCCAAAGACGGAAGTGACGTGTCAAATGTATTGCGCGAGGAAACCGGCAAGTCCTTCTCCGCACTGATGAGCGAAGGCAAATCGCTCGGTGATGTCTTAAATATTATCGGTCAGTCAGTAGACGGAGACTCCACAGCATTCGCAAACCTGTTCAGCAACGTCCGTGCAAAGCAGGGCGCCCTTGCTATTTTTAATTCAGGCGCAAAAGAATTCAACGGAACCGTTTCTCAGATGGCAAACAGCGTCGGTGCAACAGCGGATGCATACGGCAAGATGGAAAACACCGCAGAGCACGCGCAGAAGGTGTTTACAAATTCCGTAGATAATCTTGAAATCGCAATCGGAGAACAGCTCTCGCCGGCAATTTCCGATTTGTACGAGATGGGATCCGAAATCCTGCAAGGAGTTACAGCGTTCGTCAAGGAGCACCCGGAAGTCGTAGCAGCCGTCACCGGCGTCGCGGTCGCCGTTGGTGTATTTGCCGCTGCATTAGTAGGCTATACCATCGCCGTCAAAGCCGCAGAGATCGCCACGAATATGTTCACCGCAGCCATGGATGCAAACCCCGTGTTTGCAATCCTTTCCGCCGCTGTCGCCCTTACCGCAGGAATTGTCGCATTAGTCGCAGCGATGAACGACGCCTCGCGAAACGGAAAAGAGCTGACCGAGACGTCCAAACAACAAAAGGACGAGCTCGACAGGCTCAATCAGAAATACGACGAAGCCGTCGAGAAATACGGAAAGACGTCCACTGAAGCGCTGGAGCTTAAAGAAAAGATAGGAAAGCTGACTGAGGAATTTGAAAACAGTCAGCAGACATACGGAGAGCTGCTCTCCGATCAGGCTCAGATTTCGGATAGTTTTGCAAAGCTGCTCGAGCAAGACAAATCGGATGAGCTCGAAGAAGAAGCTGCGAACGCCGGCTATTTGGTAAACAAGCTGTTCGCTCTCGCTGAGCAAACGACAGTCACAACAGCAGCTCAAGAGGAAATGAAGGCGATCATCGCCAAATTAAACTCCGAATACGAGGGGTTAAATTTGACATACGATGACGTCATCAGTAAAACCGCAAACACCAAGGAAGCGCTCAAAGGTTACCTTGAAACCCTGTACAATAAAGAGCAGTACCAAAACGCGCAGAGCCAGTGGACAGAGACGTATGCCCTGCTTCAAAAGCAGGAGGAGCAATTCGACAAGCTCAAAAGAGAAGCGGTCGCTGCGAGTGACAAATACATGGCAGCGGTCGAAGAAAACGACGGTTTTGCAACTGTTTGGGATTATCAAGAATATCAAGACTTCTGGAACAGACAAATCGAATATACAAACGCTGCCGGCGAAACCATAAAAGGAACCTTCCGCGAGGCATTCGAAGAAGCAAAAGGCAACATCGAGTCTATGAAAGGCAAGCTCGATGAATATGAGTCAAAAATGCTCGAGGTCTCAGGAGCTACCGACGAAGCTGCAGAAAGTCAGAAAAAGTGGGAGGAAGCGGCATCCGAAGCGATCCAAGGAGTCCAAGGCGACCTTGATAATCTTGCCGCTGCCTACGATGAAGCCTTTGAGTCGGCGCAAAAGAGTATTCAGAACACCGTCAGTCTGACATCGGAGCTGTCCAACGAAACCGAGATCACCACCGGCAAACTCACCGAAACGTGGGAAAGCCAGATCGAATGGATCAAAAAATACAGCGAGAACCTGCAGAAGGCTCAGAAGTATGGGATCACAGACGGCCTGATCACTTCCCTTTCAGATGGATCAGAGGAATCCGGAAAATATATAAATCAAATTATTTCCGAGCTTGATGGGCTCAACGAGAAAGACGCAAAAGAGCTCGTCAAAAAGCTGAATGACGACTTCAACGGCGTAAAGAGCGCAGAGGGAGAATTCGCCAAAACCGTCGCTGATTACAAAACTGATTTCAGTAATACGATGGACAGCCTGCAGAAAAAAGCAGAGTCCACTATCAATGCGATGAACCTGAGCGACGAGGCGAAAAAATCAGCAAAAGAAACGGTTCAAGCATACGTGAGCGAAATCAACTCGCAGATTGCAGGCGCGTCGTTCGGCAACGCTACCGGCGCCGTCAAATCTGCCGTGCTTTCGGCTCTTACGCCTAACGGTGTGTATGCCTATGCTCAAGCATCTCCGTTTGTAGAAGCAAACGCGAAAGGCACAAAGCACTCAGCAGACGTGTTTCTCGCCGGCGAAGAAGGCCCCGAATTGATTGTGAACGCAGAAGGCAGCCAAGTGTTCACGGCCGCGGAGACGCAAAGGATCCTTAGCGGTGACGCGGATGAAGAAAGCGGCGATCGTTATTCTTTCGATTTGCCGGAGCTTATCCGTCAGCTCGCGGAGGACGATGACGCTTCACGACCAACGCTCGCCGAAAGAGCAGACGCTCTTGACAGCGGAGATTCCAACAGCTACAGCAGCTCATCGGTCAATCATATCAGCTACAGTCCGACCTACCAGATCAACGGCAGCTCTAACGAATCTATCATGGAAGGCGTAAGAAAAGCCGACAAGATGTCAAAGTCCGAGTTTGCGAAGATGATGCGTGAATACGAGCTTGAATTCAAAAGAACGTCATTCAAGTAAGGAGGCGGTGATTTGACAAATAAATACATTACCGTGCAGGGCGATACTTGGGATTCAATTGCGTTTCGGTTTTACAAAAGCGAAAACTACGCTGATGTCCTGATGGACGCTAATCCTGACAAGATCGAGTGGTTTGTTTTTGAAGCCGGAATCGAAATCATCGTGCCCGATGTTCTGGAAATCGAGGCAGAGCGGATCGCCCGTACCTTCCCCGAATGGCGTCGAATGGATACAGCGGAGGAAAGCCGATATGAGTAATACACGTCACACGGAAATCTCTGTTGCGTACACAAATTCGCGCACGAAAAAAACCTATAGCCTTGATGATCGCGTGGAAGAAATCACCATAACAGATAACGCCGTCGGAGAAGGAGACACGGTCGACATCACCGTGATGGATAAAGACCGAAAAATGGTATATGACTACTATCCCGGCGTGGACGATATGGTAAAATGCACCGTTAGTCTTTACGGCATGGACGGAGGGAAAACAGGCGTGGTCGGGAATCAGACGTTTCACATCGACCAGTTCAGTTATAACGATTTCGCATCGAAAATGACGCTTCGAGGAATTGCCGTTCCTAAAAATTCGACGTTTGCAAAAACGCCGAAAACAAAGACATGGACGAACACGACGCTCAATAATATAGCTTGGTTTACGTGCCACGATTACGGATTACCATACTACAGAGAGTCGGGAGCTTTTAATCCACACATCGAGAAAGTCGAGCAGTCAAACGCTACAGATTTGTCCTTCCTGTTCAACATCAATCAGACATACGGAAACGGAATGAAAATCTTTTCAGACAGGCTCGTTATTTTTTCGGAAGAAGAATACGAAAAGAAAGCGGCTGTTCGTACCATCACTCACAGCGACATCATAGATGGCTCATTCAGCGCCCGGTTTGATTTGATTCGTCAATACACCGGTTACGAATACGAGCACGACGTCGGAGATGTTCACTGGACGCGTTCACATTATTTTATCACAAAACCGGAAATCAAGATCAGCATAGGGCAATGCGAGAGTCAAACAGACGGAGAGCTGAAAGGCAGAGCAAAGGTTAATTTAGCAAACCGAGACATGCAGATGGTCACCTTTGAAATCATCGGCGATCCTAAAATGATTTCAACCGCTACGTTCAATCTTTCAGGATACGGCGGTCTTGACGGTAAGTATTACATTAACAAGGTAACAAATAAATTCACGGCTTCAAACGGTTTTACGCAGGAAATCGAAGCCCGGAAAATACAGCAAAGGTTGTGATTTTATGGCAGAGCTACGCTTCGGCAGAGTATCATCAATAGATTACGAAACCGGCAGAGTCAGCGTCTATTATTCAGACAGAAGCAAATGCGTCACCGATTACTTGCCGATGGTATCCAACGGCATTTATATCATGCCGAAAATCGGAGCCAAGGTCGCCGTGATCCACTTGACGCACGATCTGTCGCAGGGCGTCGTCCTCGGTACGCTTTGGGAAGGAGCCAACCAGCCCACAGACGGCTCGCCTGATGTTATCCGCTTCGCACTCGACGGAGAAACCGCCTTTATAAAGTACGACAAAGCCGACAAAATCCTGACCGTAAAAGCCCCAACCGTCATTGTGCAGCAGGCAGAGCCTGAGCCGCTGACGGAGCCTGAGCCAGAGCAGGAGCAGGAAGGCGGCGGCGAATAATGGCAATCGGAAACTTTGGATCAACAATCTCATTTGTGACATCGTCCAGCAAAATGCAGACATTTAGGAATTACTCCGAGACGATCGGCTCCAGATGGGTAGATCACAACATTCAAGGAAGAATGCCGCGTTCGGAATTTCTCGGCGCTGATTTGATGACCGTATCAATGACGGTTGAGCTCAACGCCACGCTCGGAGTTAATCCGTGGTCAGTAAGAGACAAACTCAAGAACGCCGTCCGCAACGGAACCGTTGACGTTTTAGTCATTGGAGGAAAGCAACCGGCTTACAACAAGTTCAAGATCATAAGCGCACAAGACACATTCGATCAGATACTAAACGATGGCAAGATTCCAAAAATCACAATGAATCTTACATTCAAAGAACACTTGGAGTGATTCGCAATGATGATCAATAGAATAATCATCGACGTTGACGAAGAATTAAAGGAAATCGAGAGCAGACTCAAATTACTGCTTACCACACCAAAAGGCACGATGCCGATGGATAGAAATTACGGAATAGATTTCGAGGCGATAATCGACAAGCCGATCGACGTCGCCCAAAATTGCTATGCGACGGAGGTTATAAAAGCCGTTCAGAGATACGAAAACACCGTAAACGTGACAAGCGTGGAATGCGAGCCCGTCAGTGAATCCGCGTTCAAGGCAATTATCACTCTTACGAGAAAGGAGGCGGCGTGATGGGAATAATCAAATCCCCCGACGAATTGCCGGAGGTTAGCTTCATAGGAGATATTTCTCTTGAGGAAGTACGCGCACAGATGGTCGCTGATTATTGCGAAAAATACGAGGAATTAACAGGATCCACAACAGAGCTTCCTGCAGACGACAAAAACAGAGTATTGCTCGGCGTTTGCGCCTTGCAGATTTTTCAGGGATTCAAGTACATCGAGCAAACCGGCAGAATGAATCTGCTGAAATACGCTCGCGGAGAATTTCTCGACAACCTCGCCGCGCTGAAGAACGTCGTGCGTGGCGAAAACGCCAAATCAACAGTTACCATGCGATTCATCAAGGATCCCGACTTTATACGCAACGACATCACCGTGCCACGAATGACACGAGTCGCTGCAAGGGATCATGACATTTACTGGATAACGCCTGACATCGATGTAACAATCCCAGCCGGGCGTTCTTCAATTGATATCGATTGCACATGCACCGAGGACGGCTCGTTTTCAAACGGTTTTGAATACGGAGAAATAACGCGCCTTATAGACTCTGTGCCTTTTTTGCACCAGCAAGATCCCGTTTACAACATCAGCACAAGCAAAGGCGGCAACGATTACGAGAACGATGACGATTTACGGATAAGAGTATTAAACGCTCCGTCAGGGTATTCGGCGGCTGGATCTGCCGATTCCTACAGATACCGCATCATGCAGCTTGATGCGCAAATCGCCGATGTAGCAATCAAGCAAGGCGAAAACGATGGAGAATTAACGGCTTATATTCTCACAAAAAGCGGGAGAGCCACCGAGGATCAGATCACCGCTTACCAAGCCCTTATTGATAACGCGGATTTCCGTCCGCTTACCGATAAGGTCACCGTCGAATCAGCAACGCCCGTCACTTTTGGGGTTGATATCAAGTATTATATTTCCAAGAAGGACGCAAGCAAGGTGACAACGATCAGAATGGCAATAGAAGATGCGATCGATAGATTTGTGGCAGAACAGGAATCGGAAATCGGCAAAGACATCAATCCGTCGGCGCTGATTCAGGGCGTAATGAACGCCGGAGCCTGCCGCGTGAATATCTACGCGCCAGACTACACGCAAGTCGGCGACACGAATTATTCACTCAAAACATATCGAACGACGCAATACATGGGGCTTGAATGATGAAAATACAAAAATCAGATTTTTACTCCCTTCTTCCCGAATCCTACAAAAGCGCCGAAAATCGGTGCATATCCTACGCTATATCTAAAGCAATAGAACGCCTGTGTCAAAAGGCGCAGGACACGGCTGTGATGGCGAGCGTTAACGAGTTAAGCGAAAGTATCCTCGATTACCTCGCGGTCGAGCTTCGTGCCCCATATTACAATCAGGAAATGAACCGAGAAGAAAAAGCGAGAATCGTCGCTTCTACGCTTCCGTGGTACATGGGAGCAGGAACAAAGAGCGCCCTCGAAAATTTGCTCCGTAGAGTATATGGCGGCGGCGAAGTTACAGAATGGTTTGACTACGACGGAGGTCAGCCCTTCCACTTCAAAGTCAAGGTGAACAGCGCAAACAACGTGTTTGACCGCGACGATTTCACAGAAACCATAATCGCCGTGATCAACGGAGCGAAGAACGCACGCTCAATCCTCGACAGCCTCGGATTGATATGCGAGACTTCAACAGCAGAAAACAGCGCACCGTTTATCGGATGCGCCATTCATCAAAATATCCTAAAATCCGGAGCCGATTCTACTATAACAATAGTGATCGGCTCCGACTCGTTTAATGCAGAGGTCGAGAGCACCATCAACGGCGGCACGTTCAACGAGCCTTCCGCATTGGTGCTTGATTGCGGAAGGTGGTGAGACAATGGCAAGATACAACCCAGTGGTGATCACGAACGCCGGGCAACAAATCCTTTTTCAAGCGATCGCCGGAAATTATAGTATATGTTTTACTACTA
>Ga0326511_10002197_pt1 | contig 16011 bp, 13 predicted proteins | sample 0_2496_0518_D_FD_203701 | JGI IMG/M metagenome (GOLD analysis project Ga0326511, IMG submission 203701) | Bovine rumen microbial communities from UC Davis, California, United States - 0_2496_0518 | ecosystem: Host-associated > Mammals > Digestive system > Stomach > Rumen | place: USA...
TTTAAAACGACGGGCAAGCGCGTGTTCCGCATGAGCCCGATTCATCATCATTTCGAACTCGGTGGCTGGAAAGAGACGAAAGTTGTCTATGTGTTCTGGTTTGTGGGCCTGTTGGCCGCTGTCGTCGGTCTTTCGATGATTTGACGTCAGCATAGAGGAGGAAGTTACCATGGATTTATCCGGGAAAAAGGTACTCGTTGTCGGCGCCGGCATCAGCGGATTTGCCTCAGCTGAACTGACAAAGAAGATGGGTGCTGACGTCGTTTTGAGCGACGCCAAGGAAGAAAAAGCCATCAATCACGATTTCACGCCGCTGCGTGCAGCCGGTATCGGCCTCGCGTTCGGTAAACAGGAATTTTCCCAGCTTGACGGGGTTGACGCGGTCATCGTGTCACCGGCTGTTCCCGAGCGCGTGCCGCTCATTCAGGAAGCCTATCGCCGCAAGATCCGCGTTTTGACGGAAGTCGAACTCGCCTACGATCTCGCGGAGTCGCCGATCTGTGCCGTCACGGGCACGAACGGCAAAACGACGACGGTGACACTCACGGGACTTCTGTTAAAAGCGCATTTTGACAACGTCGGCGTCGGCGGCAACATCGGCGTACCGCTTTCCGAAGAAGCGCTTCGCGTCGGCAAAGGCGGCTGGATTACGGCGGAGATTTCGAGCTATCAGATGGAAGCAACGAAAAATTTCCACCCGCATATCGCGGCCGAACTCAACGTCACGCCGGACCACATCGTCCGTCACGGCTCGATGGATGTCTATCAGGCCATGAAAGAGCGCATGTTTGCGGAGCAGACGAAAGAAGACTTCCTCGTTCTCAACTACGATAACGAACGTACGCGTTCGATGAAGGCGCGCGCTCACGGCCGCGTCTGCTATTTCAGCCGTCAGGTCCTGCTGGATGAGGGCGCATTTGTCCGTGACGGCAAAATCGTCATCGCGTGGGACGGCAAAGAATACGAAATCTGCAAGACGGACGAACTCGGCATCAAAGGCCCGCATAACGTCGAAAATGCCCTTGCGGCCTGCGCCTGCGCGTTTTTCGCCGGCGTCAGCCCGGCGGAAATGGTACCGGTTTTGACGTCATTCCGCGGCGTCGAGCACCGCATCGAGTACGTACGCGATGTAGACCGCGTCCCGTATTATAACGATTCGAAAGCGACGAATACGGACTCGGCGATCAAAGCGCTCGAGACGTTTCATCATATCGTGCTCATCGCGGGCGGAGATGACAAAATGACAGATCTTACGGATTTCATGACGCTCGTCAAAGAGCGCGTTGACGCACTGATTCTCGTCGGCGCGGCCGCGGCGCGTTTCCGTGAAAATGCCGTCAAACTCGGCTATCCGGAAGCGCAGATTTTTGACGTCGGCTATTCGATGGACAAAGCCGTTGCCAAAGCGCACGAACTCGCGCATGACGGTCAAACGGTTCTGCTGTCCCCGGCCTGCGCAAGCTTTGACATGTACAGCTGCTTTGAAGAACGCGGCGAGGATTTCAAACGTCTCGTCAACGCATTATAAGGAGGAACCGGCGTGAATATTATCGTTTCCGGCGGCGGTACGGGCGGCCATATTTATCCGGCCATCACGATCATCCGCAATATCCAGGCCAAGGCGAAGGACGCGAAGTTTCTCTACGTCGGCACGAGCAAGGGCCTCGAGTCCGATATCGTCCCGAAAGAGGGACTGCCGTTTACGACGGTTGACATCGAAGGATTTGAGCGTCATTTGACACTCGACAATCTCCGCCGCGCCGGACGCGCCGCAGCGGGTGTCGCCCATGCGGCCAAAGTTGTCAAAGTATTTCACCCCGATGTCGTTATCGGCACGGGCGGATACGTTTGCGGCCCGGTTTTACTTGCGGCAAGTCTCATGCATATCCCGACGATGATCCAGGAACAAAACGTCGTTCCGGGCATCACGAACAAGATTCTCTCGCATTTCGTGTCAAAAATCGCCGTCGGCACGAAGGAAGCGGCACCGCATTTCCCGGCCGACAAAGTCGTCTACACGGGCAACCCGATCCGTCAGGAAGTCATGTCGGCACGGCGCGAAGACGGCGCGGCGGCGTTCGGATTTGACCCGGCGAAAAAAACCGTCCTCGTTTCGGGCGGCAGCCGCGGTGCACGTGCGATCAACCGTGCGATGATTGACATTTTGAAACAGGCGGTCGATCATCCGGAGGTGCAGATCCTCCATGTCACGGGCAAGAACGAGTACGATGACGTCATGAACCGGCTGAAGGAAGCCGGTGTTGACCTGACGTCGGTAAACCATCTGCAGGTTCGCCCGTACCTCTACAACATGCCGCAGGCCATGGCGATGACGGATCTCGCCGTTTTCCGCGCCGGCGCAACGGGACTTGCGGAGCTTACGGCACGCGGGATTCCGTCGATTCTGATCCCGTACCCGTACGCCGCGGAAAACCATCAGGAACACAATGCGCGCGCCCTCGAAGAAGCCGGGGCAGCCCGCATGATTTTGAATAAAGATTTGACGTCAAAAACACTCGGCGCCGTTTTGACGGAACTGCTGAGCGAAGATACGAAACTGGCACATATGGCTGGAGTCAGCCGCAGTCTCGGCAAGCCGCAGGCAGCGGCCGAAATCGCCGAACTCGCATTACAGCTGGCCGGAAAGGGAAACAGGTGAAAGCATTGCAAAAAGAGCTGAAAGAACTGAAGGGAATCCGTCACGTTCATTTCGTCGGCATCGGGGGCGCCGGCATGAGCCCACTCGCCCGCATTATGGTGGAACTCGGCTATGAAGTCACGGGTTCGGATCGCGGCGATTCGGAGATCATCGAAAATCTGCGCAAACTCGGCGCAAAAATCACGCTCGGCGGCCAGAAAGCCGAAAATGTCAAAGGTGCCGACGCAATCGTCGTGTCGACGGCAATCCCGTATGACAATCCGGAAGTCATCGCCGCGCGCGATCTCCGTATCACGAAACTGCACCGTTCGGATATCAACGCCGCACTCGTCAACGAGTACAAAGGCATCGCCGTCGCAGGCTCGCACGGCAAAACGACAACAACGTCCATGATCGGCGTCGTCCTCGATCATGCCGGCGTTTCCCCGACGATCATTGTCGGCGGTGAAGTACCGGATCTCGGCACGAACGCCCAGCTCGGCACGAGTGATTATCTCGTGTCGGAAGCCGATGAAAGCGACGGCTCCTTCCTGAAACTGCGTCCGCATATCGCCGTCGTCACGAACGTCGAAGACGACCATATGGACCATTACGGCACGATGGAAAACATCATCAAAGCGTTCCGTCAGTTCATCGACAACACGGATCCGGAAACGGGTTACGCCGTCCTCTGCCTCGAGAGCGAGAACGTCCGCAAGATCGCTGCTGACATTGACCGTAAATTCTATTCGTATGCCATTGACTATCCGGCCGATTTTCAGGCGAAAAACATCACGACGGGCGGCAAAGGCATCGAATTTGACGTCATTCACGAGGGCAAAGAGCTCGGACATGTCGCGCTGAACATCCCGGGACGTCACAACGTCCTCGACGCACTCGCCTGCATCACGACAGCGATGTCAATCGGCGTGCCGTTCGAAAAAGCCGCGGCGGGACTGGCCGCGTTCCACGGTGCAAAACGCCGTTTCCAGACGAAGGCCCATGTCAAGGATGTCTGGATCGTTGACGACTACGCACATCATCCGACGGAAATCGCCGCGACGCTCAAAGCCGCGAAAGAAACGCAGCCGCAGCGCCTCATCTGCGTATTCCAGCCGCATCGTTATTCGCGCACGCAGCTCCTGCACGAGGAGTTCGGCACGGCGTTCGTTTCGGCCGACGAACTCGTTTTGACGGATGTTTACGCCGCCGGCGAAGCACCGATCGAAGGCATCAGCGGCGCGACGATCCGCGACGAAGTGACGCGTCAGACGGGACGTGACGTCACGTACATCCCGGAAAAGGAAAAACTCGCGGGCTGGCTCAAAGATCATGTACAGCCGGGCGATCTCGTCATCACGATGGGCGCCGGTGACATTTATAAAACGGGCGAAGAACTCGCCGCGATGCTGCAGAAATAACACGGGAAGATGGGAGAACAAAACATGAATCAGGATAAAATTGTCGTCGTGATGGGCGGCACCTCGACGGAAGCCGAGATTTCGCGTCAGACGGGCACGGCGATCCTCAAAGCGCTGCAGTCGAAAGGCTACAACGCTGTCGGCATGGAACTGCATCCGGAAACGTTTGCCGAGGAAATCCGCAAGAGCGGCTGTGCGATCGTGTTTAACGCACTGCACGGCAAATTCGGCGAAGACGGGCTGCTGCAGGGCACGCTCGAGATGCTCGGCATCCCGTACACGGGAAGCGGTGTTCTCGCAGCCGCGATCACGATGGACAAAGCCGCAACGAAACGCGTCCTCGTCGCCGAAGGCATTTCGACGCCGGGTTCGCATACGTATCATCGCATTGACATGGAGAAGAATGACCTCGTCACGGAAATCGAGGAACATTTCTCCCTGCCGGTTGTTGTCAAAGCCGCTTCGCAGGGTTCGAGTATCGGCGTTTACATCGTCGAAAAACGCGAAGACCTCGAAAACGCGCTCGAAGAAGCATTTTCGTATAACGACGAAGTCCTCGTCGAGCAGTTCATCCGCGGCCGCGAACTCACCGTTGCCGTCTGGGGAGACGAAGCGAAGAAAGAAGCGTTCCCGATCATCGAGATAACGACGGAGTCGGGCCGCTATGACTACGCGAGCAAGTACACGAAAGGCCAGTCGCATCACATCATCCCGATGCCGGTTTCCGAAGCGAAGACGAAGGAAATCCAGGACCTCGCGATCCGTACGTACGAAGCGTGCGGCTGCCGCGGCGTTGCCCGCGTTGACATGATGATGGACGCAGACGAAACGCCGTATGTTATCGAAGTCAACTCCGTACCGGGCATGACGGAACTTTCCCTCGTCCCGGATGCGGCGCGCGCGATGGGCGTCGAGTTCCCGGAGCTCTGCGAACGGATTCTCGAGATGGCCGGTTTTCGTAAATAAAAAGAATATGTTATAATAAAGCCGGACAGGGTGACTGTCCGGTTTTTCATTGTCAATTCGGGAGCACACAGGGGGAAACGGTATGAGCGATCAAAAGGAAAAAACGAGGAGAAGCCCGCGGCGGCTGTTGAAAGGATTCGGTTTCCTTGTGATCTGCGGCCTCATCATTGCGGCTGTCGTTTATCTGCCGATCTTCACGGTGCAGCGCGTCGAGATTCACGGCAACTCGTATTTGAGTGACACGGAGATCATGAAAATCGGACGCATCTATCCGGGGGAGCCGCTCTTTAAACTGCAGACTGACGCCATCACGCAGGATCTGCAGCAGGATCTGCGCATCGAATCGGCCTTCGTGCGCCGCCGCATGCCCGATACGCTCGAAATTGACGTCACGGAGCGTCAGGCCGTCGCGACAGTCGCCTGCGATTACGGCTACGTCGACCTCGACCGTCTCGGCAAAGTCCTGAACGTTCACCGCACGCTGAGCAGTGTGCCGATTCCGCTCATCACGGGCGTGACGCTCGGTGAGCTTTACGTCGGGGATGACAATCCCGACCAAAATATCGCGCGCGTCATCAGTTTCCTGCAGCTCCTCGATCCCGCATCGCTCAACCAGCTTTCGGAAGTCAACATCGCCCAGCCCGGTGCCGTTGCGGCTTATACGACCCACGGAGTCCAGATCCGCCTCGGCTCGCTCGACCATCTCGAGGAGAAAGCGGTACTGACGCAGGATTTCCTCAAAGACCTGCAGACGACGCGTCATGCGATCGAATACGTTGACTTCAGTTATGCCGCACCGTTCATCCGTTTGCGCGACGTTCCCGTTGCCGATCCGGAAAAAAACGGGAATAATCAATAAAATTTTGCAGCGGCCCGCCGGAATCCGTTGTAATTGACGTGAATTGATGGTAAAATGAATCATTATAGAATGCGTAGACAATGTCCGGAGTCTGTCCGGCAGTGAACATAGTGAAAATAGCGTCTGGGGGTTTATACCGTGTTTGAATTAGATGAAAATGACTTTGACCAGCTGGCAAATATTAAAGTAATCGGCGTCGGCGGCGGCGGAAGCAACGCCGTCAACCGTATGATCAATCTCGGCCTGCAGGGCGTTGAATTTATCGCCGTCAATACGGATGCCCAGGCGCTCCTGAAGTCCCTGGCTCCGAAGCGCATGCAGATCGGCGAAAAACTGACGCGCGGCCTCGGTGCCGGTGCAAAACCGGAAATCGGCCAGAAAGCCGCCGAGGAGAGCCGCGATGACATTCTCGAGGCTCTGCGCGGTGCAGACATGGTTTTCGTCACGGCAGGTATGGGCGGCGGCACCGGAACGGGCGCTGCTCCGGTCGTTGCCGAATGCGCACGCGAAATCGGCGCATTGACGGTCGGCGTTGTCACGAAACCGTTCTCGTTCGAAGGTTCGAAACGCCGTCACAATGCCGAAACGGGCATTGCCAACCTCAAGAAACACGTTGACACGATTATCACGATCCCGAACGACCGCCTCATGCAGGTCGTTGACAAAAAGACGCCGATCACGCAGGCATTCAGCATTGCCGATGACGTTCTGCGTCAGGGCGTCAAAGGTATTTCCGACCTCATCGCCGTTCCGGGACTCATCAACCTCGACTTCGCTGACGTCAAAAACATCATGAGCAACGCCGGCTCGGCACTCATGGGTATCGGCGAAGCGTCGGGTGAAAATGCAGCCGTCGAAGCCGCTAAATCCGCTATTGCATCTCCGCTGCTTGAAACGAGCATTGACGGTGCACGCGGCGTCCTCATGAACGTCACGGGTGCCGAGGAGAACCTCAATATGCTCGAAGTCGGTGAAGCATCGAGCGCCATTCAGGAAGCTGCTGACAGTCAGGCCAACATCATCTGGGGTGCTGCCGTTGACAACAGCATGGGTGATACGGTCCGCGTCACGGTTATCGCGACGGGATTTGACGCACCGGAGGAAGAAATCGGCGTTCAGCAGCCGCAGCAGACGGCCCAGCAGGCCGCTCCTCAGCAGGATCAGCCGCAGCAGGCCGGTATCGGTGATACGGTAGGCACTGACAATTTCATTGACATTCCGGTTTGGATGAGAAGAAAATAAGTTAAAAGCTATTGACAAGTGGGCTTGTAATCCGTATAATAGATTTTGTCGTTAACAACTGTTAGCACATGGGTAGGTGCCCGAGTGGTTAAAGGGAACAGACTGTAAATCTGTCATCTTCGGATTACGATGGTTCGAATCCATCCCTGCCCACCACTTTGGCGGCATAGCTCAGTTGGCTAGAGCATGCGGTTCATACCCGCAGTGTCCGGAGTTCAAATCTCTGTGCCGCCACCATTTGCAAATTGAAAGCCTGTACGCAATCGCGTACAGGCTTTTTTCGTGTGCGTATATGGACTTCGATAGATAAACGTAAGGGACAACGGTGCCGTTGTCCCGTCTCCGGCAGCTTTTAAGCAGATCGGGCGCGTCCCCTCCCGTCTCGGTAATCGAAGAGTTCTCACGATTCTTCCTGCATTTTCGGTGTAGCAAGGAGTTCGCGGATGCGCGAAATCTCGGGGGCGGTGAAGAGACCGGCGGGGGATTCGCGGATCATGACCATCTGGAGCAGGCGGCTCTGCTCCTCCTGATCGTTAGAGCGAAGCGTTGCCGGATCAGCCGCGGCGCGGGTTAGGGCAATCGCACGGTGTTGCGCGGCGGCGTAATCGTTCGTGCGGCGCACAACGACGGCGAGCTGATCGTAACATTCGTTATTGAGGGCAAGCGGCGGATTGTGCTGAGCGATATGTTCCTGCGTGCGGCGGCTTTCCTCCTCGAGCTGGTTCAGGCGCAGATATGTGGTTTGAATGCTGATATTGTCTTCTTTAAAATCCTCGAGGATATGATGATACTGCGTCCAATTGCGGTCGAGTTCACCGAGATCTTTCTGATAATCCGCATACCAGCCGGCAAAAATCTGCTGCTGCTGCTCATGCTGTTCGAGCTCAGCGGCGGAAATCGTCGGTTTTTCCTCGTGCGCAGGCCAGAGCGTATAGGTCAGTCCGCCGATCGCGGCGAGCACGAGAACCGAGATAAGGAAAAAACGGCGGCGCGGGGCGTAATGCGCGAGCAAAATGAGCAGCACGCAGAAAACGACCGTACCCATATAAAAGAAAAGCATAAAATCTCCTCCTGAAATCATTTGCGTATCTTTATTATTTTACCATATTCCCGGAGTATTGTACTGACTTTTTCCGGAAACTGACCGTCAAAAAGCCCTCGACAAACAAACGTAAGGGACAACGGCGCCGAACAGCTGACTTGCTGCATAAAGCCGTTAAGAAAGAATCCGCTTTCGCCCTGCCGCCTGAATTGTTTAAGCGCAGCGGTTTGATTCAGGCGGCTTTAATTCGGCGAAAGCGGATTTCTTTTAGGCTGCAGTGTGGAGGACTGTTCGGCGCCGTTGTCCCGTCCGTAGTATTTTGCAGCGTTGACACCATTTTCGAACGGGCTTGCGGGAAAACGGGGAAACGGCTATACTGATAAGAAGCAAAAAGGATGTGATTGATTTGAAACGAAGCTTTATCCGGCAGTTCTGGCATCTGTTTCGGGGCTACTGGAGATCCGAACATAGATGGAAAGCCTGCGGCCTGCTCGCTTTTGTCATTATACTGAATTTCGCCTCCGTATACCTGCTCGTGCGCATCAACAGCTGGTATAACGAATTTTACAACGCACTGCAGCAATACCAGGCGGATCAGTTTTGGCCGCTCGTCGGTGAATTTACGGCACTCGCGTTCACGTATATCGTCATTGCCGTCTATGCGATTTATCTGCGTCAGATGCTTCAGATCAATTGGCGAACGTGGATGACAGACCGGTATCTGGCGGGATGGCTCAGCGATCAGACGTATTATCGCCTGCAGGTGTTAAAAACCGACACGGATAACCCGGACCAGCGTATCAGTGAGGACATCAACCAGTTCGTGTCACTCACGCTGCAGCTGCTGCTCGGTTTCCTCAAACAACTCACGACGCTCGGCGCATTCGGCGTCGTTCTCTGGCAGCTTTCGGGCGCGTTCACCGTTCCGATCGGGAGCCATGAATTCGTCATTTACGGTTACATGTTCTGGTTCTCCTTGGCGTATTCCGTCATCGGCACGGGACTTGCGCATCTCGTCGGCCGCAAGCTCATCGGACTTGACTTTGAGCAGCAGCGCTATGAAGCGGATTTCCGTTTCCATATGATGCGTCTGCGCGAAAACAGCGAAAGCATCGCGTTTTACCGCGGCGAACAACCCGAAATGACGGGACTCAAGGAGCGTTTTGCCCATGTCATCCAAAACTATTGGCAGCTCATGCGGCGGACAAAACTCCTCAATTTCTATGTCAACGGTTACGGGCAGCTCGCGATCATCGTGCCGCTCGTCATGGCGGCGCCGCGGTATTTTTCCGGCGCGATGGCGCTCGGCGGACTCATGCAGACCGTTTCGGCGTTCGGGCGTGTGCAGGATGCGCTGTCGTATTTTGTCAACGCGTATGACACGATCGCCCAGCTCGCTGCCGTCATTCGTCGACTCGCGGCCTTTACGGAACACATGGAGGATGTCGCCGCAGTCCGCAGTAAAGTCGCGTACGGGAAATCGGAGGGATCGTCAATCGGACTTGCCGATCTTGCCGTCGAGCTTCCGGACGGACGCAAACTCCTCAATGACTGCACACTCTCACTCGATCCGGGAAGCCGCATTATCGTGACGGGACCTTCCGGCGTCGGCAAAAGCACGCTCCTTCGCGTACTTGCGGGCATTTGGCCGTATGCGGAGGGCGATCTCCGTTACCCGGAAAACGGACACATGCTCTTTTTGCCGCAGCGCCCGTATCTTCCGCTCGGCAGTCTGCGCCGCGCACTCTGTTATCCGGCGGCAACGGCGGGGAGTGACGCGGATCTTCGCGCTGCGCTCGAAAAGGTCGGCCTTGACGGATTAAAAGACAAACTTGACGTCATTGACGATTGGAGCCGTATCCTTTCCCTCGGCGAACAGCAGCGCCTCGCGTTTGCGCGCATCCTGCTCACGCGTCCGGACTGGGTGTTCCTCGACGAAGCGACGTCAGCACTTGACGAACCGCGCGAACAGGAACTCTACGAACTTTTGCGGCGCGAACTCCCGCATACGGGCATCGTGAGTGTCGGTCATCGTTCGACGCTTCTGCGTCAGCACGAACGCGAACTCCGACTCGAAGGCAGCGGTCATTGGCAGCTCCGCCCCGTGACCGTCATCGCGTGACATTCGTTTGACTGCATACGCCTCGACAGAACATACACAAAGAAAACCGAAACATAATCAAGATTTATCATAAAATAACCCGGACAGATACTCAAAACGTCTGTCCGGGTTATTTTTACGCCTAAAATCTGTGTTTTAGCATGTTTGACGCGAAAATAACAAAAATATGTCATCGAGAATTTCTGTTTTAAAGACACATAAAACAACATTTATTCTGGGTAAAATCCATATTTCAAATAATTTCAGAAAAAAATTAACATAAAAACAAAAATAACTATTGCATTATCTGTAATCGTGTGATATTATATGAACTGTAATCAGGGTAAAACAAACAAAAACAAAAATTACAGCTAGTGAAAATGAGGGTGAAGGGTGAAATGGAAAACACAACGTATTATCTGGCGATCGATATCGGCGCCTCCAGCGGCCGTCATATCCTCGGCTGGATGGAAAACGGCAAGATCCGCATGGAAGAGATGTACCGCTTCGAAAACAAATTGACGAAGCGTGACGGTCACCTTTGCTGGGATCTCGAGTATCTGTTCCGTGAAGTCAAGGCCGGCATCAAGGCCTGCGGCGAAAGCGGACGCGTACCGTCAAGTATCGGCATTGACACGTGGGGCGTTGATTTCGTCCTGCTCGACAAGGACAACAAAGTCCTCGGCGACACGGTTGCTTATCGCGACAGCCGCACGCAGGGCATTGACGCCGATGTCTATCAGGTCATCAGCGAACCGGAACTCTACGGACGCAACGGCATCCAGAAACAGGTTTTCAATTCGATCTACCAGCTCATGGCGATCAAAAAGGAACATCCGGAACAGCTTGACGCTGCCGAAAGTTTTCTGATGATTCCGGAGTATTTGAACTTTTTACTGACGGGCGTCAAGAAAAACGAGTATACGAACGCAACGACGTCGCAGCTCGTCAACGCCAAGACGCAGGATTGGGATTACGAACTTATGGAAAAGCTCGGCATCCCGACGAAGATCTTCGGACCGCTCAACATGCCGAAAACGCTTGTCGGACCGTTTTCCGATGCAATCGCCGAAGAAGTCGGCTATCAGGCTGACGTCATTCTGCCGGCCACGCACGATACGGGTTCCGCCGTCATGGCAGTGCCGACGATGGCCGAAGATTCCATTTATCTCTGCTCCGGGACATGGTCGCTCATGGGTATCGAACGTCTCGTACCGGACTGCACGGAAAAGAGCCGTCAGCACAACTTCACGAACGAAGGCGGTTATCATCACCGTTACCGTTTCCTGAAAAACATCATGGGTATGTGGATGATGCAGTCGCTGCGCCGCGAATTCCGTCACAAATATACGTTTGAAGAGCTTTACATGCTCGCTCACATCGCGCGCTACTTCCCGTCCCGCGTCAATGTCAATGACAATTCCTTCCTCGCTCCGGCCAGCATGAGCCAGGCACTCAAAGATTACTGCAGAAAGACAGGTCAGGAAGTTCCGGAAACGGAAGGCGAACTTCTCTACTGTGTTTATAAAAGCCTCGCAGCCTGCTACGCCGAGACGGTGAAAGAAATCGAAGCCGTCACGGGCAAAACGTACACGACGATCCACGTTGTCGGCGGCGGCTGTCAGGATAAATTCCTCAACCGCCTCATCGCCGAGGAAACGGACAAAGACGTTTACGCCGGTCCGATCGAGGCTACGGCAATCGGCAACCTGATGACGCAGATGCTTCTCCGCGGCGTGTTCAAGGATCTCCCGGATGCCCGCAAAGTCGTTGCTCATTCCTTTGACGTCAAACGCGTCAGCACAGATGTCGAGTAAATCAGAAATCATTTCATCGAATTATAGATAAACAGACAGAAAATTTTAGGAGGAAAACATCATGTCAAACTTTGAAAACGCAAAAGAACAGTATGCCGCTTTCGGTGTTGACGCGGAACAAGCTCTGCAGACGCTGCAGCAGGTCCGCATTTCGATGCATTGCTGGCAGGGCGATGACGTCATGGGATTTGACTCGGACGCTCTGACGGGTGGCATTGCAACGACCGGCAACTATCCGGGACGCGCACGCAACCCGGAGGAACTCATGGCGGATATCCGCAAAGCTTATTCGCTGATCCCGGGCAAACACAAACTCAACCTGCACGCTTCCTACCGCATCACGGACGAAAAAGTCGACCGCGACAAACTCGAGCCGAAACATTTCGCCGCCTGGGTTGACTTTGCCAAAGAAGAAGGCATCGGCCTTGACTTCAACCCGACGTTCTTCGGTCATGAAAAACTCGTCGACAACATGACGCTCTCCCATCCGGATAAAGCAATCCGCGATTTCTGGATTGAACACGGCAAAGCCAGCCGTAAAATTGCCAACTACTTCGGTGAAGAGCTCGGCATCACGGCTCTCGACAACATCTGGGTTCCGGACGGCACGAAAGACGTTCCGGCCGATCGTATCGGACCGCGTGCCCGCCTGAAGGATTCCCTCGATCAGATCCTCGCCGAAAAATACGACAAGAAGAACATGATGGATGCCGTCGAAGGCAAAGTCTTCGGTATCGGCGTTGAGTCTTATACGGTCGGCTCGCACGAATTCTACATGAATTACGCAGCGAAAAACGGCATCATGTGCCTGCTTGACACGGGTCATTATCATCCGACGGAAGTTGTCTCCGACAAGATTTCCTCGATGCTCCTCTTCAATGACAACATCGCACTGCATGTCAGCCGTCCGGTTCGTTGGGACAGCGACCATGTCATCAAACTCGACGACGAACTCAAAGAACTCTCCGAAGAACTCGTTCGTTGCGATGCCCTGCAGAAAACGTTCATCGGACTCGACTTCTTCGATGCTTCGATCAACCGTATCGCGGCTTGGACCGTCGGCATGCGCAACATGCAGAAAGCTCTCCTCTATGCACTCCTCACGCCGAATGATCAGCTCAAGGCTGCTCAGGACAACCGCGACTTCACGAGCGTTCTCGTCGGCCTCGAAGAGATCAAGACGCTGCCGTTCGGCGAAGTTTGGAGCGAATTCTGCCGCCGCAACAATGTTCCGGTTGACGGTCAGTGGTACCCGGTAGTAAAACAGTATGAGAACGATGTCCTCAGCAAACGTAACTGAGATTTGACGCATAGAGAAGGAAAGGTATAAACATCATGGATATTTTAAATGCACCGTTTATGGAAAGTTTCAAACGTCTGACGTCAGACGCCTTCAAAAAAGGCTGGCATGAACGCAACGGCGGCAACTTGACGTACCGCGTACCGGCAGAAGAAGTCGAGTCAGTCAAAGAGTCCCTGCATCCGGCAGAACAATGGCAGCCGATCGGCAACACGGTTCCGGACCTTGCCGGCGAATATTTCCTCGTAACGGGCAGCGGCAAATACATGCGCAATGTCGAAATCGCACCGGAAAAGAACGTCGCCCTCATCGAAATTGACGCGAAAGGCGAAAATTACGCCATCCGCTGGGGCCTTGTCGACGGGGGACGTCCGACGAGCGAACTGCCGACGCATCTCGCCGCACATGAACTCAAGAAAAAAATGACGAACGGCAAAAACCGTATCATCTACCACGCACATCCGACGAACCTCATTGCTCTGACGTTCGTTCTCCCGCTCGAAGACAAAGCCTTTACGCGTGAGCTCTGGGAAATGGCAACGGAAGACCCCGTTATCTTCCCGGAAGGCATCGGCGTTGTCCCCTGGATGGTTCCGGGCGGCAAAGAAATCGCGGACGCATCCGTCAAACTGATGGAGAAATACCGCGTCGTCGTTTGGTCGCACCACGGACTCTTCGTCTGCGGCGATGACTTCGACGAAGCATTCGGCCTCATGGATACGGTCGAAAAAGCAGCCGAAATTTGCGTCAAAGTTCTCTCGATGGGCGGCAAGAAGCAGACGATTCCGCGTGACGGCTTCATCCAGCTCGCCAAAGACTTCAACATTGACCTCAACACGGAACTTCTCGACTGAGAAACCGGAAAAGACAAGTACATAGGGAAAAGGGGAGCGGGAAACCGCTTTCCCTGACACCTTACAAGTCGCAATAATCCGAATATAAATAAAATTCGTTCTTTTATATGTCAATTTGACACGTAAGAAAGGTGGAATCTAATCATGCTTGGCGTCAAGCTGGATTATAATATGTCTCCTTGGAAGAAGACACTGATCGCCGGCCTTATCAGTTACATCGATGCCGGTTCGATCGTTGCCGGTGCATCCGGACTCAGTATGTGGCAGGATTATCTCGGCATGAGCAGCGTCCAGATGGGCCTCCTCGCCGCACTTTCCTCCAACACGGGCGGTGCCGCAATCGGCGCGCTCATCGGCGGCCGCATCTGCGATAAGTACGGACGTAAATTCGTTTACAACTGGGCACTCCTCATTTACATGCTCGGCGTTCTCATGATCTGTCTCGCAACGAATTATCCGATGTTCCTCCTCGGTTACGTTGTTGTCGGTCTCATGGTCGGCGCAGACGTTGTTGCCAGCTGGACATTCATTGCCGAGGAAGCACCGGCGAGAAACCGCGCAAAACACTGCGGTTCCGCCCAGATCGCCTGGATGCTCGGACCTGTCGTTGTTTTCGCCGCAGCCATTCCGCTCAACTCCATGTTCGGACTGCTCGGTAACCGTATCATCTTTGCTCACCTCATCGTCGTTGCCGCATGGATCTGGTATCAGCGCCTGAAGATGCCGGAATCGACGGAATGGGTTGCTGCCAAGAAACGCGAAAAAGAACTGGAAGCCAAAGGCATCAAAGAACGCCGCGTCAAATATTCCGATCTCCTCCACGGCACGGCACTCAAAACGGTTCTCATGTGCTGCGGCGTTTACACCTTCTGGAACCTCGCTGCTTCGACCAACGGATTCTTCATGCCGTACATTTACGAGCATGTCGGCAACCTCTCGAATGCCATGTCCCTCTTTATGACCTGCCTGAACTTTGCCGTCTGCATTTTGACGACGTTCATCTTCATGTACACGGCGGACCGCTTCAACCGCCGCAAGATCTTCGCACTGTTCTCCGGCCTCGGCGTCATCAGCTGGGTTGTTTGGACGCTTCCGGGTGACATGCTTCAGACTTGGATGCTCTTCTTCTTCACGATCGTTTGGGGCTTCTCGATGCAGCAGCAGTTCTATCAGCTTTGGAGCTCCGAACTCTTCCCGGTTCGTTACCGCGCAACGGCGCAGGGCTTCACGTTCTTCGTCACGCGCTTCTCGGCAGCAGCTTGGGGATTCCTCGTTCCGATTCTCATGGCGACAGTCGGATTCCAGGTAGCCGCATTCATCATGATCGGTTTCTGCGTCATCAGCTGGATCGCCGGAACGTTCTTCGGCGGCGATGACCGCGGTAAAACGCTTGACGAAATCACGGCAGACCGCTACGGCGATGAAATCGACGAGAACGGTTGGCTCGTCAATAAATAAATATCACGGTTAACGTTAGCGTCAATCGGGCGGGGATGATTTCCCGTCCGTTTTGACGAGAATACGAAACATACGAAAGGCGGTAATTTATCATGGAACGCTTTGCATGGAAAGCCGTTGTCAAAGACGGTAAACTCGACGAATACATTGATCGTCATGCCCACATTTGGCCCGAAATGAAACAGGTCCTCAAAGAGGCCGGCATTTCGAACTATACGATCTGGAATGTGGGCAATGAACTCTTCGGCTATTTTGAATGTGAAAAAGGCGTTGCCTTTGCCGAGAAATATCAGGCCGAAAGCCCGGTCGTCGA
>Ga0326511_10002198_pt1 | contig 16007 bp, 1 predicted proteins | sample 0_2496_0518_D_FD_203701 | JGI IMG/M metagenome (GOLD analysis project Ga0326511, IMG submission 203701) | Bovine rumen microbial communities from UC Davis, California, United States - 0_2496_0518 | ecosystem: Host-associated > Mammals > Digestive system > Stomach > Rumen | place: USA: California...
TCCCCAATCCCCAATCCCCAATCCCCATTAATTATTTTGTATAATTTTAATCTTTGTTATAATTTTAATAATTTTGATTTTATTAATAATAAAAAATTAATTATAATTTTCAAAATTAGTTAAGACATTCTTAACTAATTTTGACAAAAAACGATAAAAGTCCAGAAAAAATCAATATTTAAAATTTTTTCATCAAGATACATTTATGTCGAATCCTGAAACAATCTCTGTTGCTCAACAAAGACAAAATGTACAATCTAGTGATGGAGAAAAAGATATTTATTTTATAATATTAAGACCAAGTGAAGAAAAAGTAAATTTTGGTGACCTAAAATTTATATCAGAAATTTCACCTCAAATAATCTATGATAAAAATATTGAAAAAGGAAAAGGATCATTTATTGAGCATAATATCTTTAAATTAGATATCAAAAAAAAAGAAAATGATAAAGATCAAACTAAAAAGAAAAAATCTGATTATAAATTGGAATATGTAATAGGAGAAGATTCATATGAAATTTTATTTTCAGTCAAAGAAAATACTTTTATTTACGAGACTGAGCTTAAAAAAGGAAATAAATTTATTGATAATATTGTTAAAGAGGATATAGATCAAAATATTATTCCACTCTACGATAAATTGGATATATTTATTGAAGCTTTGAAAAAAAATAATGAAAATGATAAAATTGAATTGTTATATGAAGAAACAATTAGTTTATATGAAAAGAAAAAAAAATTTGGTCTTTTATTATCTTTATTCCTTAAAACATATGACCAAAACAAAAATTTATGCTCTAAATTAATTAACACATTTAGAAAAATATGTGAAAAAGAAAATTCTGATAGAGATCAAGTTTTTGCTAATCAATTAGATACTTTTAATCAAATTTATTCAAATGCAGATGATTTAATTAGAACCAATGGATATGAACCAATAGAATTTTATGGAACCATATTTTGTTTTTTGAGTAGTTATAATAAAGAAAATTTTCCAAAAATTATAAAGAAATTTTCTGAGGGAAATTCGGATATATTATATGAAATTTTGATCATATACCATTCACATTTCAAAAATCCATTAAATCAAGAATCTGAATTTTATAATAATTTTATAGTATATGCAATGAACCAAGAAAAAGAATTAAAAATTTTTGAAAGAATACTGGATTATATAGAAGATATCGAAACATTTTTATATGTAATAAATGAAAATAAGGATAAAATTTTTAAAAAATATGATGATTTAAAGACTAAACCTATTAATCTTGCTTCTAATTTAAAACTTATTAAAAAAGAATATAAAGAAGAGAATCAAAATAAAGAAAAGAAAGAAATTGATAACATAATAAAATTAGTCGAAGAAATTATTCAATTTTCCACAGAAAATCAAATATTAGTGATATATTTAAAAAGTTCATTTTGGGTATATCTTTTAAAACAATATAATAAACCAGATTTAGAATATATAGATAATTGTAATCGTTTAAGAGATCTATATAGAAAATATTATAAATTAATTAATACCTTATATAAAAAAAGTACTAATAAACATGAATTAGAAATTAAAAATGATATAAACAGATATAATGATAGAGATGAATTTGCTTTTAATTTAAATAACAATATTAAAGAATTGTTCGAATTAAAAAAGGATAAATATAATGATGAGCAAAAACTTGGTATTGTAGAAAAATATAATCCATATTATAATATCAATAATGAAGATGACGAAAAAAAATATAAAAATCTTAGAGAAACAGATATTTTTAATAATATAAACTTTTGTAATCCAACTAAATATTTTAAGGAATCATTTCATCTATTGAATTTTGAAACAATGTTCAAAGAAAATATAGCTGAATTTATAAATAAAATAACATCAAAAATAAAAGATATCTCAACCTTTGGAACTATAATAGAAATTATAGATATAAATCGTATAGAAAAAGAAAAAAAAGAAAATTATTACAATATACTTAAAGAAAAATATGAATTAATTATTAAAATTCAAATTGGATCAATAAAGGAAGAAACTGAATTAAATAAAGCTGTTGAAATTTTATCTAATTTTATAAGTAGAATTTTTATATATGAGGATAATAATGATTTTTTAGATGAAAAAATTAGTAAATTAGATGATAAGATAAAATCATTGATATATAATGAATTAATGAAAAAATATAATGATCAAAAATATAAAAAAATGAAAGATTATATAATTGGCATATTTTTAGAAAAATTGGATAATATTGATAATATATTAAAATTAATTCATAGTTTATCTGAAGAAGATAAAATTCAGTTTTTAGAAAAATTGATGAAAAAATGTGAATTTGAAAAGGGAGAGTATTATTCAAATTATGAAAATAAAAAAATTAAATTATTATGCTATTTAAATAAAGAAGGAATATTAGATATAAATAATTGTGGTAACCTACAAAATATTTTAGATGATATAAAAAATGATTTAGAAATAGGTTTAATATCAAAAAGAAAATTGGAAGATTTCTTATATAAAAAAAGGAAAATTGCGAAAAATGATGATAATAAAAATGAAGAAGGTAAAAAATATGAAAGTAATGAAAAAGATAAAAATGAAATAATACAAAAGTTAGGATTAATAAAAATAATATTAAATGATTATGATCCTTTCGCGAAATATGGAGTTCTGATAAAAACTATTACAGATATAAACGATAAGATTGATGATTTAAACTATATAAAAAATTCTCTCATAATATTTCATAGGAATAAACATATTAAGGATATACAAAAAATAACAAATATTATAAATAATATAGAAACCAAACCTATAAAAGAATTTAGGAGTCAAGAAATGAAGCAATCTATAGAAGAATTGTTGGGGTTGAAAGCAACGGCAGATGAAGTTAATAAGGTTAGGGATTTTTTACTTTTTAAAAAAATATTTGAAAAAGCACAAGGTAAAGACCAATCAGAGCGTTTCAAAGATGGAATTACTAAATTAAATAAATTAAAAAAATCTTTTATAGATAATTCAACAAATATTGAAGAAATTTTTAAAGATAAGGATTTTGAAAAGATTTTTAAAAATATAAAAGAAGAATTGAGTAAAAAAGAGGAATCTAAATCAGATAAATTTATAGAGCAAATGATAGATTATTTTGATGTAAAAGATGAAAGTGAACAAAATAATTTAAAAATCATGATAAAAAGTAAAAAATATGAAATGGTTGTAAAAAGTATAAAATTTTTTTTTGAAAATTTTCCAAATAAGAAATTAACTTTACCAAAAAATATAAATTTATCAGAAATGAAATTATCAGATTTAAGAAAAGTTTTAAAAAAATTAGAAGATGATAAAATATATGATTATAAATCTACAAGTAATTTTTACATAGTATTTACTTCTTTTTATGATAAAAAGGAAGCTATAGATTTTTTGTTAAAGAAAATAGATACTAATATTGATAATTTAAAAGATAAATTAGATCCAACTAATAGAAGTATATCTATTAAAGATATTGATGATGCAAATGAGTGTTTAAACCAATTTAAAAAAATTAAAAATTTAAATGATATCGAAATCATAGAACATATACAAAATTTAGAAGAGGAAACAATAAAAAAATTTGTAAGTTATTCTAAACATTATCCTTCAATTATTGAATTGGATAGAAAAAATGAAAAAGATATTTTTGAAAATGTATATACAATAATAGAAAATGCAAGTTTAATATTTAAACTAGATAAAGAATATTTTTGTTATAGATCCGGTGATAAACAAATACCAATGAATATTAAAGAATTAATTGATTTAAAAAATAAAATTAATATTCAACCAGAAAGAAAAAAAAATAGTGAAGAAAACTCAGTTGATATAGTCGATTTATATAAACTCAAATGTGATAAATTAATATTTTTCAAAAATATAATTTCAAATATAGAAGTTATATATGATAAAATGAAAATCTTAAGAATAAAAGGATATAACATACCAATACTAATAAAGATTGAGATAATTTATCCAAATATAACATATAAATTCAATACAGAAGATGAAGAGGAAAAAGATTTTGACTATATAAAAAATTATTTATTTAATGTAAAAAATGATTATGAGAATCAATTAGATAAAATTTATCAAAATGAAAAATATTTAAGATTTCTATATGGAAAATTATTTAGAAAAATAAAGTTGCATCAAGAAGGAAATTATGAAGTAAAAGAAATAATAAGATATATTTTGAATAAAGTAGATTATAAAGATAAAGATAGAATTGAAGATGGTGAACCCTATAATGTGAAAATCGGAGATGATTTTGAGACAGAATATAAAGATTATACCAAAAAAATTTTTGAAAATATGTCAAAATATATTATTTCTTTATTTGAAAAAAATAAATTAGATTTCGAAGAACATTATAAAAAAATGTTAATAAAAGGAGAAAAAAAATACAGAGGAATATTTTTACATAAATGTGAAACCGAATCTATGGAAGAAAAAATATTATATTTATTCCAGGAAAAATTAGATAAATTGCCAATAGCGCAAAATATATTAATTTGTAGTAGTGAAACATCAATTGAAGAAATGCAATCTTTTTTTTATAGAGCAATTTTATGTGATTATAATACCCTATTTATTATAGAAATATTTGAATCATTCTCTAGTTTTCAACATAATAAAATGTATAGTTATATTGATAGACTATTATCATATAAATTAGAAAAAACTAGAAAAGAAAATAAAGAAAATAAAAATATCAATAAATTAAACTCTAGGGAATATTTAAATAGTTGTATTTATTTTGTTTATAAAAATTTGGAAAATGAAGCTTCTTTTAAAAATGAATTAGAAAAATATACAATCAGAAACAGAATAAGACCTGTTGCGGTTGAATCAAGTGTATTAAATGATTTAGATATATCAAATATAGAAAATGTTTCAATTAATTCTGAACAAAGTAGGATATTTATTCAAGATAATGCTATGCTAGAAAATATAAAAGTTTTTTCTTCTGAGGTATGTGGTTTAGGTAAATCATTTAAAATTAAAAAAACTATAATAAAAAATGGTGAAATATATTATCATTTTCCTTTAGGTGGAAGACTGACAAAAAAAGTGATTTATGAGAAATTATCATATTTATTGAAAAGAATAAAAAAAGACGCTAAAATTAAAAAAGAAGAAGAAAACAAAAAGAATAAAATAAACAAAAAAGAAGATGATGATGATGAAGTGAACCTAAACTATGATAATGTTGCAATTCATTTAGATCTAATAGAGACTGAAGATACATCTTTAATAAACGAATTTTTATTATCATTTCTTATTACTAAATTTTATACTAATAACGAAGATATTATTTATATTCCAAATAATTTAAAAATTTATGTAGAAATTCCTAATAGTTTTGAAAATTATTTATCAAAAATTGGAATATTAAAAGTATTTAAAATAGAGAATATAGAACTCGGAAAATTACCGAAATTAGATTTAGATAAAGAAACAATAAAACTTTTCAAAATAATGATTGGAAAAGAAACAAACGAACAAATAGAAGAATTTATAAAAAAAAATATAGGTATTAAAGAATATTCATATCATCAAGTTCAAACTTTTATAAAACTATTCATAAGTCAATTTAATATATTCGATGGAAAAGTTAAATTTTCTAATTCTCAAGATGATGATATAACTAGTAGAATTATTGATTATTTTGCAGAAAGTACAAAATATTTTACAAATGGAGGATTTGCAAAATTAATAATGAATAAAAAAGAGCATATAAAAGATAAAATAGATTTATGTTTAGGAGCATATGAAAATGATCTAAGCAAAGTTAACTTTAAAACTCCTTTAATTTTTATAGATAAAAAAACAAAGAGATGCAAATTTGAAATACTTCCAGATGTTATTGAAGATGAAAAAAAAGACCAAAAAATAATTAAAACTATAAATAAAAACGTGGATATAGTTTACTTAATAGATGCTACTGGATCAATGGGAAGAGAAATAAATGCTGCAAATGATTATGTTATTAAGATTTTTGATGAATTAAAACAAAAATATAAAGATTTCAGTTTTAGATTTGGAGCTGTATTCTATAGAGATAAAATAGATTCACCGAAGGATAAAAATGAATTTTTTTCTTTAACTGATAATATGGAAGAATTAAAAAAGAAAATATCAAAAATTGAGCCATATGGTGGAGCTGATATTCCTGAAGATTGGGTTGAGGGATATAAATTAGCATTAAATAATATGAATTGGAGAGAAGGAATTAAATTAATAATACATATAGCTGATGCTGGTGCCCACGGTGAAGAATTTTCAAAAGGAGATAAATACCCTAAAGAGGGGCCTAAATTAACTAAATTAATTGAAGAATGTGCTCAAAAAAATATTAATATTATTGGATTCAAAGCTGATGAAGATGCTAATCAATCTTTTGAAAAAATGAGTGAAATATATTATGATTATAAAATGAATACAAAAGATAACGGCCAATTTATAGAAATTTATGACTTTAAAAGAGGATCATCCCCTAACAAAGGAGAAAAAGATCCTGTTTCAGAAAAGTTTCATAATCTAGTTATTGAAGCAGCTAATCAGGTTGTAAATCCATCATATAAATTTTTAAAAAGGTTAAAACATATATTGAATCTTCCAAATGATTTAGAAAGGGATGAAGGGGATAAAAGATCATTAATATCTATATTAAATATAGGTACAGATAATTATGTTATAACCGAAGATAATTATAAAAAAATGGTATTATTGGTATATCGAATCAAAGCAAATGTACCTGTTATAATTATGGGAGAAACTGGTTGTGGTAAGACTTCTTTAATAACAAAATTAAGTCAGATATTAAATAATGGAGAAAAATTAGTAAAAATAATTAATATTCATCCGGGTATTACTGATGAAGAAATAAGTAAAAGAATGAAAGAAATAAATGAAAACGCAAAGGCCCAAGAATTTATAAATAAAGAAAAAAATATAAAAAAAGAGTTATGGGTTTTCTTCGATGAAATCAACACTTGTTTATCATTGTCACTTTTAACAGAAATATTTATTAATAGGACATTTAATGGAGAAAAATTAGAAAATAATATAAGATTAATTGGTGCCTGTAATCCGTATAGAAGAAGAGAATTAACTTCAGAAAAATGTGGTTTAACTAGAGAAGATGATAAAGATGATGACTTAGTGTATAAAGTAGAGCAATTGCCTCAATCATTATTATACTATGTTTTCAGTTTTGGGTCAATAAAAGATGAAGATGAAAAAAAATATATAAAAAGTATTATACAAAAAATATTTAATAAAGAAGAGGAAAAATTACATAAATTAACTACAGAAGCAATATCTAAGTGTCATATATTTCTAAGAAAAACTTTTAAAGATCCCTCAATAGTATCTTTGAGGGAAATAGCCAGATTTACAAAATGTGTTGAATTTTTTAATGATTATTTTATCAAAAAAAATATACAAAGTAGGACAGCATTTAACGATGAAACAAAAAAATTAAATAAAATAAAAAGTATTATTTGTTCTATATATTTATGTTATTATATAAGATTAATAAATGATGAAATAAGAGGTCGTTTCGATTTTGAATTACAAAAAACTCTATTAAAAATAGTAAATGCTCATTTAGAAGAAAAAAATGATGAAGAAGATAAAAGTAATTTATTTGATAAAATAAAGAATGAACAACTTCAAAAAGAACTTACAGATAAAAATATTGAACATTTTAGTGATTTATTAAGAATAGAAGAAGAATTTTTATTAAAACAAATAGAACTTGATGTTGGTATTGGTAAAAATCAATTATTAAAAGAAAATTTATTTTTATTATTTTTAGCAGTTGTTACCAAAATACCATTAATTATAGTAGGTAAACCTGGTACCGGTAAGAGCTTGAGCGCTCAATTATTATATAATTCAATGAAGGGTATTTATTCTAAAAATGAATTTTTTAAAAAATATCCTCAAATAATTCAAATTTATTTTCAAGGTTCTGGATCAACTTCTCCTGAAGATGTTTCTGAATTATTTAAAAAGGCTGAGAATTTATATAAAAATTACATACTTAATAAAAATAAAGAAGATATAGTACCTATTTATATGATATTATTTGATGAATTAGGATTAGCGGAAAAAGCACCAACAAACCCACTTAAAGTATTGCATTCTAAACTTGAATATGATGGTAAAAGCGAAGGTGTATGCTTTATTGGAATTAGTAATTATTCATTAGATGCAGCGAAAGTTAATAGAGCATTAAGTTTATCAGTACCAAATTTGGAAGATAAACTCGATCAATTAAAATCTACTGCTAAAAGTATAGTTGGTAGTATTTCTGAAGATATATCAAAAGAATCAGCAAAAATTTTCATCTTTAATATTTTGTCAAGAGCTTACCAATTATATAAACAAAATTTAAATTTTATTAAAAAATTGATTGTATTAAAACAATATTTAGTAAAAAAGCCTGAATTAAAAGGAAAAGACCTTAATGAAATAGAAGGCCAAAAAGAATTTAAAAAAATGATAAAAAGTGAGAAAAAAATAAAAGCTGAGTTTCATGGGAATCGTGACTTTTATAATATAATAAAAGGTATTGCAAAGGAAGGAGCTAATTTAAATAATATTTTAGATGAAGCTCAAATCGTTCCAATAATTGAAAATTATATTGAAAGAAATTTTGGAGGCATAAACTACGAAATAGATATAGATTTTAGCTTACAATGTAATGATATAAAAGAAAAAATCAAAAAACTTCACGAAATATTAAAAGAAATAATAACAGGAACAGATGAAGGAGAAATACCAAAAATTACCTCTGTGTATTTATTTAAAAAAATATATAATGAAGCTTGTAGTTATGAAGATAATAAAAAAGAAAATGTAAAGGGGATAGTTTATAAAATAAAGGATGATCATATGGATAAATATGATTTAAATAAATGTATTAATGATAATATTAATGACAATAATTCTCGTTATTTATTATTAGAAATAAAATCAACATTAGCACCATTAATAAACCAAATTATTAGAATACAAAATCCGGATAAAAAAGATATAGATTTTATTAATGGAAGTCCATTTTCGGATGATAATAATAATGAATATAAAACTAAAAAAGTCGGTGAAATTCAAAACTGTGCTTCAAAACAAGATAAATTAATTATATTACAAAATTTAAATCCAATACAACCATATTTATATGATTTATATAATATGAATTACAAAGTAATAGATGAACAAAAATATGTAAGAATATGCTTAGATAATTTTAGTGAGGATTTAACACCGGTTAACGATACATTTAGAATAATAATATTAGTTGATAGAAAATTCGTAAATACAACTGATATGGCATTTTTAAACAGACTAGAAAAAATGCAAATTAGCTTTAAGGACTTACTTGATAATGACCAAAAAAGATTAATAAGGGAAATCTCAAATGAAATTAGATTAAAAGATGAAATTAAAAAAGTTCAATCTAAAATTAACTATGATTTAAGTAATTTATTAATTAATTGTGGTGAACAAGAAATTGGGGGATTAGTTTATTATTCTTCTTTAGAAAATAGAAAAGAAAAAATAGATGAAGCAGTTATAAAAGAAAGAATATATAAAAAATTAAGTAATCTTTTACCACAAGATATAATAACTAATCTACCAGAAGGAAATCCATTAAAAAATAGGTATTATTCTGAAAGAAGATATAATAATTTTTTAGAATATGTAAAAGATTTAGAAATTGCCAGAGAAAATAATAATAATAATTATAAAATTTCAATTATATATACATTTAGTAATATTTCAGGTATTATAGGTGGGTATGATAAAACTGAGAAAATAATGATATCGGAAATTAGGACAGAAGATAAATTAAAAAGTGATATTGATGATATTAAAAGTAAAAACAAAAATGAAGAGCAAAATAAGCACATAATATTAATTAATTTTGAGCAATATAATTCAAATAAAATACAATTTATAAGTGACTATATTAATAATTATTGTAAAGATGATGATTATAATTATATATTTATAATTCACATTCAAAGAAGCTTTAATATAGAAAATAAGGATAAAAAAGAAAGAATTTATTCAATTCCAAATATATATAAAAATATTAATCAATTATTTATAGATAATTTACAGGGTTCAAATATATCTTTGAAAGACATTTTAAAAAAAAATATAAAAGAAGTTATGTTCAGTGCAGAGACATTTAAGAATTTGGATAATGAATTTAAAGATTCATTAATTAATTTTGTATATGAATCAATGAATGACAAAAGTAAAAATGAAATATCATTTCTATTTAATGATATTTATGGTGAGTTAGGAAAACAAAATAATTTAAATGAAGAAAAATATAGTGAAGAAATAACAAAATATATGAATAAAGATTTAGAATTTAAAAATGACTTAATCAAAAAAGCAAAGGAATTAATAGAGATTGATAATGATGCACAGGGTAATTGTCAAAGTTTAGTTGATAAAATGTTTAAGGAAAATTCAATAAATAAAAATAGTATTGATATTATAACATGTATTTTAGATTATATCAAAGAAAATATATTTAAAAAATATTTATTATATATATTTAGATTATTAGAAGATAATAATTTTTTTACTACATTAATAGAAATAAGTAAGGATAGAAATGTTAAATTGGCTATAAATGATAACTCTGCCAGAAATGATAAAAATAAAATTATTATTAAAGAATTAAAAACTAAATTTTTAAAAGAAATAAGGGTTGATAATGATAAAAAATATGAACCTAAATTTTTATTTAATTATAAAATACCAGGATTTTATAATTTTTATAAAAATTTATCTGATTATTTAAATAAAAATATTATTGGAGAATATTTTAATAATGAAAAATATTTAAGAAATTATTCTGGAAAAAAACCTTATGACGCAAAAAATATTTTTCATGAAAAAGAAAGAGAATTATTAAGTAAAGTATATGAAAAAATCAGTCAAGATTCATTATATTATGATTTAATAAATAAAATAAATCCAGATTTAATACTAAAAGATTATATAATATTCTATTTAGAAAAACATACAGGATCATATTTTAAATCTTTTAGTCAATTAATTTTATTATTATTAAATATGAGATTTTCAGAAGACAATGAAATAATTAAAGAAAATAATTCTAATCCAATTAATATAATAATTTTAAAAATAATATGGTTAGAATCAAATACAACATATATTGAAAGTATATTAAAAGCTTTTGATATTGGCAAAGATATTATTGATGATAAGGAAGGAATAGAATTAAATAAAAGGATATTTGATTCAATTATGGACGAAAAAAACCCTATTCAATATGTAATTGATAAAGAAAATAATACAGAATTAATAAAAGAAGTAAACGAATGTTTTTATTTATTCTTTGCTGGTTTATGCATAAGTTTAACATCAAAAGATATAATATTAGTGGAAATAAGAATTAAGGATTATCATGATCGATTGAAAGAAATAAATAAAATTTTACAAAATTTAAACCATGATTTAGATATATTTTTAAATGAAACTTATATTATTGATGAATTAATAAAAGTAATAGAATATCAACTAGATAAAGGAATAAAAAATATTGAAAATATTGAAGAAATTAGAGAAAAATTATCAGAAAATTCAAAAATTATTCAAAAAAATAGTCCTAATAAAATTAGTGATTTAATAAGAAATTTCTTGGACCTAAACAAAAAATTAAAGGAAGAAAAAAGTGAAAATTTTAAAAATAAATATTATGATACATTAAAATACATATATATGCAAGAGATTAAAAAAGTTAATGATATTACTTATCGAGCTACAATACTTGGTGAATTAATGAAAGAAAAAGAAATAATAAAAATATCAAATGATATACTACAAATATTATTAAAATCATATATAGATAAAGAAAATTTTGAAAATACAAAAGAAGAATTGTTAAAAAATAAAGAGGATATAATAATAAAACTAATAGATAAATATTTATCAAATCTCAAAACGGATTATTACTTATCACTATCAGAAACATTAACTTATTTTTTTGAAAAAAATTCATTGATTTATTTAAAATACATCTTATCAAAAAAGAAAGAATCCTTGGAAACTGAGCCATTAGAGATTTTTAAAGAATGTAATAAATTTTTATATGATTTAAAAAAAGATGCAAGTAAATTTCATAATAAATCAGCTAATATCACAAAATTATTTTGTTTAGGTTATATAAAATCATATTGTTATATTTTTATAAAAATGCATGATAAACCCGAATTTAAACCTGATAATATAATAAAGGCAATTAATAAATGCGATAAAATAAATATGGTAAAATTATATATATATAAAATAATCTTTAATAAAAATAATAAACAAATCAATATTTTTTTAAACGATGCTACTCAAGATAAATATAAATTGGATAAATATGATAATTTTAGTGATTTTATTAAATTTAAAGAAGAGCAAATAAATTATGATGAGATATTAGATAATGATAATTATAAATATATCTATAAAAAACTTTCTGATTATCAAAAAGAAATATTCCAAAATGAAATAACTAAAGAAGATATAAGTAGAGATGGAAAATTAAATTTCGATGATTTTTTTATGGCTGCAAATAATTTAATATTATCAAAATTGAATCAAAAAGATTTTGAAAATGATAATATTTATATTAATTTTTATAATAATGTTTGTGAGCCATTATATAAAAAAGATGATGATGAGGAAGAAAGTAATAAATTATTAATATTAATTCAATTGCTATTTGAAAGTGAAAAATTCAAGGAAATCAAGAAAGATTATGAAATTGAAACAAAAGATATTGATGTATTATTATATGGATATAGGTATTGTTTAAATGAAATTGCAGAGAAAAAAAATGACGAAGAAGAATTTATTTATAGATATTTATATGATCCAAATAATCTAGAACATTTAGAAGAAAAATTTTATCCTGGTAGCGATACAAAAGAAGAACCATTATATGATTTATATAATAAAATTGAAAATCATTTCAATAAAACGCCAAATCAAGGATGCTATATATGCTTATGTTCTAAAGGATATTATCATTCGGTACCTTCTGGATTTCCTGGTTATTCTGAAATTAATTTGAAATGTCCAAATTGCAAAAAAGCCATCGGTGCTAAAGAAAAATATTTAGAAGAAAAGGATGAAAAAGATGATAAAATTAAATTAATTAAAATATATGAAACAATTAACCGAGAAAATTATTTCAGAATATTTAGTAATAAGGAAGAAATTGATAAATTAAAGAGAAATAGAGATAAATATAATAAATTAAAAGAAATAAGTGATAATTATATGACTATAGAAGAATTTAAAGCCAAATATATAAAACCATTATATAATAGAGAAAAAGGATTAAATAAAATAGATAAAAATGCTTTTAAAAAGGATAATAAAAAAATAAGGAATTTAAGTCAGATATCATATAGATTATTAAATTATATTTTATATACAAATTTATTCTTCGCTAAATTATTCACAGGCTCAGAACAATTCGATAATTATTTACCAAAAGGAATGAAATGGTTTAAAACAATAAAAGAATGTTTTATTTTATTACAAAATGAATTGGATAAAAAAGGTATCAAACAAATAGAAATATTTATGGATTTTATTTTCAAAGATTTATTCAAAAAATTAAATAAAAAAGAATGTATTAATAATTTTGAAGATCTTATTAAATTTGAAAATGAATTGGAAAAATTAATTCAAGAAAAATTTAATCAAGTAAAGGTAAAAATTGATAAATATAAAGAGTTAGAGAAAAAATATATAAATGATGAAAAATCTGGGATAGCTTTACTAAAAGAAATATATAATAAAGATAAATATGATCACAAAAATTATCCATATTATGAACATTTTTATTATTCCGATTATTTAGATGAAGAATATATTAATAATATTTTAGAGCATAAGGATAAAAATGATTATCCAATATTAAGCAAATATTTAGAATATAAAAAACAAAAAATAGTTGAAGATAAATATTCTTTGGAAAATTTGATTAGTTTCAATAAAGTACTAAATTTATTCAGAGATAAATATTCTAATCAAATTTCAAGAGAATCTGCTGAAAAAACAACTATCATGAATAGTGAGCTTTATAAAAACCCTGATAATAAAAAAATAATTGATGAATTTATTGAGTTATTTAATAGTTTCAACTTAAAAGAAGAAAAGGGAGAAAATGAGAAAATAACAATGAAATTAAATATCGAGGAAAATTGTATTTGCGACTTTCTCCTATATGATGAGAATAAATATGGAAAAACATATAAAAAAATTTATGAAAAATTCATTGAAAATCAAAATAAAGATTTGGAAAAATTATTAGAAAAAAAAATTGATAAGGGAATATTCAATGATAATTGCAAAAATAAAATAAGTGCACAACAAATTAAGGAAGATGAAATATTTACTTTTAATATCCCGAAAAAGTTTAATTTTATTGGTGTTTTATGCAATTCATCATATAGAAAATTTATAGATACACAAAATTATGAAAATTATAATGAATATGAAATAAGTTTAGATACAATTGAATCAAAAATGACTGACTTACTATTGAAAAACAAAAAATTATTGAATAATAATTTAATAGGATTTAGTTTTAACAATGAAGTGTTCAGCCACGAAATAAACGATTTAATTTACAATTTTAAATACGGTAATAAAAAAATAAGCATAGATGATAAATTCATATTTTATAATTATATTACTTTAAATGATGGAAATGATAATAAATATAGAGTTATAATAGATAATTTTGTTACTTTAATAGAATATTTAAATAAATTAAAAAAAGATGAAAATAATACAATTAATGAATTTACAAAAATATTTGAAATAGAAATAGTTAAAAACGAAAAAAATATTGATAAAGATTTCCTTGGAATATTCAATGGTAAAGAAGATTTAGTCGTCAATAAAATATTAGGTATGTTTGAATATTATTTAAAGATAATCTTTAACTATATAAAAAAAGATATTGAAAAATATCAAGAAAAAAAAGAATATAAAAAAGAAGAAGATAAGAAAGCAAAAAGCATTAAAAATAAAAATGAAAAAGAAGTAGAACAACCAAAAATTTATTTAGATGAAAAAACTTTGGAAAATATAGAAAAAATATTTGAAGCAAAAGATATGATAATTCAAAAGGAAGCATTAGCATCAGCAATAAGATTATTTATAAGCTTAGTACTATATAGAGAAAAAGAAAAAGATAAAGATAAAAAAATAAAATCTAATAGAAAAAATATTATAGAATATTTGAAAGGAAAAGATTTATGGGAAGAAAAAATATATAATGATAGCAATTTTGAAGAAAGTTTAGAAAAAGTAAAATCACTAAATATAAAAATAAAGGAAATATTATGGTTTTATAACTATTTGACAAAGGATAGTAAAGAAGATTTTCAGAAAGAAGTTAAAGAGTTCAAAAAAAAAAAAGATGAAGAACAAGAAAAAATTAGAAAAGAAAAAGAAGAAAGAGAGCGAGAAGAAAGAGAACGAGAAGAAAGAGATTCTCAAAAAAAAACATTAGTAAATGGTGGTAATGAAGATACTGATGATGAGGAAAGTAGTGATGATGATGAAGATGATAGCGATGATGAAAACACTGATGAAGAAGAAGAAGATAAAAGTAAAAGTGATGAAGATGATGATGATTCACCTAAAAAAAAGAAAAAAAAGGGTAAAAAAAAGAAAAAGAAGAACAAAAAAAAGAAAAAAAACTCCAAAAATAGTGACGATGAATATGATTAATTATTCTTGAAATAAATAATAAATATTAAAATAAATAAAAAATTAACTATATTTAATAAACAATTAAAAAAAATTAGTCTAAAATAGTTAAAAAAATTTTTTAATTATTTTATTTATTTATTAATAATTTGGATTTAGTCTCTGGGGATTGGGGATTGGGGATTGGGGA